>JAEEGL017370244.1_pt1 | contig 19099 bp, 13 predicted proteins | sample 9134231 | NCBI WGS metagenome assembly JAEEGL01 (sample SAMN16246548, study PRJNA631951) | gut metagenome | biome: gut microbiome; feature: rumen; material: fiber-attached | host: Bos | place: Iran: Karaj | collected 2018-10 | reverse complement strand
CTCAGACTCTTGGTTGCCCTCGCTTTCAAGGATTTCGTCGATGGTCACTTTCTCGCCGATAAGCACGGTCATCAGCCCTTCGAGCACGTCGAAGTTGGCCTTGTCGCGCAGCATGCGCTTGGCGGCCCAGTCAAATCGGATGTATTGTTCGTTAATCATGCCGTTATAACGTGAGAATGGGTGGATTATTGTGTCTGTAGATATTCTTTTTTTTCTAACGTGAGTTTTTTTGTCATGTCGGAAAAAGATATACTTTTGCAACGCGAAAAAAAGATAACTGAAACATGAAGTTTTTATGTAATACGTTGACAATTAATAGCCCCCACCCTAGACGTTAATTATAACGGACTGCTTTAGTTCTCCCTCACCATTTTCCCCTTAAACAAGCACCCCCTTTGCCATAGGCAGAGCGGGGGGCGGTCTCCTTTTTTTTGTGCTTTTTCTTCACGCATTTTTTTGCATACACGCACTTTTTGCATATTTGTTCAATAATCCTTTGCTTGCAGCCCCAGCGGTGGTGGCAGGCACCCTTTTTTCCCTCTTTTTTTGAAAAAAACATGACAATTCAAAAAATATTCGTACTTTTGCCTGTTGAATATTTGGTTTAAAATTAATGTAACAACAATAAAATGAAACGTTTTTTCATAGCCTTACTAGCTTGTACTCTGATATTTGGTTATTGTGATGTCCAAGCGCAGACCAAGAAAAAATCTTCTGCCAAATCGTCAAAATCGACAAAAGACAAGAAGTCTAAGAACAATAAAAAAGGCAAAAAGGGCGACAACCAGCCTACGTTAAATCTGACCCAGTTGCCCTACAATAGTGGTGACTGTATCTTTGCCATCCCACTCAACGTCGACCAAACCTACGGCCCCACCACTGCCCCCCAAGGCGCTGGCCGTATTATGGAGGTCATGGCTGACAAACGTCACCCCAATCTCCCTGAGTTTGAGCATAATGTTGTTTGGTACAAATTCACTGTGCCCTACAATGGCAAGCTTGATATTGCCGTCACGCAGCTCAACCTTGCCGACGACTACGACATGGTGGTGTACAAATACACCGATGTCTATTTCAGCAACCATGTCCAATCCAATAAGGTACTGCCTGTAGCGGTGAATCTTTCTTCCATCGACAGTTCGCTCCTGCAGAAGCCTAAACGCACAGCTCCTGTCACCACAGGCGATGCCAAGGCCGACCTAAAGGCCAAGCAAGAGGCTGCTAAGCAACAGCGCGAAGCATCGGCTAAGGAGGCTGCCATGGGCACCATAGGTATGTACCACGAAGCTCCCGACATCCTTCTCACCAAGGCCTCTACCAAGCGCCACATCCGTTCCATCGATGTACGCAAAGGCGAAGTCTATTACATCATGCTCGACAATGTTACTCCTAATGGCCAGGGCCACAGCATCAAGGTCTCCATCCATGTTGATGCTTTTGAAGTGCCTGTCAGCTTCTACGACCCCAAGATCAAGAAGAATGTCGATGTCAGCCTCACCATCCTCGAGAAAAATACCAACAACCGCGTTATTGTCCGCAACGACAAGTTCCGTGGAGGTCGCGTCAAGTTTGTCCCAGGGTTCAACTATACCCTCTATGCCAAACGCGATGGCTACTTCTCAATCTTCTACGACTTCAATTCCGACCGCTTCAAACAAGATACCCTCCTGCGCATGAAACTCTATCGCTGTGAGCGCGGTACGGTATATCCTATCTCCGACATCTTCTTTGAAGACGAATATGTCCTGATGCACGAATCCGACTCTATCCTGATGAACTATGTCCAGATGTTCAAGAACCATCCCGATGTTCATTTCACCATCAAGGGCTTTGTGCAGACCTACGGTGTCGACCCCGAGCACGACCAGCTCGTAACCCTCGAGCGTGCTAAGGCCGTCAAGGAGTTCTTTGTCAAGAATGGTATCCCTGAGGACAATATCAAGGCTGCCGGCATGACTCCTACCGACATCAAGCGTGCCGCCACTGCCGCTTTCGACAACACTAGCAATAAGAAAGGTGGCAAAGGTGGTGCCGACCAGGAATTTGTCAAAGTACAGCTTATCATCACCAACGTTGGTGCCAAGGTCAACCCTTGATGATTCAGTTGGCTGTAGCCTGATAACCAAGTTTGATTTTCATAATTATGTCGTGGAACAGAGGCTTTTGCCTCTGTTCTGTTTTTATCTAAGTTTCTTCAATAAGGGGCCAATGACTGCTTGGACAAGTCTGATTGAATGACACGTAAATAAGTTTTACCAGCAAGTAATCTGTCAATTGATTTCTGATTAATGCAATTGATTTCTGGTAAACCCAGCGTAACCTTTAGATGAGTTGGAAACGAACTCTGTGTCAACTCTGAGCTGGGAGTGCCTTTGGTTGACCTCCGCTCAATAGTCGTTCGTTTGTAGCTTCATGTTCGCTTATAAGAGCGAAAACCGACCCCTCAAGTGGTAGAAAACGGTAGAATGTAGCCCAAAGCCACCCCAAATCCGTCCCAATGCTATCAAGGAGTCATCCCGAAGCCACCCTCAAATCACCCCCAAACCAGCCTCAAGCCATGCAGCAGTTTTCTGGGATTCATCTGGGAATTATTGGGGAATTATTTGAGCGTTTTCTGGGAATCATCTGGGAATCACTTGGGAGTCATCTGGGAATCACTTGGGAATCATCTGGGAGATATTTGGGAGTCAATTGGGAGTCATTTCGAGGCCATCGTCAAGTTGTTTCGAAGCCATGCTGGGTGGTTGGTGGCTGAATAATGATTGATGTGAGATACCTTGATGCCCTTGCTTGGAGAGGAGCCTGAGTGTTATGAGGTTGCGTCTTGGGGAATAGTTGGTTCTGTGGTGATTTCGAGTAGTTTCAACCGATGAGTCTAGATTGCTGCAAAAGAGGGGGATTCGTTAATTTTTCTTTGTTTTTTATATTTTTCTTGTTGGAATGGAATATTATTCGTAACTTTGCAATTTCCAAATGTTAATATCGGAAATTGTATATAATTATAAATTAATATTTTTAAAAGATGACGAAATTTGTTTACACGTTCGGTGGCAAGACTGCCGAAGGTAAGGCCGACATGAAGAACCTGCTCGGCGGAAAGGGTGCCAATCTGGCTGAAATGTGCTTGCTGGGTCTTCCTGTTCCCGCAGGTTTGACGATTACGACTGAATGCTGCACAGCATATTACGAGAATGGCTGCCAGCTGCCCGCAGGTCTGATGGACGAGGTTTGGAAGGGTGTTGCTAATGTTGAGAAGATTATGGGTATGAAATACGACGACGCAGAGAATCCCCTGTTGGTGAGCTGCCGTTCGGGTGCACGTAGTTCTATGCCCGGCATGATGGACACTGTGCTGAACATCGGTCTGTCGTCCAAGACCATCCCCGGTATGTTGAAGAAGACTAACAATCCCCGTTTCGTTTATGACTCCTATCGTCGTCTGATTATGATGTATGCCGATGTGGTGATGGAGAAGAGCGAGGGTATCGAGCCCGCCGACGGCAAGGGTATCCGTAAGCAGCTGGACGATATGTTGGATGCCTACAAGGAGGAGCATGGCTATAAGAGCGACACCGACTTGACTGCCGACGACCTTCAGAAACTGGCTGAGGACTTCAAACGTAAGGTGAAAGAGGTGCTGGGCACCGAGTTCCCCGATGATGCAAAGGCTCAGATGGAAGGCGGCATCAAGGCCGTGTTCAAGAGCTGGAACGGTAAGAAGGCTGTGAGCTATCGTAAGATTGAGGGTATTCCCGACGATTGGGGCACCGCTGTGAACGTGCAGGCCATGGTGTTTGGCAACATGGGCGACACCAGTGCCACGGGCGTTGCTTTCACCCGCAACCCCGCCACGGGCGACAACCAGTTCTATGGCGAATGGCTGATCAACGCACAGGGTGAGGACGTGGTGGCCGGTATTCGTACCCCCAACCCCCTGAACGATGACACCAAGAACGAGCAGAACAAGCACATGCACTCGATGCAGGAGCTGATGCCCGAAACCTATAAGGAGCTTTGCGAAATCCGTACTATCCTTGAGAAGAACTACCACGACATGCTCGACATCGAGTTCACTATTCAGGACGGCAAGCTGTATATGCTGCAGTGCCGCGTGGGTAAGCGCACCGGTGTGGCTGCCCTCACCATGGCTATGGACATGCTTAAGGAAGGTTTGATTGACGAGAGCGAAGTGGTGATGCGTATATCTCCCGCTCAGCTCGACGAGCTGCTGCACCCCATCCTGGATTCCAGCGATGAGAAGAAGCACGAGGTGTTGGCCAAAGGTCTGCCCGCAGGTCCTGGCGGTGCCGTGGGTGTGATTGCCCTCACCAGCGAGAAAGCCAAGGAATATCAGGCTGCCGGTATTAAGAATATCCTCGTCCGTGAGGAGACCAACCCCGAGGACGTCGAAGGTATGCGTGCCGCCGACGGTATCCTCACCGCCCGTGGCGGTATGACCTCTCACGCAGCTCTCGTGGCCCGTGGTTGGGGCAAGTGCTGCATCGTGGGTTGCGACGCCGTGAAGATTGAGATGGAGCGTACCTCTGTCAGCACCAACGAATATGGCAAGAAGAAAGTCAACGTCGAGGAGATTGGCACCGTGACCATCGGTGGCAAGGTGTTCCACGAAGGCGACCTGCTGAGTCTCAATGGCTCGAAGGGCTGGGTCTACGACGAAGAGGTGAAGATGATCAACGCCACAGAGAACCCCCTGTTCCAGCAGTTTATGAAGTTGGTCGACAAATTCCGCAAGATGGGTGTCCGCACCAATGCCGACAACCCCGAGGATGCTCAGAAGGCTATCGACTTTGGCGCCGAGGGTATCGGTCTGTTCCGCATCGAGCACATGTTCTATGGCGAGAACAGCGAGGTTCCTCTGGAGAAGCTGCGTAACATGATTTTGGCCGACACGCTGGAAGCCCGCAAGGCCGCTCTGGCCGAGCTGGAACCCTATGTGCGTGAGAGCGCCAAGGGTACTTTGAAGGTTATGGATGGCAAGCCTCTGACCTTCCGCTTGATGGATCCCCCACTGCACGAGTTCGTTCCTCAGACCGAGGAGAAACAGCGCGAAGTGGCCAAGGCCCGTGGTCTCGACTTTGAGAAGCTGCACGCCCGCATCGAGGGTATGCACGAGGTGAACCCGATGATGGGTCTGCGTGGTGTTCGTCTGGGTATTATTTACCCCGAAATCACTGAGATGCAGTTCCGCGCCCTCTTCAGCGCCACTGTGGAGTTGATGAAGGAAGGATTCCACCCGCAACTGGAAATCATGGTTCCTCTGACCATCAATGCCGCCGAGCTTAAGCACCAGAAAGCCCTCGCCAACCGCGTGAAGGAAGAGGTGGAAGCCAAATATGGCACCAAGTTCAACTACAAGTTCGGTACCATGATTGAGATACCTCGCGCCGCTCTGGTCGCCAACCAGATTGCCGAGGTGGCCGAGTTCTTCAGCTTCGGTACCAACGACCTGACCCAGATGACATTCGGCTTCAGCCGCGACGACGTCAACGCCATCGTGAAGACCTATGTCGACGAGAAGATTATCCCCGCTGACCCGTTCAACAACTTCGACCGCGAGTGTGTCGGTGAGTTGGTGAAGATTGGTATCGAGCGTGGCCGTGCAACCCGTCCCGAACTGAAATGCGGTGTTTGCGGTGAGCACGGTGGTGACCCGACGGCAGCCGAGTTCTTCTATAAGAACGGCATGACATATGTCAGCTGCTCGCCGTTCCGCGTGCCCGTGGCACGTCTGGCTGCAGCTCAGGCCGCCATCAAGGAAGCCAGAGAGAAGTAATTCTAATTATTATAAAGTGAGCTTTAAGTTTTAAGCTGTGAGTGGCTGACTCAGTATCTGCTCTGTCCCGCACTTAATACTTAAAGCTCACTCCTTAAAAACTATAAGTAAAACAATACAATAATTATTATGACAATCAAAGTATGTGTTGGCAGTTCCTGCCACCTGAAAGGGTCATACGAGGTTATCGAAGCCTTCAAAGAAGTGTTGAAAAAATACGATGTGGAGGATATCATCGATCTTCAAGCCAGCTTCTGTCTCGGTCACTGCGCCTTGGGCGTAACCGTAGGATGCGAAGGAATTGAACCCTCGGAACGTGGACCCCAGGTGGAAGAGACCGAGGACGGATTCGTAATGCACAGCGTCAACGCCGGCAATGTAGAGGAGCTGTTTGCCAAAGAGATTTACCCCAAACTATTCCTTAACTAATTCAACAACTTTTTAAACTAATACAACTAGAATTATGTCTGAGTATTTGGAATTCAAGACTGTTCAATGCAAAGACTGCTATCGATGCCTGAGGGAATGCCCCGTAAAGGCTATCAATATTAAAGATCACCACGCGCAGATCATCGAGGAGCATTGCATCCTGTGTGGACATTGCACCAAGGTGTGTCCGCAACATGCCAAGATTGAGCATAGCGAGCTGCCCGTGGTACGCGAGTTGCTGAAGAGCAATGCCCGCGTGGCTGCCACCGTGGCGCCGTCGTTTATCAGCAGCCTGGGCCAGGATGATTTCTCGATACTACGCATAGCACTGGCCAAGCTCGGTTTTGCTGTTGCCGAAGAGACTGCTGTGGGAGCGCAGGCTGTCACGGAAGAATACAAACGGGTATTGGCACAAGGTGAGATGCGTAATTTCATCACCTCGGCCTGCCCGGCTGCCTGCCGCCTGATACAGATGTACTACCCCAAAGCATTGCCGTATCTGGCACCTGTCGACTCGCCTATGGTGGCACATGCAAAAATGCTTCGCCGCAACGACCCGAACCTTAAGCTGGTCTTCATCGGCCCCTGCATCGCAAAGAAGCGCGAGGCCGATGAGCACGCCATAGATGCCGTCATCACCTTTGAAGAGCTGTTGCAACTCTTTGAAGAGAATGGCATTGACCTCAGTACTATAAACAAACTGACGGTGGGTGATGAGACCACGGTAGCCAACCGTGCCAAAGCCTACCCTGCAACCCAGGGCATCATCCGCTCATTCGATGCTCTGCCAGAAGGATACAGATATATGTCGGTGGATGGTGTAGACCGCATTGCCGACGTATTAGAGAATATAGAATCGATGGACCACGTGTTCATCGAGATGAACGTGTGCCCAGGTGGCTGCATCAACGGCCCCTGCTCTATAGTTCGCGAAGGCGGTATGATAAAGGCCGAGGCTGATATCGACCGCTATGTGGAACACGAGATGGCCACACGCAAGCACCAGCCCGCTCCTGATGCTGGAGTCTCGCTTGCCTATGTCCATCCCCGACTGCGCGCCAAAAGCCGTCCTGCCACAGAGAAAGAAATCGAGGACGTGCTGCGTCGCACCGGCAAGCTGACCAAAGCCGACGAACTGGATTGCGGTGCCTGTGGTTATCGCACCTGCCGCGAAAAGGCTTGGGCTGTGGTGAACGGCTATGCCGATATCGACATCTGTCTGCCTTATATGCGCAAACGCGCAGAGAGCCTGGCTGTGGATATCGTCCGCAACTCGCCTGAAGGTGTGATGATTGTCGACCCCGACATGAATATTGTGGATATAAATGCTTCGGCTATGAAGATGCTCGGCCTCACCGGTACGCCCGAGAGCGTGGTAGGCCGTCCTGTGGCTGAAAGCTTCCAACCTATAGACTTCTATAACGCTTACTCTAAGAAGCAGCGTGTGGAAAATCCTCGCCTGCATATTACCTCTACCAACCGATACCTCAGTTTGACAGTCAGCCTGTTGAGTGAACAGAATCTGCTTTTCGGCTTGATGAAGGACATCTCCGATATGGTGAACTACGACAAAAAGCTGGAAAAGGTGCGTATGGACACAATCTCAACCACCGACGACCTCATTATGAAGCAGATGCGTGTGGCACAGGAGATAGCCTCGCTGTTGGGCGAGACTACCGCTGAAACTAAAGTGGCGCTGCTCAAGTTGAAGAAGACACTCAGCGACGGCCAAGGAGACCTTGGTGTAGACGGCCGCCCAACGGACTGGAAAACAGCTAAAGTATGAAACAGCTCTGTGTTGACTATGGCTACACCTCGCTGAACCACTATGGCGAGGAACTCTGCGGCGACAACGTTGAGATATGCTTGAACGACGAGTGGACGACGCTTGTGCTGGCCGATGGGTTGGGCAGCGGCGTGAAAGCCAACATCCTTTCTACGCTGACCAGCAAGATTCTGTGCACGATGACTGCTGGTGGAGCCGACATGCAGGACTGCGTTGAGACCATTATCCAGACCCTTCCCGTTTGCAAAGAACGCCAAGTGGCCTACAGCACTTTCTCCCTCATTCATGTGAACAACATGGGAGAAGGCCATCTCTTTGAATTTGACAACCCTGAAGCTATCTGGTACCACAATGGCCATACAACCGACTTCCCTAGAGTGGAGTTGGACATCTGTGGCAAGAAAGTGTACCATACCGAGTTGCATCTGGAATCAGGTGATTTGGTTTTTGTGATGAGCGATGGTACTATACATGCTGGTATCGGACAGATGCTGAACTTTGGCTGGCAACGCAAAGAGATTAAGGATCACCTAGATCATTATATTGATGCCCACATGTCAGCCCGTGCTGCCGCATGCCTCTTGGCATCGGCCTGCAACGACCTTTACCTCGACCGCCCTGGCGATGACACTACGGTTGCCGCTATCCGTCTACGGCCACGTTGCGAGACCCATATCATGGTGGGTCCGCCTGTGGACAAGGAGAAGGATGCCGAATATGTGCAGCGCTTTATGAGCGGTGCCGACAAACGCATCGTGTGCGGTGGAACTACATCGCAGGTGGTGGCCCGCTGTCTGAGACGTGAGCTTAAGACGAGCTTCGATTTTCCCGACAAGGAAGTGCCGCCGATTGGTTTTATTGATGGTATCGACCTTACTACCGAAGGCGTAATCACCCTGCGCCGACTGTTGGCGCTTTCGGAGAAATACGTCTCTGTCAAAGACCTCACCCCCAAGACCTACGTTAAGAAAGACGGTGGCTCATTGTTGGCCAACATCATTTTTGAGGAAGCCACGCACATCGTATTCTTCGTAGGGCAGAATGTCAACGCCGCCCATGCTGGGCTGGAGATTGACATTACTATGAAACTCAAGCTCGTCGAACGCCTGGCCGACAACCTGCGCAAGATGGGCAAGTTGGTAACAGTAAATTATGATTAAAAATGTATGGAATCCTTTAATTCCAGTCATTGATATATTATGGAACAGAAACTATTTGACACTAACGTACAATGGATTAAATACCAAGTCCTGATGGAGGTCATCCGTCGGGCTTATGAGGGCGGGTTGGAGAATGTGTACACCATACCTCGCACCATCGCCCCAGGTCCCAAACCCGACACGCGTTGCTGTATCCACAAAGAACGTGCGGTGCTTATGGACCGTGTGCATATGGTGATGGGTGGCAACAAAGACAACCCCAATGTGGTGGAGGTGCTCGACGAGGCCTGCGACGAATGCCCCGCCGGTGGCATGATTGTCACCGACGTGTGCCGTGGTTGCCTTATGCATTCATGCAAGGAGGTGTGTCCCAAGGATGCTATCACCATTGTCGACCATCGCTGCCATATCGACAAGACGAAATGTATCGAATGTGGCAAGTGTGCTTCGGCATGTCCCTATAGTGCTATCATTGCACAGAAGCGTCCCTGCATCAAGAGCTGCAAGGTGAAAGCAATCAGCATCAACGAGGAGGACAAGGCTGTTATCGACAACAACAAGTGCATTGCATGCGGTGCCTGTATCGTCAGTTGCCCATTTGGTGCCATCAGCGACAAGAGTCTGGTTCTTGACATTATTAAGATATTGAAGGAGTCAGAGAACAATACGCGCTATCGCTGCTATGCTGTCATCGCACCGGCCATTGTCAGCCAGTGCCGTTTCGGTCGCATAGAGCAGGTCGTCACAGCGATCAAGAAACTGGGCTTCCACCAAGTAGTAGAAGCGGCATTGGGTGCCGATATCACGCTCTACAACGAGGCACACGAATTCAAGGAGAAAGCCGAGACCACTGAGAATCCGGTGATGACTACCTCGTGCTGCCCTGCCTTCGTGCGTTTTGTGGAGACAAACTTCCCCGAGTTGAAAGATGCTATCTCCTCATCGGTGTCGCCCATGGTGATGACAGCCAGACTTATCAAACACAGCGACCCCACCGCCAAGGTGGTGTTCATTGGTCCCTGTGCTGCTAAGAAAATGGAATATACCCTTGAGAAAACAGGTGGCATGATCGACAGCGTGATGAGCTTCGAAGAGCTGCAGGCTTTCGTTGATGCACGAGGTATCGACACCACACAGTGCGAGGATACCATCTTGGACAACGCCTCGTTCTATGGCAGAATTTTTGCTAAGAGCGGTGGTTTGGCCTTAGGTGTGGCAGACGTGGCCAAGTCGCTAGGCGTGGAGGGTGTGAGACCTTGTGTCATGAACGGTATCGACCAGTGTCGTCAGCACCTGACGCTGTTGCGTGCCAAAAAAGAGACTGCCAACTTCTTTGAAGGCATGGCCTGTGATGGCGGTTGTGTTGGTGGTCCGCTCAGCATCACCCGTTCGCCACGCAATGTGTTTGATGTTGACAAATACGGCAACTCCGCCAAGGAAAAGAACATTGACGGTTCTGTCAGATTGTACAAAATGACCATGAATGAATAATCACTTTTAAACATTATACATTATTATGAACGAGAAAATCATTAAAGATCTAGAGACCTACGGTATTACCGGAGTAAAGAAGTTATACTACAATCCCTCATACGAGGATTTGTTCAAGTTTGAGATGGACCCCTCCCTGACGGGTTACGACAAAGGTCAGCTTACCGAATTGGATGCCATCAACGTGATGACGGGTATCTATACCGGCCGTTCGCCCAAAGACAAATACATTGTCATGGACGCGAAGTCAAAGGACACCGTGTGGTGGACCACTCCCGAGTATAAGAACGACAACCACCCCATGTCCGAACAGGTGTGGGCTCATGTCAAAGACCTTGCCTGCAAGGAACTCTGTGGTAAGAATCTCTTTGTCGTCGATGCTTTCTGCGGAGCCAACAAGGACACCCGTATTGCCGTACGCTTCATCATGGAGGTGGCATGGCAGGCCCATTTCGTGACCAACATGTTCATCAAACCCACTAAGGAGGAACTCGAGAACTTCACCCCCAACTTCACGGTCTATGCCGCCAGCAAGGCAAAGGTAGACGACTATCAGGCTCTCGGCCTCAATAGCGACACTTGTGTGGCGTTCAACGTGAGCAGCCGCGAGCAGGTGATTCTCAACACTTGGTACGGTGGCGAGATGAAGAAGGGCATGTTCAGCATGATGAACTACTATCTGCCTCTGCAAGGCATTGCCGCTATGCACTGCTCTGCCAATACCGACATGAAGGGTGAGAACACTGCTATCTTCTTCGGTCTGAGCGGTACGGGCAAGACCACCCTCAGCACTGATCCCAAACGTCTGCTTATCGGCGATGACGAGCACGGCTGGGACGACGAAGGCGTGTTCAACTTCGAAGGCGGATGCTATGCCAAGGTTATCAACCTCGACAAGGAGAGCGAACCTGACATCTACAATGCTATCAAGCGCAACGCCCTGTTGGAGAATGTCACCGTTGATGCCAACGGCAAGATCGACTTCAAGGACAAGAGCGTGACTGAGAATACCCGCTTGAGCTATCCTATCGACCACATTGAGAAGATTGTTCAGCCGATTCATGGCAAGAGCGCAGGTCCTGCCGCCAAGAACGTCATCTTCCTCAGTGCCGATGCATTCGGCGTGCTGCCTCCCGTCAGCATCCTGACTCCCGACCAGTGCAAGTACTACTTCCTCAGTGGTTTCACCGCCAAGCTGGCAGGTACCGAGCGCGGCATTACCGAACCCACACCTACCTTCAGCGCCTGCTTTGGCCAGGCCTTCCTCGAGCTGCATCCTACCAAGTATGCCGAGGAGTTGGTGAAGCGCATGGAGAAGAGCGGTGCCAAGGCCTATCTGGTCAATACCGGATGGAATGGTACCGGCAAGCGTATCAGCATCAAGGACACCCGCGGAATTATCGATGCCATCCTCGACGGTTCGATTGAGAAGGCTCCTACCAAGAAGATTCCTTACTTCGACTTTGAGGTGCCCACCGAGCTGCCTGGCGTTGACCCCAAGATTCTTGACCCCCGCGACACCTATGCCAATGCTGCCGAATGGGAGACCAAGGCAAAAGATCTCGCCTCGCGCTTCATCAAGAACTTTGAGAAGTTTACCTACAACGAGGCTGGCAAGGCTCTCGTGGTAGCTGGTCCTAAACTGTAAAGTAAACTAATATGGTAAAAACTAAAAACTATTACATTCAGAAATGAATCCCTTTTAGTTTTTAGTTTTTACCGTTCATTTAATTATGTCGATATGAAAAAACTAATGTTAACCATACTCACGTTTGCAGCCATGGTGGGTAGTGTGGGTGCTCAGCCTAAGCGTATCACCCTCGACGACATCTGGTCGCGTGCCACATTCCGTCCCAACAGCATCTCGTCGATACGCTCTATGCAGGACGGCGAGCATTATTGTGTGCTTACCCGCACAGGTATTGAGAAGTATAGCTACAAGACGGGCGAAAAGGTTGGTGTGGTGTGTGCGTTCGTTGACCCGATGCGTAAGTCGGTCAAGCCGATGCCCCCTATCGAATCGTACGAGTTTTCACAGGACGAGCAGAAGATCCTGCTTAGCGCCGAGTTCGAACCTATCTATCGTCACAGCGGTGTGAGCAGCTATTATGTCTATACTGTGGCTGACGGCACCATGCAGCGCATCACCATGGGAGGCAAGCAACGTTTGACCACCTTCTCGCCCGATGGCAAGATGGTGGCTTATGTGCGCGACAACAACCTCTATATCATGGCACTCAATTCTTTGAAGGAGACTCAGGTGACCTTCGACGGAAAGTTCAACGAGGTGATTAACGGCACGACCGACTGGGTGTACGAAGAGGAGTTTGCCATCACCCGTGGCTTTTATTGGTCGCCCGATAGCAAGCGGATTGCCTTCTATCGTTTCGATGAGAGCAAGGTGAAGCAGTACTCCATGCAGATGTGGGGCGACCTATATCCCGAGAACTACACCTACAAATATCCCAAGGCAGGCGAAGATAACAGTGTAGTGGATGTAATGATCTACGACCTTGAGTCTGAGAAGACCCTCAAACTCAATATTGGAAGCCAAAACGACCAATATATGCCTCGCATCCAGTGGACTCAGAATCCCAATGTGCTGGCCATGATGCGTATGAACCGGCTGCAGGACAAGATGGAACTGCTGCTGGCCGATGCCCGCACTGGTGCCATCACGCCCCTTTACACCGAGGAAGATGATGCCTATGTGGAAGTGCCCGACACTTGGATGTTCCTGAAGGATGGCAAGCACATGCTTCTCACTTCGGAGCGCGACGGGTTTAACCATATCTATATGTACGACCTGAATGGCAAGATGGTCAACCAGATTACCAAGGGCAGTTACGATGTGGTTTCTGTTTGTTCGGTCGACGAGAAAGAAGGCATCATATACTATCTCTCGCACGAAACCTCACCCCTCAACAAAGAGCTTTATTCTATCGACTTCAAAGGCAAGAAAAAGAAACGCCTAAGTGACCAGCCTGGTTGGTACAGCGCTTCGTTCAGCGCCAACAGCAAGTATTATATCAGCACCTTTACAGATGCTAACACACCTCCTGTTTACACCCTTCACATGAACACCGGCAAGTTGCTTAAAACCCTCGAGGACAATGCCGACTTGCGTGAGCGCATGCGTGAGTATGGGGTGGGACATAAGACCTTCGGGACGCTGACTACTACGTTGGGCTCCGACCTGAACTACTACATCATCCTGCCTCCCGATTTCGACAGCACCAAGAAGTATCCCCTTTTCTTCTATGTTTATGGCGGACCGGGCAACCAGCAGGTGACCAACAGCTATGGCTATAGCGACTATTATTGGTTCCACATGCTGGCTCAGAATGGCTATGTGGTTGCCTGTTTCGACGGCCGTGGCACAGGTGGCCGCGGGGCTCATTTCAAGAAGATGACCTATAAGAACCTGGGTAAGATGGAGTGCGAGGATGCCTGCGAGGCGGCTCGCTGGTTCGGCAAAAAGAGCTGGATCGACGAGAGTCGTATCGGCATCTTTGGCTGGAGTTTTGGTGGATACCTCTCCACTTTATCCATCCTCAAGGGACATGAGGTCTTCAAGAGTGCTATCGCTGTCGCCCCAGTCATCACCTGGCGCTATTACGATAACATCTATACCGAGCGTTTCCTGCAGCGTCCACAGGACAATCCGCGTGGATATGACGACAACTCACCTCTCAACTTTGCCAACCTCTTGGAAGGTAACTATCTGTTGGTCCACGGAACGGGCGACGACAATGTCCATTTCCAAAATGCAGTCGACATGGTTACTGCCCTTGAAAATGCTGGTAAGCAGTTCGAGTTCAGAATCTATCCCAATAAGAACCACAGCATCTATGGGGGCAACACCCGCCTCAACCTTTACCAGTTGATGACCGACTTCATCTATCGTAAGTTGTAGGCTCTCCCTATAGGAAAGCAAGGCTCGAAAAGGTGTAGAATACAAAAAATGTTGATAATCCAAAAAAAAGTCGTATCTTTGCACGATTTTAATATTGACTTATGAAAAAGATTCTTGTTGTTCTGACTTTGTTATTCACTCTGTCCCTCACGGCTCAGGCTCAGTTCTTATCCTATGGATTTAGAGGTGGCGTCGGCATGGGCGTCCATCTTGACGATCTGGCTACCAACAGGCCTATCCTGGCTGCTAATGTGGGTGGTTTTGTCAATTTCGGCTTCACCAACTCGCAGTCTTTATTGGCTGAGAACTTCTACTTGCAGACGGGTTTGAACCTTATCCGTAGAGGCTCTAATTTTGAGGAAGTGCTCGAGTCTATCATGTCTATCCGTAAAGGAACATTTGATGCATGGTATGTGCAGTTGCCGGTTTTGGCCATGTTCCGCTATGAGATGCCTATCCGTGAGCCCGGTCACTATGCCTTGCTCTCTCTCGGCCCAGCAGTGAGCTATGGCCTTTTCGGGACACTGCATGATGTGAAGATTACTCCTCGTCTGCCTCAGAGTGATTGGAATTATGATATCACCCAGCCTGTTTTCGATGTGCAGAGTCCTCTCGATGTCAGCTTCCTCTTTGGCGTTGGGTATGAGTATCAAGACTTGACCGCCATGCTGCAGCTAGACTATGGTCTGACGGCTGTATCAAGTTCACCAGATGCCTTGAATATAAGCCAGGATGCTGAACGTATCAAGACTGTTCCTATAGGCAGCAACTTTGCCATCCTGCTTACTATCGGCTATCAGTTCCCGATACGATAAGGGCTGTAGGACATAACCTATAAGGCGACTGCTTGTCATTACGGGCAGTCGCTTCTTTTATCCAAATCGGTTATAGGGTTTTATGCCCTACCTTTGGAGGTAGAGCTGATACTTTTCCCACGCCTTTTCAATACCCTCTAGGTTGTCGGCTAGGTCAAACGGCTGGCATTGCATCTGCTTTTCAAACGGCTTCCAGTTCCCACAGGCAATGCCGTCCCGAAGGATGATAGGGTAGAAGATGCCCGACGAGTTGTGGGCATGATGGCGGTGGGTTTCAGTCACCGCAATGTCGCGACTCTTATACCCTATCAGATATTCGTCATACGGAGGAAGTAGCAAGAGGTTCCCATGACGTACTCCATGATGCCGTGCATCTTGGTGGATGAAGAACTCTCGGTTGTGCCATTTGACAGCGTATAGCTCGTTGCCGAGGGCGGAAACCCCTTTGCGGCAGTCGCTGACATTCAATCCCGACCACCATACAAAGTCCTCCAAGGTGGCGGGGCATCGGCTTAAGAAATACTTGCGTGTCAGTCGGGTCAAAGCCTCCTCACGGTCTATATGCTCTTGATGAGGTATGCGTGATTCAGCAAGGCTGTAAGTTGCTTTCATGGGGAGGAGTTGTCCGCTGCACAAGGTTCCTGAGAGCTCGGCCATACGGATGTGGTACGACAGTCGGTGGTCGTCCATTTTGATGCCTTGGGAGGCAAGGGCGTTGACAAAGTCCTCCTTGGTGGCGCTGCCACAGTCTTCGGCACATCGGGCAATTAACTCTCTGATGCGAACACACTCGTCGTCGGGGATGAAGATGTGATTCGATGTCATCCATCCTCTGATTACACGGCGGCTCTTCTCTGCCAGCAAGTCCAGCATCCACCAATAATCATCGCCCGAGACTAGTTGCCACGTGCCCCGCATCAGGTGTAGCCGAACGATTCTTCCGTTGTCGAAAGCCTTTTGGAATGCCTCGGAAGAGGGCTTCTTGGTCCGCATAGAAACGGCCCACCTCATAAGTCTATACTCTTGTGCCTGCATGGCACCTAGGTGAGTCACCACCTCTTCGGGGGTGGAGAACTGGGGCGAGCAGAGATGCTGATTCAGCAGACGAATGGCTACAGGGTTCATCAGGGTAGGGTGGGCGCTAATAATAGGTCATGTGGCAACCACATGACCTATTTGGTAAACTACATAGTTTAAAGTAATGGGTCAGAGAGCGTTTCGGATGGCGGCCTCAACCGATGTCAATGCATTGTTAGGCTCAAAACGGCGTTTCACCTCGCCCTTTCGGTCGATGAGGAACTTGGTGAAATTCCATTGTATATCGCCGGGTTTCTTGCTCTTTAGCCACACATATAGGGGCGAGGCGTTGGCTCCGTTCACGTCAATCTTGGCAAACTGGGGGAACGTGATGCCGTAGCGGCTTGTGCAGTAATTATGGATATCGTCGAATGTGCCAGGAGCCTGACCGCCAAACTGATTGCAGGGGAAGTCGAGGATGACAAATCCGCTGTCCTTATAGGTCTCATAAATGCGTTGCAAGTCGGTATACTGTGGGGTATAGCCGCATTGTGTGGCGGTATTCACCACCAGCAACACCATGTCGCGGTAATCAGCCAAGGAAACGCTGTCCCCATTCCCGTCCAGCACCTTAAACTGGTAGATATTGTCTGCAGGGGGTTCGGGAGGCAGCACTGTGTCGGTCGCCACAGTGTCGTTTCCGGGTAATTCATTTTCAGGCTTTTCTACCTTTTCGCAATTTGTTAACAATGCTACGGTTACAGCAGCAAGCGTCAATAAAATAGTAAATCTACGATACTTCATGAGAATTGTTTTATTGTAATATTTTTGATAACGCAATAATAGCATTATTATTGTGCTTATTACTTGGTAACGACTAAAGGCAACCTCTAAAAAAAGCCCGTTAGGGCTTTTCGTTCAATAGAAACGCGTTGATTAACAATATTTATGGCTCTTATGATATATCTGACTGATTTTTCAACAGCCTCAAAGAGGCTGAATCTCAATAATCCCATACAAGGAACCGTTAGGTTCCGCAGTGTGGGGTATTGAAACACCCTCTTTTCCAGCGTCTCGAAGAGACGCGACATGGATACTATTTGGCAAAAATCAGTCATACGTTGCATAAGAGCGATATTTATTTCCCGTAGGATTAAGGAAGTCCAGTGGACTTACGTCCGTTTAAGCCTATTTTTGGAACCTACCTAAAAAAAAGAGGTGAGTGAACTGTGTTTTTTAGTGACCTGTGACCTGTGATACGAGCGCGTTCTTGTCGCTTGTCACTATTCAGTAATTATTTGAGTGCATTCGCAAAATGGATAGGTGAGGGTGAGGCCTATTTCATCCCGTTTTGGATGCACCTTGCCTCCACTTTAGGAGAGAAGGCTGGAGCGAACCTACAGCGAACCTTCTCTGGACCCACCCTGCATAGTGTTTTTCAATTTTCAATTTGTATTGCTCCCTCGGCGAACACTCTTTTCAATTTTCAATTTTCACTTTTCACTTTTCTCGTTCCCTCGGTAACCCCATTTTTCAATTTTCAATTTTCACTTTTCAATTTGTATTCCATCGCTTTCCCCTTGGCCAGGTCGTCCACCAGTTTGTCTAGGATGCGGAGGTCCCGCATACGTGCATCTTCTATTTCCTCAATGCGGACACCGCATATCTTGCCCTTCACCCTCAGCCGGTCGGGATTCATCCTTGGAGCCTTATCCAGGAACTCCCCGTATGTGGAATCACTGTTCAACAACTCTTGTAGGTTCTCCTTTGTATATCCAGTCAGCCAACAGGTCACCTCATATACCTCTTCAGCAGTGCGTCCTTTCCTCTCAGCCTTGGCGATAAGCAAAGGGAACACCTTAGCAAACTTCATTTCAAATACATCCATAGCGAATAGACATTATAATGTTTTGCCCCAAAAGGCCACTTTTTTGAATGCAAAGATACAACTTTTTCCCATTCCCCACAAAAAATGGAGACTTCTATAATTCATCTCGGGTGTGTCGTTTCCTAAAATAGGTTGACTCATTTAGAGTGTAAAGACCGTCTTTCCCTGATTTTGGTTGACGTTTTTATTTTGCTGATGCGGTTGTTATGAGATGTTAACTATTTCCTGGCATCATTGACGGTCTACCGATAGTACGGGGACTTCGATGGCTCTTCGGCCTCCCAGCGAACCCCCTTTTCAATTTTCACTTTTCAATTTGTATTGGTCCCTCGGCGAACACCTTTTCAATTTTCAATTTTCAATTTGAATTGCTCCCTCGGCAACCCCTTTTTTCAATTTTCAATTTTCACTTTGTAATGGTCCCTCGGCGAACACCCTTTTCAATTTTCAATTTTCACTTTTCAATTTGAATTGCTCCCTCGGCGAACACTCTTTTCATTTTTCATTTTTTTTTTCTACTTTCTTGGTGGGTTCTTCAAGCCTTCTTTATGGGTTCTTTGTGCCTTCTATAAAAACATATGAATTACTCCATCTGGAGAATTTGATTAATACGATTTAGCTCTACATTAACACAATCTATCGAAGAAAGACGAAAATTATCGAATCTATTTAGTATTTCTTTGTACCTATTCTCAAACCACAATTCAATTTTTCCGTACATCGGTTCCACGTTACCTTGCAAAATATCTTTAAAGTCTGTTGAAGAACACCGATCAAGTAGTTTTTGTGTGAATCTATAACCT
>JAEEGL012071856.1_pt1 | contig 19099 bp, 20 predicted proteins | sample 9134231 | NCBI WGS metagenome assembly JAEEGL01 (sample SAMN16246548, study PRJNA631951) | gut metagenome | biome: gut microbiome; feature: rumen; material: fiber-attached | host: Bos | place: Iran: Karaj | collected 2018-10 | reverse complement strand
GTTGATAGAGTTGTATAGACGGTTGCTGATTTGGGCTGCCTGTGGACGATCTGCCGGATTGATAACCGGTTTTTCTTCCACTTGGTTTTTGGTTTTAGCCTTTTTCAGACTTAAGATACGTTCCAACCGTTCTTTATCAACTTCGTCCATTTCTGAGCCGGCTTCAAGGGATGGGTTACTGGTCACATGATAGGCACAGCACATCGGGCAGTAGTAACTCCGCACGGGTGCCTTTCTATTTTCGCTGAGTATCTCTTTTCTATTGAACACAATGAAGCGATCAGCCTCCTCCTTCGTGGAGAAAACCATCTTTTGGCGCCGGCAGGCCGGACAGAATATTCTATTTTTCCCTGGTTTCATCTGTTCGTTTTCTAGTAGTCCTCTTCTTCCTCAAATTCTGGAAACGCTTCATCATCTCCGTCGATGTCGAAGTTTTCCATCTTCTCCAGGGCTTCGTCGTCTACCAGCCTGTCGGCAGGGATGAAAGTGGCACCAGGAATGATGTGGGAGTTCAATTCCTCTTCCTCCCGAGCTTGCTCAAGTTTCCAATCATCCTCGCCATCCGGATTCTCCAGTTCTTCCAATGATGGCCTATTGTCTTTTTTAGGCCTACCGCGTTTGATGGGCTTTGGCATTATGCCACTTGCTATGCAAGCCTGCTTGTCCAAAATGCTGAACTTAATCCAATCTAAATCCACCACGTCAAATATGTCATCGCTCTCTGTTCTCTTGATAAAGTTATGAGCAATCAAACTGAACAATGCCTCTTCCACCTCTGCTTCTTTAATCCCAAGGGATTCAGATATGTCCCTGCAGCTGAATGTGATGTTTTTGTGGACATGAAGCCAAGCGATGACCAGAGCTTCGTTTCGGCTCAAGTCCATATCATAGAAGGTATCGAAGTTCAACTTCTGCCAAGATCCCTGTCTTTTGATGCAGGCGCAGAGTTTATCAAAGGCGTCGCTCATTTCTATCAGACTGACGTTCATAAATGCCATATGCTGTGGAATTAAGATGGTTTGACAACAGGCCCTACGCAGTAAAGACTACGTATCCTATTAATTAATACGACAGGATTCTCTCATATGTAAAGTTCCATCTACTTTCCTTTGGGCTGAGCATGTTGCATGGCCAGAATCTGCCTGGCGCGCTCGACTATTCCTTCCCGAATCTTTTCGTTGTCTATGTACGCCGTATGCGCATAAAGCATCAAATGATTCTGCAGCTCGTTGTTGGCTTTAACCTTGCCTTTGGCCATGCCGCTAAAGTCTGTTTCCGGAAACCTAAAGCCGTCATAGAAAGGATTGGATTTCAATAAATTAAAGAATCTCTTAACCAATTTATTCTTTTCTTCATCTTCCGTTGCGTAATCGAAGTAGAGGGTAAGGTCCTCTATCTCGCCGCGCCCGTCAACGCCCACGATATTGCCAAAGTATTTTCTCTTATAGGCCCTAATTTCTTCAGGCGCCATACGCGCGTAACTAATATAGGTGGGGTTGGTGATATCTTTTATCCTGTCAAGGGCATAACACCGGATCCCGTCAGCCTTTGCGTTAGGCTTCTCTCCTGTTTTAGGATTATCTTTGGCACGGAACAGGGCAAATAGATACCAGCGCTGGTTGTACTGATGAAGGAAGTACGGGTGAACAACCCGAGATTCCGTTTCCCCGCTGAAGTCCTTGTCGTACTGAATACGGATAACTCTTTCGGAAGCAATGTTCTTGAGTATCTCCGGCATCAATTCTAAACTGGCAAGTTGGGCATTATCCTCGTAATCCATCACCTCCAGTAGTTTCGTGTCATTCGCACTCTGCTGCATATAGTTTACCTGCAGCCTAAGCCAATTAAGGCGCCCTGTAAGGTAGTCGGCATTACCGCCTTTAATATCGAAGCCGCTAAGCGTCTGGTTAAATACGCAGAAGGATACATTTTCGTACCTGATGGTCTTTTGGCCTCGTCCGCTGTCAATGGGAGCGCCGAGAAGTTCCTTCATGTCATTCAGGTCGTTTTGCAATTGCCGAAGCGTAATGGTTGCATAACCTTCGCGTTGTAAAGTGGCGTTGATGTCTTCCAATAGGTCCTTGGAGCTGGTCCCCTCCGGATTTAGGTAGAGGTTCTTGTCTATGAGAAGGAATCGGCGCAATTGGGAGTACTTCATATGCTATATCTTTTTTGCAAAGATAATTCATAGATCTTAATAACGCAACAATATTTCTATACCTATATAATAATAAAAGTAGATAATATTTTGTTGTTAATAAAATAATTACTATCTTTGCATTCGAAAAAAGAGTCCGCTCGATACAGTTATTTTAGATTCTAAGTATTGCAGAAAACGAAACAATTCTTCGTTGTTTGCAGGTTTTTTGTTTGCATATCAAAAATATTTGGAGTTTATTTTTTTTGTGCGTATCTTGCGCCCCAGTTCTTTGACGTACTGAAAACGGAGAATGATGACGCCCCTGTCGTTGGGGGAAGGCCTGGAGGTTTAACCCTCCGTCTTCGACAACGAACGTCTGTCTTTACAGTGCGCGGATGAGGCCCTGAATTTGATATGTGGCCAAACGACTCCGCTCCTAAAAGACAGCCGTTACTTACTTACAATTGCTTTTTATTTTTTTGTTATTCGTCTTCACACTCGCGCAGATAACGCTACGGTTAAGGTAACACGTTTTTTTTGACTTCACGTATGCGCCTGGCGCACCATTTAGAAGACACATCTTTTCCATTCATCTTTATTCGATATTAAGAGGAAGAAAGGGCACGATAACTCCTAAACAGCATGAGGCGTCCTCAGCAGATACTCCGGGCTAGATTCGCACAGATGAGGCAATAATGATACTGGGCCAAACTACTCTGTCCGCATGCGCCGGTGATGCAATATCGATTCTTTGTTATGCTTGTGGTGATTCCACTTATGATCTTCCTGCCGGAGAATGGTCCGCAACTGGTTGTCGGAATCACTTCTTAACTGAAATCCCTTTATTTAGAAGTCCCCTTGGGCAAATCGTCATTGTCTCCCTTTCAGTAACACCAATCGACGAAACCCGCTTGAAAAAGCGAGTCACGTCGGGTTCCTTGTCTGTCGCAGCGTGCTGCGCATCCACCCCGGGACAAGGTCCGGAAGAAATAGAGGAGTGGCGTGTGCCAGAGGTGTGGCAGGGCGTGTTCGACCCTGTCCGGAAAGGCCTCTGCCGGGCACCTGAGGGTGCTGTGACGGTCACGTAGAAAGGCGGCTTGCTCCGGGTCGGACGAAGATGGTCCTGATGCGGTTGGAAGAGGGGGTGGCATCAGGGCCGACGGAGACAGCAGAGTCAACTGCGGCACAGGGAAAGGAATCCCTGAGTCAAGCAAAGGCTCGGCGGCTGCCGCGGGAGGACCGTGGCACAGGCCGCTGTGCCCAAGTCAAATCCGCACTTAATGATGCCTGTGCCATCCGCGATGGCAAGACGGTGACAAGCCCGAGTGAATCAGAGTCAAGTGTAGAACTAAAAAAGAAAGTAGTTATGACAGATTTTGCCAAAACCAAGGATCTTGCAGAGCAGATCTCTAACGCCGCCGCGACTATTGACGAGGAATCTCAACACGCCTGGTTCGTCGGGTTGATGAGCCGGGTCTCTGGATTAGGGAACGAACCCCTGTCTTCTGCCGTCGCTGACACCTTGCTCTATCGCGCTGCGACATATCCAGAAGTATTTTGCTCCGACAAGCAGGCATGGGCCGTAGCTTGCGCCGCCGTTGACAATAATGTCGTGAGGTAAGGGCTGAATCTTTCAAATCTCTGCGAATCATTGCGGGGCGACGAAAAAACGGTATATTTGCAATAGTTCTTTGACAACACGAGCAATCCAAGGTATCAGGCGCGGTTTCGCGCCTGAATTCTGTGGCGCTAAATTGTTTTTTGTTTGCTCCACTCTTTTCTAAGGAAAAGTTTATTCATCTACCCCAACCACCACTCAAGAGAATTGATTCGCACAATATTTCTAGGGATCCAATTCCAACGAAATGGATTGGCCTTAGACAAGGGTATTATAGTTTAACTTAAACTTTTTGCCGATGATGCAATCCAGCACTCTCAGCGACAACGCGCAGAAACCTCCTTTCGAGTACTATTGGGAAACCATCTATGAACTCTGCCTGGGCAAGGCTCGCTACTGGCACAACCATCCGCGTTACCATACGCCGGACGATTTGGCACAGATAGCTGCTATCAAGGTATGGATGGCCTTTGACTCTTATGACGAGACCCGCCCCCTTAAGGCGTTCGTCAATAAGATTGCCTTCAATGCCTTTGTCGATGCCTGCAAGAGCGACGAAGTCGTCTACGAGATTTCGTACGACGAGTTGCGCCCCGCCAAGCGGGTTCAGGAAGATACGACCGTCCCTTCTGTCGGCCCTGCCAACAATGAGGACGTCGATGACAATCCCGCGTATTCGATTAGTAGCGAGAGTAGCTCCTTATCCTTGGACCTTGAGCCACTTCTGGCATGCCTGACTCACCGTCAGCGTCAAGTCATCGAGAAATCGTTTGGCATTGGCGCGGAATGGTGGGAACAGACAGACGACAGTATAGCCGAAGACCTGGGTGTTACCCGGCAGACGGTTATCTCTGACAGGAAGAAAGCCATCAGGGAAATGCAAATTCGTGTTGGAATAAGAACCACAAGAGTTATGGCGGCCTAAGGGCCTCGGCTCGAAGGCAGATGCGGAAATCCGTGTCTGCCTTTTTTTTCGCACGTTTTTACTTTTTCGGTTTTTCCCCTCGTATATATGCATGGACAGCTTCTCCCCGTTGCTGCAAAGCGGGGACCGCGGCTGGGCGGATCCCGGCCCCTTAAATGTTTGCCTATGGTTAAATTCCAGATTATCGGAAACGCTTACATCTGCACGACTATCGATGCAGAAACCGTCTGCCAGAAGGCAGAGATGCTCCTCTCCAACACGGTCCGCAACAAGCAGGAGCGTGAAAAGAGAGTTCAGGACTTGCGCCGCTGGTGCAGAACTGCAAAACCGGGCGACTCGAACATCCAGGACGAGTTTACCGTCATTCTCCAGACAAAGGTCAAACGATAGCCTTTGCCAATGTATAACCACAAATTTAATCAGACTATGCCTGTACGTGCCTCCATTTCCGTATTGAATGCTTTCAACTCTGTGTATGAACACTGGAAACAATCCGACCCTTCCCTCCGCGGCAGTACCGCCGCCCACAGATTCCTGATGGACATGTACGACTTGACCGTCGGCGGCGTAGAAGCAATCGCTTACCTGCTTCACTTCCGTCCGAATGAGATCTCTGAATCCAAACTTCGGATCTTCCCCAATAACCGCAATGAGTCATCCGTGACCGTCTTCGAAGATCTGAAGGCCAGAAAATTTATCGAAGAAAGGAACAAAGTCGGTCTATACGGTACCTGTTTTGCCGTTAGTGATGCTGCGTATACCGCTTTCTCCGAAAACAAGAAGTTCGGCGAGGCTCCGGCCATCGATTGCTACGCCGAACTGAGCGCCTGCACAGAAAAAGAAATTCTTTCCAGATTCTGGATGGAAAAATTCACTTCCGCTTTTGACGCCGAAAAGAACGGGCAGTTCAAAGAGGCCAGTCAGCAACTGGAGCTCTCCCGCCTCTCCTCATCGGCTCGGAGGGTCTTTTGGTTGGTCGCGCGCTACTTTATCCATAATTTCGCGGGTGTCTTTCATGTCGGTGACGACGTGTATAATAGCGACAACATCTACGAACAGCTTGGCGTTTTAGCTAAGGCGGGGCTTGTTATTCTGCTGCCCAGTGATGAGGACGCCAAATCCAGGTGCGAATACGTCCTTGCGCCCAAGGCCGCCGGGCTCCTGTTTCACGGTCGGGATGAAATCATCAAATACGACGAGCTGGTAAAGCACGCCAACCTCATCAAGTGCCAGGATATTGAGAAAAAGGAGCTGTTCTTCTCCAATGACGCCCAGGAAGAAATAGACAACCTGCGGACGATGATATCATCCAAGGGCTTCATCCATGTTAAGGATGTCCAGTCTAGGAAAAAGCGGGCACGCTCTGTCGTCAGTCTGCTCTGGGGCCCTCCCGGGACCGGTAAGACCGAGACGGTCAAGCAGCTGGCCCTGGAATCCGGCCGAGATGTCGTCAAGTTCGATATGGCTAAGGTCACTGGGTATGGTTGGGGCGCGACGGAGAAGTACTATCGGGCTCTTTTCCGTGCTTACAATTATGTGGCCGTCATCAGTGACAACGTGCCCATTCTCCTGTTGAATGAGGCCGACGACATCCTAAGCAAGCGACTGGTCCACGTGGAAAGGGCTATTGACAAGAGCGAGAATACCGTTGCCAACATCCTTTTGGAGGAGATAGAGAACCTGAACGGTATCCTGTTGGCCACGACCAACCTTATCGACAATATTGACTCTGCGTTCGAGCGTCGCTTCCTCTTTAAGACCCGCCTAATCAAACCGGATGCATCGGCAAGGGCAAAGATTTGGAAGTCCAGCATTCCGGAACTGTCGGATGAAGAGGCCAGCAAGTTGGCCGATACTTTCGAAATGAGCGGTGCCCAGATAGACAACGTGGTTGTGAAGCGGGACCTTGCCGAACTTTATTTCGACGGTGACCGCGGTTACGACTATATCGTCAAGCTCTGCGAGAAGGAACTCTCCACAGAGAATGGGTCGAAGTCTTTCCGTCCCCACATCGGTTTTTAGTTTCACCTTTTAAGATAAACAGTCATGAACGACTTTGCAAAATACGCCCTGTCCGACCACAGGGTCAGTTCCCTGACGCTTGACCGCTATGTGACCAGCGCTATGTCTTCCGTCAACCCTACCATCATTGAGGAACGCGAGCTCAACGCTGTCGCGATGGATGTCTTCTCCCGTCTGATGATGGACCGCATCATCTTCCTGGGACAGCCTATCGACGATGTCGTTGCAAACATCGTCCAGGCGCAACTCCTCTATCTGGCATCCGTGGACCCCAAGGCTGATATCTCCATATATCTGAACACTCCCGGCGGAGTTGTCTCCGCCGGTCTGGGAATCTACGATACGATGCAGATTATCGCTCCGTCAGTCTCCACCATCTGCACCGGAATGGCGGCCTCAATGGGCGCAGTCCTTCTTTGTGCCGGTGAAAAGGGAAAGCGTTCGGCGCTTCCGCACTCCCGCGTGATGATTCATCAGCCCCTTGGTGGCGCCAGCGGTCAAGCCAGCGACATCTTGATTGAAGCCAAGGAGATTGAAAAGACCCGTGACGAGTTATATTCGATTATTGCCAAGCACTCCGGCCAGCCCTTCGAAAAAGTATTCGAGGATGCCGACCGTGACTACTGGATGACTTCGCAAGAAGCCCTCAAATATGGAATGATTGATTCCATTCAGACCAAGCGATAGTTAATAACCCAAAACCAAAATAATCATGAAGCGTTTCTTCACCCTTATACTTGCCATTCTGGCCGTGATGGCCTGCACCCCCAACCTTGAACCCGAGGGGCAGGACCCCCAGGAACCTGCCGAACTCGCCGTAGAGTCCGTGGTCCTCAGTACCAATACTCTGTCCCTGCAGCCGGGAGAAAAGGCAAATCTGACAGGCAGAGTCTACCCGGATAATTGCAAAGTACATTCGGTTACCTGGACTTCTTCAAACGAAGGTGTGGCCACCGTTTCACAGGACGGCGAAGTGACGGCCATTGCCGAAGGAACCAGCATCGTTACTGTGAACTGTGACGGAAAGAAAGATGAGTGCACCGTTACAGTGGCCATCGTGAAGGTTCCCGTTACATCTGTCTCCCTGGACAAGAATACAGCCGGCTTACTGTTGGGAGAGACGCTTCAACTCACTGCCACGGTACTGCCGAGCAATGCCACGGACAAGACCGTTTCCTGGACATCTTCCGACACCAATGTGGCCACCGTTGAAAACGGGCTGGTCACGGCCCTGACGGCCGGCGAAGCCATCATCACTGCCAAGGCGGAAGAATTATCGGCCACATGCACGGTAACCGTTACGGTACCGTTCTCCTACGGTGGTATGTGTATGGAGGCTATCAATTCCGCCAGTATGTCCATCTACAATCCCAACGGACTCACCATAGAGTACAAGGTGGAGAACAATGATTGGACGTCTTCCAACGGAGCCAGTATTAACATCCGTGCCAATACCGGTGAAAGGGTGTGGTTCCGCGGTCGTAATGAGAGTTATAGCGGAGTAATCTTCAGGAACACTTCCGGCGCCTTCTACCTGTACGGAAACCTGATGAGCTTGATCTACGGAGATGATTTTGAGGATAAGAAGGAATTGACCGGGGAGGAGACTTTCTACAAGCTTTTCATCCAGAATTCGGGAATCTACAACCACCCTACTAAGGACATTGAACTCCCTGCTACCACGCTCACAACCTCCTGCTACAGGAATATGTTCTACAAGTGCCCGAATCTTACCCGTGCTCCCAAACTGCCGGCCAAAGTCCTGACAGAGGCTTGTTACGCTTCTATGTTTGCCTACTGTACCTCCATCAAGGAGTTCCCGGAGATGGCCGCCACCGATATGGCCTATATGTGCTGTACCTGGATGATGATGGCCTCGGGTATTGAAGAAGCCCCCGAATTGCCGGCCATGAACCTGGCCCGCTCCTGCTACGAATTCATGTTCATGGAGTGTCCGAACCTCAAGAAGGCTATGTCTGTCCTTCCGGCCACCGAACTGGCTCCCAACTGCTACACCGGTATGTTCCAGCGGGCCGACAAGTTGGAAAATGCTCCTCGGCTTCCCGCCACAGATTTGACATACAGTTGCTATAGCCATATGTTCAATGGTTGCAAGGCTCTCAAGAATGCTCCCAAGCTTCCTGCTACGAAACTGGCAGAGGCCTGCTACCAGCGTATGTTCGGCAACACCCTCCTGACGGAAGCTCCGGAACTTCCTGCCACGGATATGGAGGTGATGTGCTACCAGTATATGTTCCAGAACTGCACGGAACTGGAAAAAGCCCCCGTGCTCCCAGCTACACAACTGAACTACTGGTGCTACGAGTATATGTTCAATGGCTGCGCTAAGCTTAATTACATCAAGGCTCTGTTCCTTACCAAGCCGTCCGACAGCTACACGCCCAGCTGGGTGGAAGGGGTTGCCGAAAAGGGAACATTTGTCAAGAATCCCAATGCCACCTGGGATGTTCGCGGCATCAACGGAATCCCTGAAGGTTGGACCGTACAGTAACCACAAAGAGAAGACACATATGAAAACACTTTTAACGCGGCTTTCAGCCGAGCATATTATGTCGATGCTGAAATCGAACCATTACGGTGAAATCAGTCTAAAAGGAGCGCCTTTGCTCCGAATATCTTCCATCATTGAGCAAACCAATCGTCTCGCCCCGATGGGCGACGACCAGACAAGAGTTCTCTGGGTGGACGCTTTGGGAGATGACGGGAAGACCTATTGGTTCAGATTCAGAGCGTGGGTATATCAAGACGTCTATGGCCTGGATATCCTGGAAGAAAGGCATATGTCAATCACGTGCCTGACAAATAAGGAGACGTTTGAAAAGCCGGTAAATAACGACTTCTACGACAAGTTCCTGGCTTTGGCTCTTGCCGACCTGACAGACCTTGTAGATGTTATCTGTAAGGACCCGGCGGCGTATAACAAGTATGTGGACAAGAATCTTCCGAAGCAGTTGCGCCACGGGCGGATCCGGAGAGAGAAGCTGGCGGAATTGGTCCCGGCCTATAACCTTAACATCGCAGAGCCCGGTGTGGCTCGTCAGGCTCTCATTGCTCTGATTGGGGGGAGAACCACTTGCGTGAAAAAGATGACTATCCGCGAATACTGCAAGTGGTATCGTATTGCATATAATGCGTTTCATAGGCACAAAGAATCCGAAGAAGAACAACGTCAGTATAGCGATACTGAATTCTATGATCGGCGCTCATCCTGCTGCATGTGGGCAATCGAATCCAATCAGTATGATGTGGACAGTGAGGCCGATTATTTGGAATTTGCACAGGGTCATTATGGAGAAATCGGCCTTTCCAGATGCTGTATCCATGGGAGAGAGTTCGCACCGAATCAGTGGAAGATTTCTGTAGACAACAGTTATATCAATTTGACTGAAAAGGTGCTGGATATAATTGCCGCCCTCTATAAAGCAGGGGCTCCGCTTTATGAATATAATCCTGCTTCCTACCTGACTATTTTGGACGGAAATGACTATTTTGCCATTAAGCCTGACACTTATCACGACTACAGAAGTTCCAATGACAACTGCAGCGGTTCACTTTCCCTGCCATATCCGGATGAAATCTACGAGGATGATACAGTTCCGAATACGGTTTGGACACAGGAACGGTTGAACGCTGTCATAGCCGCAACAAGGTGGACGCCACTTCAGAAAGTTAAGAAAAACTCACCTGCGTAAATAGATTGCGCAGGTGGGAATTATATTGCAATCCTTATGGAAAAAACGAACATAGATACCGTTTATAAATTCGGACCGGATGGCATCTGGTTCACATCTGACACGCATTTTTGTCACGAGAACATCGTTAAATTCAGCGGCAGGCCCTTCGCCAATGCCGCTGAAATGAACGAGGAACTAATCCGCCGTTGGAATGAGACGATACCTGAGGATGGCATCGTCTTCCATCTCGGTGATTTCTGTATGGGAGGCTCAAAGGAATGGAATGACATTATGTATCGGCTCCACGGGAAGATTTACCTAATCCTGGGGAACCACGACATGAAGAATATCAAGCAGGGTTTTATGCAGCGCTTCGAGCTCGTCACCCAGCAGATGTCCATCCGAGTGGGAGGTCAGAGCATAATACTGAACCACAACCCGTTCCTTTGCTATGGAGGTTCTTACCGAGATGTCTGGCAACTCTTCGGTCACGTGCACAGCGGACCGTTGTCGCACACCGGCCTGGACCTTCCCCGCCTGAAGATGCTCTTCCCTCTGCAGTACGACGTGGGTGTGGATAATAACGATTTCCGCCCTGTTTCTTTCGCTGAGGTGAAGGCCAGGATAGAGGCGCAGGTGGAATCGGCACGGGAAGCATCCGGACTTAAGGATATCCGTGGTACCGGAAGCGGTCGCCGCATCGTGTTCCTTGATCCGTCCATTGCACCGGCGAGTTCGGCGCAGAAGACGGCGTTCAAGCGCCTTGAAGCCGTGGCCAGCGACATCATCGAGATTTCTGTGAGCAAGGGCGTGTCTTTGAAGGAGGCCATCGGGAAGCGCGTCGCTCTTCTCTCTGGGAATGTCCGCTATGTTTATGTGGGGACACAGCCCCTGGAAGACTTCCGCTGTGTGATGGTGGATAAGTCCACTGGTATTACAGAAGGTAATATTGATACGGCCATCCAAATCTTGAAATAGTAATGATTATCATACCTGACATACACGGACGTGACTTCTGGGAGAAGCCGGTTAAAGAAAACCTTGGAAAAGAACACATCATTTTCCTGGGTGATTACCTGGATCCATACGATTACGAAGGCATTGCTCCTTGGGAAGTGTTCCCTCGCTTGGAAGATATCGTTGCGCTGAAAAAGGAGAACCCGAATGGCGTGACTCTGCTGCTTGGAAACCACGACCTGCATTATTTGGACGGTAATTTGGAAGGGGGCCGATATGATTACATCCATGGAGCCCGAAACAAGAAGTTCTTCCTGGACAATCTCGAATTGTTCCAGATGGCTTATGAGACTGAAATCAGCGGCAAGAAATACCTATTTACCCATGCCGGGGTGATGTGGGGATGGCTTGTGGCCAACCGCCACCTGTTCGGGGTTATCCAGCCGGAAGAAGTCTGCGGGAAACTCAACGGATTCTTGCAGGACAGGGAAACCTGGCCCAAATTCTTCAAGGCTCTAGGAGATGTTTCACACGCAAGATGGGGGGCCTGTAAGTATGGAAGTATGATTTGGTCGGATGTGGATGATTGGGACGATACTTTCGACGAACTTCCCGATGTATTCCAGATTTTCGGCCACACGCAACAGGAAACAGATCCTGTTATTGGTAAGCACTTCGCCTGCTTGGATTGCCGTAGGGCTTTCCGGCTTACGGAAGACGGGATTAAAACGTGTGAATAAGGTTATTAACAGGAGAAAGAGAAATGAAATTTGACGAATTGGACGCCAAGATGCGCGTCTACGAGCAATCGCTCGACCAGATAATACCACCCGGGAATTACATCGTTGCCCGGATTGACGGCCGCAGTTTTACTCGGCTCACCAAAGAAGTATGTAAGTTTGATGCACCTTTCGACAAGGACTTCAATCAAATGATGGTGGAAACCGTAAGAGGATTGATCTCCGACGCCGGAATGGAAATCATCTATGGCTACACGCAAAGCGATGAGATTTCCCTTCTGTTCGCACTGGAAGCAGAAGTCTTTGGCCGCAAAGTGAGAAAACTCAATTCTGTACTAGCAGGTACGGCCAGTGCTCTTTTCAGTCTTCAGTTGGGTAAACCGGCAGTTTTCGACTGTCGAATCTGTCCGTTGCCCAACAAGGAATTGGTTAAAGATTACTTCCGCTGGAGGATGGAAGATGCTCATCGTAATTGCCTCAATTCGTGGTGCTATTGGACTCTGCGGAAAGAAGGCAAGAATGCGACGGAGGCATCGGCGGAACTCGAAGGAAAGAGTATAGCCTGGAAAAACGAATTCCTTTTTCAGCGGGGAATCAACTTTAATGATTTGCCCATATGGCAAAAAAGAGGTGTTGGTGTATACTGGCGCAACTATGAGAAGGTCGGCCATAACCCTATTACCGACGAGGACGTTACCGCCGTCAGGCGCGAAGTCTATGCCGATTTTGAAATCCCCAAGGACTTCGTGTTCCCGGGAGATAGTCCGCGACCTAGCCTGAAACGGTCGAATAACTCGGGCTTTTTAAGTCTTTTCTGGAATAAGGTGTCCTCGAGTTGTCTGAAACCATATGACTTAGGAGGCGATGAGAGCGAAGAAAACGAGTAGTTCTTCTGAGAACTATTTGCATCTTGAATGACACTTGAAACGATGAAAGTACAATACGCATCTGACCTGCATATGGAGTTCTATGACAACTCCGTATTCCTGGCTCGGGGACCTTTGAAGGTCGCCGGGGATATCCTTGTGCTGGCCGGAGATACCTTGCCGTTGATTGAGTTTGAGTCCTATCAACGACATCGTTTCTTTGACTGGTGTGCGGACAATTTTAGGGAGACCTTCCTGATCCCGGGCAACCATGAGTACTACCATAACGATATTGGTATGTATCCAGATGCCTGGAGCCTGCATTTAAGGGATAATGTCACTATGTATGAAAATGGCAGTGTGGTAGTGGATGATACGGAGTTTATCCTGTCCACCCTATGGTCCCATATCCCGATGAGTAAATGGCTCACTCTCAAGAAAGGTATGAGCGACTTTACTCTTATCAAGCATAATGGTAAGCCCTTCACGGCTACCACGTACAACGAGTTGCACAAGCGGGATCTGGACTTTATAAAGGCCGCAGTTTCGGCCAGCAAGGCCAAACATAAGGTCGTTGTCACGCACCACGTACCCAGTTGTCTCCTTGTGGCGCCGGAGTTCAAGAATTCCAGTTTAGAGAGTGGGTTCACAGTTGATTTGACGGATTATATTGCATCGTCAGAAATAGACTTATGGGTGTACGGGCACTCGCACAGGAGTATTGAAACGGTTATCGGCAATACCCGTATGGCATCCAATCAAATTGGATACGTGGCTTACGGCGAATATGGAAAGAATTTTTCCGGAGACAGTGCGGTGGATTTGGATAATCCGACAGGTGACTTTACAGAAAACTGATATGGCTAAGTATATTCTATTAGATTTTGATGGCGTTGTCACATCTAAGACTTATACCATGAAGTGCTACCGCGAACGCGCCCGGGAAAATATCTACGGGATGGATTGGTTTGACCCGGGATGTGTCGAAGCTTTGAAAATGATTGTAGACGATACCGGGGCTAAGATTGTGGTCTCGTCATCCTGGCGTGACCTTCGCATAGAACAACTCCAAAGAATCTGGGAGTTCATCCCCATGCCTGGCGAACTAGTTGAGACAACCCCTGTCTGGATTCTGACCAAGAAAGAAGCAATCGAGCAATGGATTAAACAGCATCCGGATGACTGTTATGTTATCCTGGATGATGCCGACCTGGGCCTTGAGAATCAAGTCCGAACGGATCCTAATACAGGGTTGACAGACGTGGATAGCAAACGGGCTATAAATATTCTTGGTAAGACGTGAAACTATTTGTCTGTGTAATCGCATTTTGTGACAAGGAACAATTGTTTGAATGAAGAAAGTAATATTCCTTGACTTTGATGGTGTCTTGAACACCGAAAACTATCAGGCTCAACTTCGCGATGCCGGAGAGCCTTGCTGGGACGACTTTGGACAAGTTTTTGATCCGGAGGCTGTCGAGAACTTGAAAACTGTTTTGGACGCAGTCCCTGATGTACTTCTTATTATCAACTCTTCTTGGAAACTTGAAGGGTTTGCCAGAATGAAGGAACTATGGAAGGTTCGCCGCCTGCCTGGAAAGATTCACGGCGTAACACCTGATTATGTTCCTGATTTGCGGAATATTGATTTGGATAACTATGACAACATTGCGTTGCTCGCAGGAAAAGGGAACGAGGTGAAGCAATGGCTGGATGAGAATGTACCGGAAGGATGCAGGTATGTGATTTTAGATGACATGCCTGACTTCCTCCCGGAACAGGCCCCATATCATATTTGTACGGATCCGCGTGTCGGCCTTACGGTTGAAGATGCTGTCAAGGCTATTCAATTGCTGAATTCGTAGGTATGAAGACTTATTCCTTTGCGAAACTCCAAGCCCGCTGGTTCCCGAAGATGGAAGAGATTCATCATCCGCTCATTTACGGGCGAGTGAGGTATGTGGTGAATGTTTCTGAGCAATCCTACTCTCCGGTGATGCATAAGGCATTCGATGAAAAAGGAATCAAGACTTTCCATTTCCCGCTATCTGAGACGGATTCTGATATGGGCTTGGAAAACATTTTCAGGGCTGTCGCAATACTTGAGAAGGCCGATAAAGAATGCGCGCCTGCCGTAGTTCATTGCGTAGGTGGGGATAACCGAAGCAGAGTTGTGTGCGAGTGCTTCCATTTTAAAAAGACGGGATACCAACTGGAAGACGAGTATAAGGGTTATACGAATCACCTCATATATAACATCGCGGAAAAGCATTTGCCTCCTATAGAAATTATCTCAGAAAAACTCAAATTGTTATAATGGCGCAAATAGATTGCGCAGTAGCCCCTTACCTTTGCAATAAGGTCAGTGTCGTTTCGGACGTAAAGCCCCGGGGTATCTCGAAAGAGATGCATCTAAGGCAGCTGGCATCAACTAGGGATGCGGAAGGGAATCCAACAACCCACATTTGCTATGAAAACGGTCCTTAGGAGCACTGAGACATTAGTCCGTGTTGTCCGTGAAGTGCTGAAAAAACAGGCATAGACGAGGTGATTCATACCCGGCGTGCCTGTTTTTTATCAAAAGACTCTACATTATCCGAATCCCTATCGTATATATTAATAGAGAAGCGAATCTAATTTTAGTTGCTGAATGAGTAAACCTGTTATTTCCAGTGCCGCAGATGCGGAACTTTTCCAAAGTCACGGAAGTCGTATAGAAGCCTTTTTCAATCTTGATGATTTTGTCAAAAGGCTCATTAATCCAATGATTCAAGCATCCGCCGTGGATGCAAAAACCCAAACGGCCGTTGTTTTTGACGACGGATCCTTCGATAATACCGATGTTTTCGGCCTCCTTTACGGGAGCAAGGCACTGGGCTTTATGACCCTGCTGGCCACTAATAAGGAGCGTCAGGTAAATGAGGTCCTGGCCACTTATCCTGTTGCCGATGGTGAAACACACAGGGCACGTATCGACGAAGTGATGGTGTGGGATAACCAGATATGTGCGACGATTAGGTGCACCATGGGCGATTACTCTCTTGCCTTCTTCGCTACTGATTTCTATCGGAATAAGGAAAAGTACTCAGAGTCTGAAATGCTGGACATCAATCTGGCGGCTTTTGCCTGCGCGGCAGAAGAAGCCGATAAGGGCTTTTCATTCGAAGGCCAACAGGCTGTTGACTGGCTCGCTAAGATGGGAGAAAAACCCACTTATGATGAGGATGGAAGCGTTCAGCCTGTACGCTTTAGTACGGAGGATTTAGTGGCATACCTGGACCTTGAGTCAAAGGCTCCGGATGAAGCTCAGTTCCAGTCTCCGGCCGGTCCGGTAGAGAGCATGTCCTTTGTGGATATTGAGCTTTACAAGACGTCCATCAAGATTCGGGGTAATGACGCAGATTTCAGTGTTCCGCTGTTCCTGAGAAATGAATTTATCCCCAACCTGGAAGAGAAGATGCCCATCCGGGGGTATTCGTGTATGATTGGCAGAATAGCAGAATAGGAGCTATTCTTGATACATGTCAGCTGCATCTTTCAGTTTGCGGCTGACATTCTTTACTAGCACTCTTGGGCTGAGAACCTTCACACCGTTGAAAAACGAGATAAACTCACGCTCCAGTTCGTAATTCAAGACAACATTTATCTCAAATATGGCAGATCCGTCGGGATTGACGGTTATGATTCTCTGGCTTCTGTGCAGAGGCTTTGTAGTGATATAAGGAACCTGCTCTCTGGAAGCCCAGAATTTCACCTTATGGGGCCTGTCGGTGGACGATTTTGTCACGCCGATAACATCGTCGAAAAAGGTCTTGGGATTAAACTCGGGGTCGTCGATGAATGACGCGTCTTGGGGCGCTTGTTTCACTTCGATGATACGGTCCAAGGCCAAATTCTGAATACCGGTATAGCGAAGCCGCTTCCCATACACAAACCAGCGGTTTCTATATTCCTTCAACACATATGGAGAGAACACGAATGAATGGGGCTCGTGGGCTGTAAAGGACTGATATGTCAGTTCAACCGGCGATTTTGAGACAATCGCCTGGTAAAGCGGTGTTATATGGTTTAAGCCAACAAGCCTCTCATTGTTCTCAAAGAAGATTACCGGGTTTTTTTCGTGTCGTACTGCACTGACCTGATCCTCCAATCGGCCCACAATATCCTCCATGCCAGATAATGCCGAAAAGCCGCTTAACTGCTTGAGAACGCCCACGGCTTCGCTCATCAGGGAAAGGTCATTCTCCGTAAGCGGGATGTTGGTGATTGAGTAATCAGGATCCTCATAGGTATAGTACCTCTTATCCTTAACGACAATCGGTGCGTTGTAGCCGAGCTCATCGGAGCGCATCTTCTGCAGGTCCAACTGAATGGTCCGCCGGCTGATATACTCGTCCTTGCCTGTATACTCATAAAGGGCATCGGAACAGGCCTCTATCAAGTCTTCCAAGGTCCATTTGCGAGCTCTGTTCCGGAGGCAGTTATCTATAGTTTTATAGCGGAGAAGGGCGTTTTTATTGACAGGCATGGTAAGATATTTTCACAAAAGTACGAAATATATTTATCTGCGCAAAAGCATTGCGTGCATCCCTTTTTGCTCTCAGGTCACTTCGGAGTTACTAGGCGGCCGAAAGCAACATCATTCCGAATTGCAGCCTGGGCGAGTATTAGTGCGTTTTCTTTTTTGAGGAAGGCTGTCCTCTTCTCTTTCATTGCAACTTGAATTGATAGGGCTATTTGAGTGTGTTTCCCTTCTTTGATTCTCTTCCCAGCGTGATTTTTCTCGGCTGCCAGTTCCTTGAGAAATTGTCCCAGGAGGGCTCGACCAATTCTGGCGTTGTCAGGGTTGTATGGGTCTCGGCTCTTCTTTACCATCAGAAGAATTTCATCCGCAAGTCGCGAAGCAGAAGGTCTGGGTTTCTTTACCTTTTCTTCATTGTTCTTTTTTTTGTTGTTGTCGCTTCCTGTGGTTCGTTGAGTGGGTGCTGTTTCTTTCATAACGCTCTTTTTATTTATTTGATTTCTAGTTTTATATACGATAATAACCATAAAAAAGTAAAGAGGTCAATTCTTTTTAGTATTTTTGTAATATACAATTGATAGCCAATAACACATTATCTATTGCCCTATGGCCAAAAAATACCATATCGGAGTAATTAAGTATTACGACTCATATAAGAATTTTAAAGGGCTCATTCAGTCGGCTATTTTTGCCGATGGGGAAAAGAGGGACACTTTCACCAGCTTTTCTCAAGATTCAATCCATGCCGATTATAAGCCTGATAGTGGGGATATTGTATTCTTTTTTAAGGGTCATAATGAAACAGAAGTATATAGTGTAAAGGATGCTCTTCTTGAAAGTATTTCTATCCCTTGGGATGAAATACTACGTTTCGTTGGTAATGATGCCTTTATTAACATAGAAAACGTGGACAATAGGACAGGAGGGGTCTCTTTCCGTAAATCCATACGAATATTGACAGAAGATTGGCTACAGGATCTGTCATACAGCAGTATAAAGTCGCTTCTTAGTGAAGTGTGTGAACGAATTGATGAGGTAGGAGAAGATTATATTTCAGCTATAATGGATTCAGACATAAGGACTCTCTTTTTGAAAGAGTGCCTTTCTCCTCAATACTTCTCAATTTTGAATGATGATGAAAAAGTAGATTTTGTCGAGTTACTTAAATACATATATAAGTATTCTCTCAGCACATATGACTTCAAGTCACTGTCTTTAATTATCAGTAAATGCGACGGGTTAGAAGGAGATTATTACAAAGACCTGGTTAGGTGCTGTAATGAGTTATTTGTGAATTCCCCTCAAGAGTTAATGACTCATATTCGGGACTTAGATTGCTTCCATGCCGTAGTTGCAAATTTACGTGGGCGAATTAATTTTAGGCTTGAGGTTTATCTTGCAAGAGCAATAGTCGAGAAAGATTTCGCTTTTGTCCCTAATCTAATATCGTTAGATGAAGAACAATTAAGGACTTGGCTACAAACACTGAATGATGATGACTTTGGCGCGTTGTCCTTATTCTTTGCGCAAGCAGATGATACATTTAAACAGGTTTATTTTGATTTGTCATTAGGTGATGATGATATACTTTTGCCATTATATAAGTATTTTTCT
>JAEEGL011484568.1_pt1 | contig 19099 bp, 16 predicted proteins | sample 9134231 | NCBI WGS metagenome assembly JAEEGL01 (sample SAMN16246548, study PRJNA631951) | gut metagenome | biome: gut microbiome; feature: rumen; material: fiber-attached | host: Bos | place: Iran: Karaj | collected 2018-10 | reverse complement strand
TATTATTTTTTAATTTTGTAATAATATGGCAGAATATCCTAATCATGCTACTCATGCTGACGGCCCTTGGGGATCACGGCCTTACAGGGACGTCGAGGCTTATGAGATGGCACTAGAAAATGCCGGACGCCTTACGAATGTTGAGAGTGACATGTCCGACATGAAATTGGCACTTAATTATCCGGCTGGTACCATAACCTGGTTTGGCTGGAAGAAACCTGTTGGTGACGCCAACACGGAAGGTATCCCTTGCGGTAACCTTCTGCGTCTGGCACGTATGAAGAATATTTTGAAGCTGGGTGGATATATGGTCAAAAACAACCATACCCGTCGTAAGCTGGCCGCAAACGACCACCGCTACTATGAGGAAGACGGCTCTGCTGTCAATTTCAACGGCGCTGACGGTCACTATCAGTGGGGCTGGGGTGTGGATATCTATTATGCAGCATGGACTGAGGGCGGTTATGACTACGAGGCCCTTGATGACAGAATGATCCCTGGACATCCTTGCGTAACGATTCCAGTTGGTTCTGTCTCTGCGGCTGGCCGCTGTGGAATCGACCGATCAAACCTCATCCTCTGCTCATATCTCAATGAGTCTGCACAGTATCGAGGCGGTAACAATGAGTCTGAGTGGGATGACACATGGCGTAGCAGACTTGGTCATCCTGTAGTGAATATTCCTGTCGGCACATTGGCTGGTTACGCTCGTAAGAACGGCAATATGTGGTTTGCGAATGAGCGTGTGGCTATCTTCATCGTTGGTGCCATCATGAGAATATATTTCCATAACAGTCATATCCAAGCTGCCTTCGATCCTACTATTGATGAGAACGGTCTTCATCACGGTGGTCTTGGCCCAGGCATCGATTACAGCGATGATGTTGAGTGGGGCACCAGAAACTATGGCGGTTATGTGAAGATGTCTACTGGTGTTGAAAAGGGTGATTTCACCGGCCTTCTGTCTACAACCATCAAGAAGTCTGATGACAGCGACCTGATCATAGGCAATATACCTTGCTTTATGGGCCTGAAGAACTGGTATAAGTACCTGTGGGTCATGGAGGAGGATTCTCTTCTCGTTTGTAACGCCAACAAGACACAGTCGATGTACGTCAAGAAGGTGATTAACGGCGAGGCTATCGACCAGACTTCCGTTTCCGGTCTGCAGCTGGTAGGAACCACACCCGCACATGACGGCGGCTCATGGTCGCCCATCAAGCAGATCTCGAAGGCTTACCTCTCCGGAATGCCTACGCAGGATGGCGGTTCTTATGACACATTCTTTGGTGACGGTTATTACAATCCCGCAGTTACTGACGGCTCCGTTCGCGGCTCTGTCTGTTTGGGTCGCGCTTGCAATGGCGACGTTGCGGGCTCGTGCATGCTCTATGGTAACGTTGCCCCCTCGGATGCCAATGCGGGCGGGGGTGCGGTCCTCTGTGAATTCGTTGAGAGCTTTGATACCGAACTGACCATTGCCAACGCTGAATAGGGTGCTCGTAGAGCACAGAGAACACCACCGCCGATAGGCGGTTGCCTCGCCTCCGGGCGAGGCCCTCTTTAAAAATATAAATTGTTAAATTCGCTCTTTGACTTGCTGAAACCATAAAAATGTAGTAACTTTGCACCGCTCTTTTAAAAGAGTAGGTGGATCCCTCAGACACTCCGTTCGCGGCTCTATCCGTTTGGGCAACGCTAACAATGGCGACAATGCGGGCTCGTGCATGCTCAATGGTAACAATGCCCCCTCGAATGCCAATGCGAACAGGGGTGCGGTCCAAATGAAGTAAATGTATAAGAGGGTGAGCCTTTCCGATTGGAAGAACATATCGAAAGATGGCGGTGAGACTCGTAGGTACAGGCCGAGCGTCATACCCGCCGGACGCCCTTCACAGGCGACCATCAGACCCAACATGTTTCACACTCAAACCCCGATTGTAAGATGCGACGTATCAAACAAAACGGGGAGAACGAGTCCATCGAGAATGCAAGGGAAGCCTTCGAGAGGTTTGCCGATGAGAAGCATAAACGGTGGAACGTGATGCGCTACGAGCAGGATATAGACCTGCACGTACATCAAGTGGTCTGCGATATCGTCAATGACACGTTCTCTCCATCAGGATATTCTGAAAAGTGGATCTTTGACAAAAAGCCTCGCAAGCTGGCGAAGGCTCCAGTCTATGATCATCATATCGAAGCTGCTGCGCTGCTGCCGTATGAGAAGGCCGTCTATGACCATATCTCCTGGCATGCGCCTGCCGTGAGGCCTGGACTTGGCACGCACGCCCTGATGAGGTTCATCAGGAACGAGCTGTTTGCCAATGAGCAGCTGGATGTGTACTATAACTTTGTACTGGATATCCACCATTATTTTCCGCTGATGGATCATTTCTTCCTGAAGCGGAAGATTGACAATAAATTCAAGAAAGGCAAATTCCGTAATTTCATCCACAGGGTCATCGACTCTTATCCCCATGGCGCGCCCTTGGGGATCAAGATGGCACAGCTATTCGGTATGCTCTACCTGGCCGACTTCGACCGGCTGATGGAGAGATGCTTCGATATCCTGAACAATCCTGAGAAAATGGCATACTGGACTTCACATTACATTGCTGAATGGTGTGTGACGGCCAGATCTCCGGATGAGATGAAAATGCTGAGTCGCGGGCCACAGTTCCTGGCTCTGCGCTTCAGGCTGTTTCTGGAAGAGGGTATCATCCATTATTACAGGTTCGTCGATAATATCCTGGTGATCCACGAGGATAAGGTGTTTCTCCGTTGTATCAGGGACATCAGTATCATGGTCCTGACTCGTGACTACAGGGCCGTGATCAACGGTGACTACCAGGTGAGACCCGTTTGGATGGGAATCAGGCTATGCGGCTACACCTTCCTTCATGAAAAAGTTGCAGTATCAAAACGCAACAAGAAAGAGGTTGCCCGTAGAGCTCACAAGCTCCAGAAAAAAGGCTTCTCTGAAGAGCAGATCCGCATCAAGTTGGCCAGTAACCTCGGGTACATCAAACATGCTAACAGTATTCACTTAATAAAAACTATAGGTATGGAGAATTCACTTGGAAAAATCATCAAACATCGGCGTGTGAAACCACCTTTCGAGGGTATGAAGCCCGAACAGAAAGTGCCGTTTTCTTCTCTTGTGGTAAAAAATGATGACAAAAATGGGGGGGGGGGTAGAACCCAGTTCTAGGAAAATATACCTTCTTGATTACACTGTCATGGACTCTAAAATTGACAGGGAAATCGTCACTGTGATGGAACAGGATACCAGGGGCACTCAAAGGGAAATCAAGAAAGAGGTGCCGTCGAAGGTGCTGGCCATCAAGTTCAAGAAGATATTGAAAACGTTTACAAATACGGGCCGAAACGGCGAGGAGGAAACTTATGCGTTCCAGAAGAAACTCGACGGTGACGGCCACGCTACAGAGCAGGATGCAGAGTTCTACGCTTTTACAGGGAGTAAGATCATGATTGATCAGGCGCTTCACGACTTCGGTCCTGAGGATCTGCCGGCTCCTACGGTTATCAGCCAGGAGAAGGGTAAAGATGGAAAGTTTTACACTAAATTTACATAATTTATGCCACAGAATTTTACGGCAACTTATGCCGAGCAAAAGACTTTCTTCCCCTTTGGGAAAAATCAGATCATTGGTTTCTTGAATGAGACCGTCATCGAGAACTGGGTTCAGGACAATGCCCCTGAGGGCGCTGAGCCTATTACTGGCTATAGTTACAAGGGCACTCGCAAGGATGGCGGTACGCTGCTGCCCTGTGAGGATCCTCAGGACTATGGCTGTGTCACTAACGCCATTATCCGCTCTAAGTATACTGAGAGCGAGGAGCTGGCCATCCATCGCCATTATGTTAATTCCTACCAGGAACACGAGTCGGAATGGATGGAGTATAACCAGTTCTGCGAGGCTGCTAAGCTGCTGGCCAGGAAATGGCTGGGTATTGGATAGGCTGTACTTTCTCATGAATCTTGCATTAAGAAATACACCGCTGCAGGGATGCACCGGTGTATTTTTATTTCTGTCTGCAGGGACTTATCTTTGCAACAAAAAAAGTATGTTGCACTTTAAAACACTCATGGCTATCGTTGGATCTGTTCCCGTCACTGTAGGGGTAAACTTCCTGCAGTACATCTACCAGGACTGGGAATTTGCTAAATGGATTGGCATTGCAATTGCCATTGACACGTTAATGGGAATAGTCAAACACTGGAAATACAAGGATTTCTCCAGTGAAGACTTCTGGCATAAATTCGCTAAGAAGATCTTCATCTACATTGTCCTGCTCATCCTCTCCAACATCCTCATCAACTTCACAGTCAACGGGCATATTGTTGGTACCACACAATGGATAGGCGAATACCTCTGCGTCTGCATGCTGCTGCGTGAGGCGATATCGGTAGTGGAGAACATCAACGCCATCTATCCTGTTCTGCCAGCTTGGGTGCTGAAACGTCTGAAGGACTTCAATGAGAACGGTGAATATGTGAATACTAAAAACGGACAGAAAGAAGCATGATTATGACAGTACTCAAACTTGGCTCTAAAGGGCCTGATGTGGTAAAGCTGCAGCAGCTTATCCACGTATTTCCTGATGGTATATTTGGTAATAACACACTGGAGGCGGTCAAGGCGGCACAGAACGACCTGGGGCTGTTTCCTGATGGTATAGTAGGGCCGAAGACTTGGGAGGCTCTTCTTCCTGAAGATGGCGTTATCCTGAAACGCTCCAGGCGCCGTATAGACCTTATACTGGTGCATTGTACTGCCACGCCGGAGGGAAAGGACTATACCGTCGAAGACATCCGTTCATGGCACACTGCACCAAAACCGAAGGGTAACGGTTGGAGCGATATCGGGTACCATTATATAATATACCGGGACGGCAGTGTCCATCTTGGCCGTGACGTAGATATCGCCGGAGCTCACTGCGAGGGCTTCAACTCTCACAGCATCGGCATCGTCTATGTCGGTGGCCTCGAGTACATACCTGGCAAGCCTGTCAGCGAGCTTCCTGTTAAGGATACACGTACTGAAGCCCAGAAACTGGCACTCCTGGATCTTTTGGTCAAACTCCGTAAACTCTATCCTAATGCAGAGATATCAGGACATCGGAACTACGACAAGAAAGGCAAGCTCTGCCCGTCATTCGATGCCAGGAGTGAATACAGGGACATCTAATCAATATATTATGGACTACTACGAAGAGAAATTTCAAAGGAGCGGCGACAGCATGAAAACATGCTGTTTCTGCCTCATTGGTATCGCCATGGTGGCGGTGATCTTATTTTTCAGCAGCTGTAAGACTGTCAAAAGCAGCACCTTGGAGTCGGAAAATAATTCAGATTCTGTTATGATCGAATATGTTGAAAGGGTTGTTGAGAAACCAGTGAAGGTGATCGTGGAGATCCCTGCAGAGAAAAAGGAGCGTGAGACTCAGGATACAACTTCTTTTCTGGAGACTGGGATTGCTAGAAGTACGGCCTCGATTAAATGGCAGGGTGGATTACCTTTTTTGTTCCACTCACTCGAGAACATCCCGAAGAAGATTGAAAAGACAGATACCGTGCCAGTCAAGGAAAAAGAAAAGACCGTTTGGAAAACCAGGCGCGTCACCTATACTAAGACGGAAATTCGTGAGAAACAGATCCCTTGGTGGAAGACGTTCCTGATGTGGTCCGGGGCAATAGGCTATTTGGTCACAGGAATAATTCTGCTTGTCAAGGCAGTCAGACATAAAATATAAAGTCGCAAATCTAATTAGTATTTTCTCCCTTTCCCGTCCGTGATGGATATGAAAGGGCTTTTTTTGCCCTGAAATGTTAAAAACGCCTTTTACTAACAAAATAATTAGTAAAATATTTGGCTACTATCCAAAAAAATAGTATCTTTGCAGTGTTCAATTAATGAAGATACAGAATATGAAACAGAAAGCAAACATCACGATGAAGGTTACCTCTGAGGAAGAGGATCTCATCAACGCCATTCGTAACTATTGCGAAAGTTACCCAGACGGTTATCCGGAACTCCTCGAGTATGCTCAGGACATCTTCGACAGAATGACGGACATGCCAAAGTAGAAATCAAAAGCTCTCCCTTCGGGGAGGGCACTTCAAAATAGAAACTCAAAATTATACAGGATTATGGAAGTAGCAGTAAAACAGAAACAGGAAAAGATCACTGACATGAAGCAACGCATGAGCGATATCTATCTGTCAGTGTCATGGCGTGAGATAGTGCGCTCATATTTCGAGGGCAGGTCAGTCTCATGGTTCCAGCAGAAAATGTATGGCATCGACGGCAACGGTGGCGTGGGTGGTTTCACACCCGAAGAGGCAGAGCAGCTGCATGGTGCTCTGTGTGACCTCGCCGACCGCATCCGCAAGGCCGCTGACAGTATCAAATCCCCGGTTGCTGTAGCGCCGTTTAATTGAACACAAGTCGCCGTCGGGATGCGGCGCAATCATGGCTCCGGCACTGAGCCGTGTCGGGGCCGCTTTTAAAAAGGAGGTTGTTATGGAATTTGCATTTATCATAGGAGTAATCGGAGCCTGGGCAGCCATCGCACTGCTGAAGGGTGCAGACTGGCTCGGTGGCAGCGGTAAGAGCTATAAGGAGTCTGACCGCGATTTCCTCAACAGGGTGGCCCGCGAGAACAGCGAAAGGGCACGGAAACAGCTGGAGGAGATCCGGAAGGCGAAGCGCTGGTAGTGTATTTTTATAGCAAGGCCTTACGTGCTATCTTTGTCGAAAAATCAAAGATAGCACGTTTTTTATGGCCAGGAACGAAAGATATGTAACAACCATTGAGCTCAACTCCCAGCAGGCTACGGACCGGCTGAAGGAGCTGGAGCAGAAAGTAAAGGATCTCAAAAAGGCTAAGGAAGATGCTGCCAAGTCTGGCGGTTTCTTCGATGAAGCACAGCTGAAGAAAGCCACCAAGGAACTGAACCAGTGGCGTTCCCAGATGACAGGTGTGCAGGGAATCCTGGATAACATCAATGATGTGACGCTGCAGGATCTGCAGAAGGGCCTTCGTAAACTCAGGGAGCAGTCTAAGACCGCACTTCCCGGTACTCAGGAGTTTACGGAGATCCAGCAGGGTATCATCAAGATTGAAGACCGCATCAAGGAACTGAAAAACTCAACACGCGAGGCTAAGAATGAATCTGAGCAACTGACCGCAAACATGGATCAGTTGGTGAAAGTCATGCAGAACATCAAGGGCAGTTCCCTTAACGACCTGCTTTCAGCTCAGAAGATTCTGGAGCAGAACGTGGCTGCAGCTAAGCCTGGTACCACATCATATGATACTGCCATTGCACAGTTACGGGATGTCAAGGCAAGGATCCAGGAGATAAAGGCTGAGCAGAATCAGATTGTACATCAGATAGACAAATATGAAGCCGAGGTTGCACAGGCCAACAAGACGCTTCAGGTGACTGAAAGGGAAACAGAACTGATTGATAAAACCATGCACAATCTCTCGAAGGCTAATGTCCGGGATCTGGAGTATTCCATCAAGATCGTGAACGAGAGACTGAGGGAACTGCCTCGTGGTACTCAGGAGTTCGAGAGGATGCAGGAGCAGGCCAAGAAACTGCGTACTGAGCTGGAGAGAGTCAGATATGAAAGTGCGGCACAACAGGGCATGTTGAGCCGGATGGCTGATTTCTTCAATAAGGTGCAGGGCACTGTGATTGTTGGACTTTCTTCAATTACAGGTCTGACATTGACTGTCCGGAGGGCTATTCAAGCCTTTGCGGATATGGATCAGGAGATGGAGAATGTGCGCAAGTACACTGGCCAGACTACTGAACAGGTGCATGAGATGAACGAGGAGTTCAAACGGCTGGATACTAGGACATCGAGAGAAAGACTGAACCAACTGGCCGGAGATGCCGGACGTTTGGGGATTCAGGGCAAGGAGGCCATCATGGACTTCGTGGATGCTGCCGACAAAATCAATGTCGCCCTTGGGGATGACCTTGGTGAGGGTGCTGTTAAGAATATCGGTAAGCTGGCCATGTCGTTTGGAACTGACAAAACCATGGGACTGCGTGGTGCCATGCTTGCCACTGGTTCTGCAGTGAATGAACTTTCTCAGAATTCTTCAGCAGCTGCGAACTACCTGGTTGACTTTACTGCCAGAGTAGCCGGATTCGGCAAACAGGTAGGACTGACTCAGACTCAGCTAATGGGTTTTGGTGCCGTCATGGACGAAAATATGCTGCGTGACGAGATGGCTGCCACCGCCTTTGGCCAGCTGCTGGTGAAGATGACAACGGACATTGATACGTTTGCCAGGATAACGGGTAAGACTTCTGAGGAGTTCAAGAAGATGGTGACTGAGGATATTAATGGAGCCATCCTTACTGTCGCACGTAGTCTGAAGGGTCGTGACATGCAGGATCTCGGCAAGGTATTCGATGCCATGAACCTCGACGGTCAGCGCGCAATCGGTGTGCTTGCTACCCTTGGGGATAAGGTCGATGACGTAGCCGAACGCCAGCGCATAGCTAATGAAGCCTTCAGAAATGGTACTTCCATCACCGAGGAGTTCAACATACAGAACACAACGGTACAGGCTGGTCTTGAGAAAGCCAAGAAACGTTTCAATGAATTAAGGATAGTATTAGGTGAAGAACTCATCCCTGTTGCGCGCTATGGCATCACTACTGGCGCAATGCTAGTGAAGTCTCTTACTGTACTAATAAACTTCTCAAAGACATATGGCGTCACCATAGTTTCGCTTACAACAGTCATTGCTGCTTGCGTTGCATGGGAATCTAAAGATGTGGCTATAAAAAAATTGCAGGTATTCTGGAACGAGAAAGTTCTTGTCTCTACAAAACGTCTTTGGGCTATCCTTGTTGCTCATCCTTATGCAGCCGTCGCTGCAGCCATCACACTAGTTATAGGACTGATGATAGACTATAGCAGAAAAACTAACTCAACAACGGAGGCTATGCGTAAGTTGAATAAGAATCGTGAAGAATCCAAGAAGAAGGCTGCAGAAGAGATGCAGAGTTTGGAATTGCTGATAAAAGCTTCGAAAAACGACAAGCTGTCACTCGATGAGCGTCTGAAAGCAATTGATAAACTGCAGCGTCAAATTCCTGGCTATATCACTGAGTTGGATAAAGAAACAGGAAAATATAAAGAGAACAAGAAAGCCCTCGATGATTATATACGTTCACTTGAAAAGAAATACGAGCTAGAGGGTGCTAAGGATATGCTTGCTGACTTAGGAAAAGATATCGCTGAAGCAACTGTTAAGGTTAATGAAGCAAAAGCAGCTGCTGAAAGGGCTGAAAAGGCTGGTCCAGGTACAACATATACCACTTCATGGGGTTCCGTAGGTAATACTACTGAAGATCTTAAGAATAAGACACAGAAAGATCTTTCTGAAGCAAACAGGGTGCTTCAGGATAAACTTAATGAACGTAAGAAGATCCTGAGTGTATATGGAGTAGAACTTCAGAAAGAAGCTGCTAAGGCAGAAGATAAAGAATCACAAGATGAACAGATTAAACCACTTCCTTTCAAGGATCCGAAAGAAGATGAGAAAAAGAACAAAGCTGCAGCTGCTGCTGCCAAGAAGCTGGAGGCTCAGCAGAAGAAAGAGCTGAAGGAACGTAACGATGCCATCAAAGCTCAGACAGAGCAGGAACTGGCTATCGTCATGAACCGCTATGCCAAGGGTGAAATAGACTACCGCAAATATATAAGTGAGATTGATCGTATTCAGTTGGATGGATTCAACAAGAGTCTGGCCATCTACAATGAAGAATCCGATGAATATAAAAAGATCCTGAATGACAGGGAAACTTATTTCCTGAAGAGCGTAGAACGCCAGGAGCGCATGAATCAGCGGGAAGTCGAGATGGTTCATCAGAGTGTCGTTGCTGAACTGCAGTCCAAACAATGGGATGATGAGGGGGCATATCTGGAGGCTATGTATCAGGAGGATATCAACTACCTCCAGAACAAGGCTGCCCTTTACCGTAAAGGATCTGAAGAGCGTGTAGAGATAGAAGAAGAGATTACTGAAAGGGAATACCAGCATCAGCTGGAACGCCAGCAGCGGTATGCTGAGATGGTGGAGGAGCTGAAGGAGAATTACCTGAATATGGGTAACGAACGACTGCAGGCCGTTGCCCTCAATGGACTGGAGGAACTTCATCGTCAGGGCTTGATCAAGGAAGAGGAGTACCAGAGGGCAAAGATTGCGATTCAGGCACAGTATGCCTCTTCTGTATCTCCTGACGAGCAGACGAAGCAGACTGGCTCCCAGATGCTGACGAATGCCCAGAACAATGTGAATAAGAACGCACAGGCTGAAGGTACCAGCTATAGCACACCGATTGTTGGTACCATCAAACAATACCAGGCTGTCATGGAGCAGCTGAAGATCCTTTATGGCAATGATCAGCAGAACCATGCTGCTTATCTGGCCGCAAAGCAGCAGGCTACCGCTGAGTTCTGCCAGCAGCTGGCCAGTGAATTCCAGGCCGCTTACAGCTCTATCAATCAGATCATGTCTGCTGCATCTTCTTATTATTCTGCCTGCTCTGACTATGAGATAGCCTTGATGAATAAGCGCTATGATAAAGAAGCGGAAAAGGCAGGTAATAATCAGAAGAAACTAAAGAAGATTGAGCAGAAAAGGCAGAAAGAGGAAGCGGCCATCAAGTCTAAATACAACGCGAAGGCCGTAAAGATCCAGATTGCCCAGGCTGTCGCTTCTACGGCTCTGGCTGCCATCAACGCCTATTCTTCTGCTGCCCAGGTTCCTATGATCGGTTATATCCTGGGACCCATTGCTGCAGCTGCAGCCGTGGCTGCCGGTATGATTCAGATAGCAGCAATCAAGAAACAGGCTCAGGCACAGGAAGCAGGATACTATGGCGGTGGTTTCACTGGTGGAAAGAGTTACAAGAAAGAGGCTGGAGTAGTGCATCAAGGCGAGTGGGTGGCAAACCACAAGACTGTGAACAATCCGGCAGTGCGACCTGTGCTGGACTTCCTCGACATGGCCCAGCGAAACAACAGAGTGGGATCCCTGACCGCTGACGATATATCTCGACAGCTGGGGCAGGGCGGTAGCGCCGTGGTGGCTCCTGTGGTGAATGTGAACAATGACAATGAGGAACTTAGGGATTCGCTTAACCGCAGTTCTGACGTCAACGAGGAACTACTCACAATTATTAAAACCAGGGGAATACACATTGATTTCCCCTTGGAACCGTTCCACAGAGAATATGAACATTTTAAAGACCTCGATGAAAGATGATTGTAGCGTTTATCAATAAGCATATCGCCTTTCCGGCTGTGCAGAGCAATATTAAGATTGTGCTCCAGAACCCTTTTATCAAAGAGGGTGATGAGAAAACCATGGAAGTAACTTTTCCACTCGACATTCCAGAGAACCGTGAGGTGTTCGGTGCTCTCAATCGTCTTGATACTACTTTTGAAACTGAGGATTACGAAGACTGCCGTATCGTTGCAGACGGATTGACTGTCATACAAGGGTCGGGCACCATCACGTCAATTACTGAAGAGGAGGTGAAAATACAAGTGCTAGCAGGTAAGTCGTATCTGAAATACAAGGCATCTTTTGATGAAATATTCATCGATAGACTTGACTATGGTCAGATACTTCCGCGTCATCAGTATATCAATGCAGGTAATTTCGTGCCTAAGAATAAGCTGGACTTGACTCCTGAGTTCAACAGTCAGGGATTCATTGGGGATCCCGGCAGGTATGCATATATGCCCGTTCATGATGAGGACAATGACTATTGGTGTAATCAGTTTGCATATTGTTATGATCATAGAGTAGGTTTTGTTGGTATCACTATTGCTCGTGGAGCAATCCAGCCAAATTTGATGATGGTTCTGGAAACTGTTATGAGAAATCTTGGTTATACAATGGGACGTAACGAATTCAACAAGGATCCTTGGGACAAAATATATATATGCAGCGCCAAGATTACGAATAACATGGCTGCCGCTCTTCCTCACTGGAGTTGTTACAAGTTCCTCGATGAGTTCAGGAAACTCTTCAATGCCGTCTTTCTCTTCAACGAAGTAGAGAAAAAAGTAGATATAGTGCCTTTTGGAGAATCTGGTAATAATGGAATTGAGTTCATAGAACCTATTGAGGGATTTACAAGTAGCTATGAGAAAGAAGGCCTCCAGTACTTGGGTTCTTCCAATTTGGAATACAAACTGTCAGAATGCGAACGTACGGAGGATGTCGTGAACGAGGAACTTTTGAAAGCATTCGATAAAAGGGAATATGAAGATATCAATCAGCTATATAGGGATTTCGAGGTAATGAGCGTAAAGGAAAAGCTTACAACTGTCTTCCATTGCCCTGTTGGGTGGTTCTACGGCATCCCCGTCACTCAGCAGGAAAACGAGGATGAGCCAGAACGAGTGATTGGTTATCTTCTGAAGGAGTGCGGATGGTTCTCTCCACTCATAAGACGCGAAGGGGCAACAAAGGTTGAATTGAACATCGTACCGGTGGCCATGATAAAAGGTGAAGCAAGGTGTGTGCTTGCTGAAGCGTATAACTGGTTCGATGATAATTATATTCTTCTACCCACTAAGGAATGTCAGTTTGAGACGCTGATAGCCAATAAAAATTGCGATAATCAGTCAGAGGATTGTTACTTCGGTGCTCCAGGCAGTAAGGAGGTTGATTACGTGACAGTTCAGGATGTACTGGAATTGGGAGAGTCTTTGCCGTCAGGTGAAAGTGATGACAGTCAGATGGAGATTTTCTTTGTTACTGGAGTAAAAACTAAGATTATAGAAGAAGTCACCGTAATGGAGGAGTGGATAACAAGGTCGGTGTTTTCCTTATTTGGATCCCCTGAACCACCCTCTACAATATATGTGTCTACACCATTTACAGACTATAGGCATGCTGTATTTGATGCCATGGTACAGCGATACTCCCTTGCGCTTAACCCAATGGCTGGTATAAAATCAATCGGTGGGTTCCATAACAAAGGTGTAAAGATTAAACGTAATATCAACGGAAATAATGAGATCTGTATCAAGTTCCTCTTCGACGGCAAGCCGGATCCATGCAAGTTATATAATATCAGGAACAGAAAATTCGTTTGCTCACGAATTGAGATGAATGTTAATGACAAAGGGATAGATCGTGTAAAAACGGGTTATTTCTATGAGATGCTATAGGACTCCGTCATATTTGAGCATGAGCGGGTTAGCTGCTTTTAGCTCAAGTGGAGTATAAGTATTGGTAATGGCCAGTGAACTATGCCTTGCCTGGTCTCTGACTGATATAGGGTCAACGCCGTTACGGAGCATATTGGTGATACCTGTATCTTTCAGTGAATAATAGACGTACTTTGAACTGAATTTCAGGTCTTTACGAAGATGCTTTGCCCAGTAGTCTCGGAATTGCTTCTCGGAATGTTGCTTCTCTCCAGGTCGGAAACCATCACTGAAGAGATAGCTGTTACCATGGGCGCTGAAGATATCGAGATCAATCATTAGCCTGGCCACCTTCTGAGGCATGGTGATAGTCACGCTGTCATGGTTCTTTGTTTGGTCTCCCATCAGCGTGATGGTGCACTGACCTATATTAATATCGTGTACGCGCATGCGCGATAGTTCCTTGGGGCGTATACACATGTAATGGGTAAGATAACAGGCCAGCAGGAAATATCTGTTGTGCTGCTGCAGATAGTCGCGAATCTGGGCCATCACAGAATCAGGTATGACGGTACGATCCTTTGAGTAGCCCTTAATCTTGATGTTCTGGAACCTGGCGCACGGATCGATACTGATATATCCTCGCTCCAGGAGATAGGTGCAGAAGCTACGAAGCCAGCCCAGATAGTTATTCCTTGTAATGAATGTGTTGTTACGCTCGATGTAAACGTAGTCCAGGAACTGCGATATCACCAGATGATCCAACTGGAACATATAAAGCAGCTCACCTCTCTCTTCGATCCATTCCCTGAAGATCTTCAGGTAACTGATATAACTGACTACCGTATCTTCACGCAGACTGCGGTCATTCAACCGCTTGTAGAGATAGTCGTGATAGTTTTCAGCGACTGTTGAAAACAAAGTGTAGGTCAAGGAATCCGTAGACTCGATCCATGGGTTCCATCCAGTCTCGAGCTTGCGTGTAATGTTATGGATCATCATCCTAGATGTCTGGAGCAGTTCCTTTTTAGTCTTGCAGCGTCCAAGGAAATATTTCTTCCGTTTCCTCAATCCGGTTACAGGATCAAAAGCGTAGAAGAAAATATAGTTTCTCTTCCCCTGGACTAGCTGGGGGAGCGTATAACCCTTTATTTCATTATTAGTAGGGTCGAATTCGGCAAAATTATTTTTTTTACTCATTTCTTTATTTTTATCTGGAAATGAGCTGATTAAACATTTTCCCTAAAGTATAGCGAAACACAACTGTCCCGCTTCTGTCCCACTTGTTTTTGGGCGACCAGCCTCTAAAAAGAGGAAAGTGGCTGAAAATCAGCCACTTTTTTGCTTCCGACTTTGTGCGTTGTCGGGATGAGGCGACTCGAACGCCCGACCCCTACGTCCCGAACGTAGTGCGCTACCAACTGCGCTACATCCCGATTTTGCGGGTGCAAAGGTACGCACTTTTTTTGAATTTCGTGCACGAAAAGGGATTTTTTTTATTTTTTATGCTGTCGATAGTAACTGCGGAACTGGTCGAACTCATCACATCTCCTAACGTATGTTGGTTCTTTGGAAGTACCATCTACAATCTCGAACAGCGCTTGGAATGCGCGGAACTGTGGTGACTGGCGATAATACTTTTGCACGTAGTCTGTCTTGGCTTCATCCCATACCATACCAGTCCAAAGACTCTTGCCGTTCTTGTCGTTATACAGCTCTCGGTAGCCCATAGCAAACAGGGCCTTAATCTTTAAGTCGATGTCATTGCTCATGGCTGCCTTCTGCAGATACTCGACGGCACGAGCGCCGAGGTCAACCTCATTGACACGTACGGTGTCATAGCAGTTCTTTGCTTCGCGCATCAGCCACCAGCAGTCACCCTTGATATTAGCTTGGGCATAGCGCACAGCCAGATTGTAATAGCGCTGTTCGAGGGCTTTGCCCTGAAGCATGTTGAGCGAGCTCTCCAGCATCTGCATCTCCTTGCAGAAGTCAAGCTTCACGTTCTTCCACCATTTCAGGTTCTTCTCCCACGCCTCGTCTTCTCTCAGCCATTGACGCGTAATCCAAGGTTCTACGTCGTACTTTCGTAGCATTGAGTAGTAGAGGTATCCGCGGCTGCGGTTGTTGTTGTAGTAGCTTACGGGGATGTTCTTGAGCCACTCGATGGCTTTACCCCAGTTGGCCATACGCATATACTTGGTGCCGATGAGCTCGACAAGGGCAGAGTCGTTAGTCTGCAATTGGCTCTTCAGATACTTGTCGAAGTCCTTCTTGCCAGGAGTCTTGGTGTAATCGTAGAAACTCTCTAACTTATCGACACGAATGGTATCGATTGTGCTATCGTATTGATAGTCGTGGGTGATGCACATCAGTGCAAGCTGCTGATTAGCATTGTCCTTATAATGCGGGAATATGGTTTGACGCATGGTTCGTTTCAACGCGCTCTCGAAGAAATAGTCCTGCTTGGTCTTTTCCTGAAGCCATGTTAGTTCGTTAGCGAAGTACTGGTCGAACTTATCGCTAGGCTTGGCCTGGGCAGCTGTGATGTATAGTTTCAACACGCGTACATTATCCTTCATACGTTCGGATCCATCTAATGTCATTGCAGCATCGATGTCCTTCAGTGCTTCCTGTTTCTTTCCGCTTAGGTATTCAAGCCATGCTTTGGCTGCCTTCCACATAGCTGGTGATTCGGTCTTGCCTTCGCGAACTACCAACTCGCAGAACTGTTGCATCTGCCACGACTCCTGCTGGTTGATATCGCGGACGAATAGCTTTCCTCCATAGTAGCCACCGCTGTTGTTGTCTACAGCCTCTTGGGCATTGTTCACAAAGTCTTGAAGCAGGAATGGCAATACCTTGGCGTTGGGGTTCTGCTTGTACTGCTGGCTGATGGCCAAGTAAGAGCGTTTCTTGTAGTAGATGGTCATCAGACTCTCATAGTCGTCCATCTCGGCAAACAATTCGCCTGCTTCTGCCTCGCGACCAGTCTTGTACAGAGCACCAGCGTAGATGTTCTTCATCATATCCTTATATACGGTCTCGATAAACTGACTGGCTGTCTGCTGCCAGAAATTGATGTTGTCCTGGTGACGACCAAGCATCATGTTGCATCGCATATATAACAGGGCGTGCTGTGAGCGCAACTTGGTCTTAATCTTGCTGAAAGCGTAAGTGCGAACGGCTTGCAAGTCGCGCTTTTGTGCGGCAATATCGTTGGCCGTAGGATAGTTCCACTCGTACTGCTTGCGTTCTTCGATACTAACGCAGTCGAGATACTTCTTCAGGTTCTGCAGGTAACTCACCATCAGTGCATCACCCTTCTGTCGGGCGGCCTTGATGACGTCGTCGTGACGGAACCAGAAGTACTCCTCGTCCGATCCGAGGTACGTTTTCCAGTTGTCGTTGCAGATTTTTTCTACACGAGTTCTGAAGTTGTCTTGTCTGTACATGCTGAACAGGTACGGATTCTCGGGTTCGCCCCATGCACAGGCGAATGAGGGCAGCGTAATGGCTGTCAACAGGCTAATGATGATAAATTTCTTCATAGGTCTCAGGTATGTATCTATTAATATTGTCTTTATCAAGATGATATGTTATGATGGAGTTACTAAGGTTTTTGCGCTCTTTCTCCATCGCATGCTTTACTTTAAGTATTACATCGGCCTCTACTGTGTGCTCAACCCTTACGTTGTCGATATATCGTACCCATTGGTAAACGGGGTAGGCTACAGCCAGAGGTAGGGCGTATTGTTCGAGATGCTTTAGATATGGATACACATCGCGATAGTCGAGTATAGGATTGCGCTCCTGCCACTTGCGTGGGTCGCCTGTGTTGTATACCATTAGCGCACCATAGTCAACAGGAGGTGCAGGCATCGAGAGTTGATGCAAGCGGATGGTGGTAGATACTTTTGATTTCCACAATTTTACAACCTCTTCCAAGAACTTGTAATAAGTCTTACGGCTGCGCGATGTGTAGTCGCAATCTATTTGTATCTCGTGTACATTATCTATATTATTAGTCTCGTTCATCTGACGGATGCGCTGCACTACCTTTTCGGCGAGGTCCTTGTGTGGCTTATGCATACAGTCCTCGGTGATATAAATAGTGGGGATTATCTCGACACTGTCAGGCAGAGAGTCTGAAAACGAGATTGTGGCATTGGGGCTGGGCTCTGCATCGTTGTCGTCCATCACTACATCGAAATACCTGCAGTATACCTTTTTTATATCGTATTGCTTCAGGAAGACTCGCTCGGTTGAATCAAGACGGAGATCAGTGCGCCAATAGTACACACTATTACACTGCTCAAGGCTTTTGTCTTGAGGTCTCTGCTTGCCACATCCCGTAATCAGCAGTGTAAGCATGATAAAAGCTATTGCTAATCTCTCACCTCTCACCTCTTATAACAGTTCCGGAAGTTGATATAGTTTGGTACTGTTAGAACCCTTAATGAGTATATAATGTCCTTCTGGCTTTTCGGCTGCGATGGCTGCTTTCACTTCCTCTACGTCCTTGAATTTGCGATAGTCACATTTTGCGTCCTCAAACTCTTCGCCTACCAACCAAACAGTCTCTACATCGGTAGCCTTGAGATAGTCTACTACGTGCTGATGCTCTTCGGCTGAAACCTCGCCAAGTTCTCGCATGGCGCCCAGAATAGCCATCTTGTGTTCGGCCTGCATCAACTTGAAGTTCTCGAGTGCGGCCTGCATCGATGATGGGTTGGCGTTGTAAGCATCAACTATCAGATGATTCTTCTCTGTTACAGTCATCTGGCTGCGATTGTTTGATGGCTCGTACTCTTCGAGTGCGGCAACAATCTTCTTGCGGTCTACCCCAAAGTTGATTCCTACAGCGATGGCTGCAAGCAGGTTGTCGATATTGTACGATCCGATAAGTTTGGTTTGTACTTTATGCCACTTAGTACTGCGGCCCTCTTCTTCAAGAACCATAAGAGGCTCACGCCAACGGAACTTAAGGAATGGGTTGCATTCGATAATCTCGCCAGAAATACATGAGTACTGGTTGTCGGGATCGGTTGAGTAGGGCGACATCCAGATGTCTTCGTCATCACTTATCTGGTCGATAAGATACTCGTTGTCGGCATTGATAAATATCAGACTGTCCTCGCGACTGCGCAGGAAATCATATAGTTCGCATTTGGTCTTGATTACACCCTCGAATGAACCGAATCCCTGAAGATGTGCACGACCTACGTTGGTAATAAGTCCACAGGTAGGTTCGGCAGTCTCTGCCAGAGTCTTGATGTCGCCAGGATGACTGGCTCCCATCTCGATTACTGCTATCTCATGGTCCTTGTTCAGACGGAACAATGTCTTGGGCACACCTACGTCATTATTAAAGTTTCCCTGAGTGTATAGCACATTATACTTCTGTGAGAGTACAGCGGCAATAAGCTCCTTGGTGGTAGTCTTGCCGTTGGTACCTGTTATTCCGATCACGGGGATGTCGAACTGGCGACGATGCTCACGGGCTAGGTCCTTGAAGGTCTGAAGACAGTTGTCGACCTTGATGATTCGAGGATCGTTGTCAACATCCTCATCTACGATGGCATAACTGCATCCTTTCTCGAGTGCCTGCAAGGCGAATTTGTTACCATTAAACGACTCACCTTTCAACGCAAGAAAGATGCTTCCCTCGGGGCAGTCACGACTATCTGTTGTGATGCACGGATGCTGCTGATAAAGCTTGTATAGTTCCTTAATATCCATAAACTTCGTGAATTTTGGTGCAAAGATAGTGAAATTTCTTAATTCAAGATTCTTAATCCAAAAAAAATGTGTATCTTTGTGGGCGATATGAGTAATACGATTCAAATTCGAGGCAAATTAATAGATCT
>JAEEGL012888031.1_pt1 | contig 19100 bp, 15 predicted proteins | sample 9134231 | NCBI WGS metagenome assembly JAEEGL01 (sample SAMN16246548, study PRJNA631951) | gut metagenome | biome: gut microbiome; feature: rumen; material: fiber-attached | host: Bos | place: Iran: Karaj | collected 2018-10 | reverse complement strand
ATGGGTATGTCGATGGAACCGAACGTCGTCCTGAGTACGGACGGGAACCGGATCGTCCTGCACAACTATAACGCGGCTCTGCGCATGCACCCTTACCTGATCGACAGGACCAGCAAAGAGGTCAGCTTCCTGTCCGTGAAGGATGATCGGATCGTCAGTACGCCGATCGAAGAAAGCATGGATCCTGAAACGCATATCGCGAAGCAGCCGGCGGAAGACTCCGTTTATTTCGTATGTCCCTGCGCGGACGGGAAAACCATGATCGCCTATTCGCAGGATACCTTCCTGATGCTGGTGGAAATGGAGACGCTGGATTCTTATTATCTGCTCGGCAATACTGAAGCGGCGTCCCTTCCGATCCCGCGGTATTTCTCCGGAAACCGGTACGACCGTTTCCTGATCGGATTCGGACCGGGCGGAGCCGTACTGGTAGACGTTATCGTGGAAGATGACAACAGTGTTAAGACCAAAAAATGAGACGGAAAACAGGGCGGAGCATATAATGGCGGAAGTAATGTTGTTCGGGGAACCGATGGTATTGTTCGTCGCGGACCGGGAAGGCCCGCTGGAAGACGCTGAGTCGTTCAGCCGGATGCTGGCCGGCGCGGAGATCAACGTCGCAATCGGTCTGACGAGGCTGGGGCATCCGGCAGCGTATTGCACAAAGCTGGGGAAGGATCCCTTCGGGCGTTATATCGAGAAAAAGCTGAAAAGCGAAAAGATCGGGGCGCTCGTCAGCTATGACGACCGGCATAATACCGGCTTCATGCTGAAAGGCCGGGTGGAAAAAGGCGATCCGGAGACGGCTTATTACCGGAAAGACAGCGCCGCTTCCCATATGACGGAAGAGGACGTTGCAGGACTGGATCTTTCGGGGATCAGGATCCTGCATTTGACAGGGATCCCGCCTGCTCTGTCCCCAAGCTGCCGCGGCGCGTCCTTCCGCCTGATACGCGAAGCGAAGAAGCGGGGGATCCTGGTCAGCTTTGATCCGAACCTGCGGCCGTCCCTCTGGGAGAGCCGGGAGGAAATGGTCAGGACCGTCAATGCGCTGGCTGCGGAATCCGACGTTGTCATGCCGGGCGCCGGAGAAGGGGAGATCCTTGCCGGAACGGGCGATCCGGAAAAGATCGCGGCATTTTACAGGAACATGGGGGTGGATACCGTCATCGTAAAAGACGGGGCAAAGGGCGCTTTCCTGGACAGCAGGGAAGGAAAAATGCGCTGCCCGGGATTTAAGGTTTCCCGGGTCGTTGATACGGTCGGCGCCGGCGACGGGTTTGCCGTGGGGATCCTGAGCGGTATTCTGGAACAGCTGCCGATGGAAGAGACCGTGCGCCGCGGAAATGCCATCGGGGCGATCCAGGTCTCTGTCAGAAGCGATAACGAAGCGCTTCCGACCCGGGAAGAATTACAGGCTTTTCTGGAAAAAGGCAATTGAAGGAGACGTCATGAGTTTTGAACAGATTGCGGAAGAACTTCGAAAGACCGGGATCGTGCCGGTGGTTACCATAGAGGACGAGAATGACGCGGAAGCATTGTCTGACGCGCTCTGCGAAGGAGGGATCCCTGCCGCGGAGATCACTTTCCGCACAAAGGCCGCAGCCGCCGCCATCCGACGGATGCACTTGCGCCACCCTGAAATGCTGGTCGGCGCGGGAACGGTCCTGACGCCCGAACAGGCGGAACTGGCCCGCGGGAACGGGGCATCCTTTATCGTCAGTCCCGGACTGAATCCCGTGACCGCTGAATACTGCCTGTCCCGGGAGATTCCTTACTGTCCGGGCATAGCCACCGCCAGCGAGATCGAACAGGCCATGAGTTTCGGCCTGACGTACGTCAAATTCTTCCCGGCGGAGCAAATGGGCGGCCTGGCGACGATCAAAGCCCTTTCAGCACCGTATCCGGATATCCGGTTCATGCCGACCGGGGGCATCACCCGGGAGAATGCCCGGCAGTATCTGAGCTATGAAAAAGTATTTGCCGTAGGCGGAAGTTTCCTGACGCCGGCCGGGCTGATCCGGGAAGGCCGATTTGAAGAGATCGGAAAGCTTGCCGCGGAGACGGCAGATCTGCTGGGACGGTAAACGTTACCTTCCGGTCATTCCGCGCCCAGCCTTCTGCGTACCAGCCGGTAAAAATACTCAGCCCCGAATTTCAGGGCGTCTTCGTCCAGTTTGTATTTCCCGTTATGATGCGGCACGTCGGCGCCGATCGCGGGATTTCCGGCGCCGCACCACATAAAGTAGCCGGGCGCTTTGGCGAGGAAAGCCGAAAAGTCTTCGCTGCCCATGAAGGGCTGGATATCGACGGCGGCCTGTTCGCCGAAAACGTCGCAGACGAGCCTGCGTACGTCCGCCGTCACCGCGGGATCATTCAGGACGTAATCATATCCCCAAAGATAATTCATCTGATAAGAACCGCCGGCGGATCCGCAGATGCCCTTTAAGATCTGTTCGATGCGTCCCGGCATCGCGTCCCGGACCTCTTTGCTGAACGTCCGGATGGAGGCCGTCATCTTCACCTCGTCCGGGATCACATTGTAGGAAGAACTGACCGCGTTCAGCATGCATATGGAAAAAACGGCGGAATCGAGCGCGGAGATCCGCCTGGAGACAATGGTCTGCAGCGCGAGGATCACCTGGGCGCTTATGACGATGGGATCCACTGTTTTTTCCGGAGTGGAAGAGTGACCGCCTTTTCCGAAGACGGAAAAATCGACCCGGTCTACGGCGCTTGTGACGGCGCCTTCTTTTATGCATAGGGTGCCGGTCGGATAGGCGGAAGTGAAATGCAGGCCGAAGACCTCGTCGACGCCCTCCATGGCGCCGGCTTCCACCATCGGGGCCGCGCCGCCCGGCGGCTGTTCTTCGCCGAACTGGAAGATCAGGCGGACGCTGCCGTGCAGTTTTTCGCGGACGTCGTGCAGGAGTTTCGCTTCGGCGAGCATGACGGACATATGGCCGTCGTGGCCGCACGCATGCATGACACCCGGTTTTTCCGAACGGAACGGAAGGTCGTTTTCTTCTTCGATCGGCAGTGCGTCGATATCGGTGCGCAGCGCGATCCTTTTCCCCGGAAAGGCGCCGTCCAGATCCGCGATCAGGCCGGTCTTCGTGATGCGCCTGATCTCGTAACCACCGATCTCCTTCAGCCGGCTCTCGATATAATCCGTCGTTTTGTATTCTTCAAATGATAATTCCGGGTTTCGATGCAGAAAACGCCTGGTTTCCCGCATTTCTTCCTCCAGCGCGAGTACTTCCGGTGAAAATTGCATGGCCTGCTCCTTTCGATCGTCTTACCCTCTGTCCGCCAACTTGTCCGGCCTGAAAAAAACCTCTAATTTTTATGGAAAAATTCAAGTGTATTGTACCATTTGCGCTGAATCATGGTATTATTATTTTCAGTTTATCATATTAAAGCATCGATGCGGTGACGATCGTTTTGGGGCTGCCCGTACCATTCTGTATTACCTGCCGTGCTTTTCCGGTTCCCCCGAGCGCTGAAGGCGCATCCTGCAAATCAATATGAGAGGGGGAAAAATCAATGAGTAACGAAACAAATGAAAAACCCGTCAAGAAAAGCGGTTTTGACCGGTTTCTGGACGCCATCGAACGGGCCGGCAACAAGCTGCCGGATCCGATCACGCTGTTTTTGTGGCTGGCCGCCATCATCCTGGTCGTCAGCGCCGTCTGCAGCCTGATCGGCGTCGCGGTCGAGAACCCGGCGAACGGCGACACGGTAAAAGTCACCAACCTGCTTTCCTGGTGGGGACTGAGGTATTTCTGGACGAACGTCATCACCAACTTCTCCGGATTCGCGCCTCTGGGCATGGTCCTGGTAGCGGTCATCGGTTCGGCAGTTGCTGAGAAGAGCGGCTTCCTGGTAGCGCTGATGAAGAAATTCTTAAGCAACTCCAAGGGCTGGATCGTCACCATGGTCGTGATCTTCCTCGGCATCAACCTGAACATCGCCGGTGACGCCGGATTTATCGTCCTGCCGCCTCTGGCCGCCGTCCTGTTCATGTCGATCGGCAGAAGCCCGATGCTCGGCCTGTATACCGGATTCGCTTCCGTGGCCGCCGGTTTCTGCGCGAACGTCGTGCTCGGCCTGTCTGACGCGCTGGCATACGGCTTTACCGAAGCCGCCGCGCAGATGATCGATCCGAATTATTCGAAATCCATCGCGATCAACTGGTATTTCCTGATCGTTTCCTGTATTATCCTGACGCTGGCCGGCACGCTCCTTGTGGAAAAAGTGCTGGTGCGCCGTTTCCCGGTCACGGCTGAGAAACTGGAATCCTACGATTACGACGTGGACTCCACCGTAACTGCCGAGCAGTCGGAAGCCCTGAAAAAAGCCGGCATCGGCCTGCTGGTCTTCTTCATCGTCATGCTGTTCTTAAGCGTTCCGAAGATCTTCACCAATCCGGATACCGGCCTGAAACAGGCGATCCTGGCAGGCGCGGACGGCACCATCACGGCCGGCGACGCTCCGTTTACCAAGGGTATCGTCTTCATGGTCACCCTGGCACTGTTTATCCCCGGCCTGATCTACGGTATCAAAACAGGCCGCTATAAAAAGGACCGCGACGTATGGGCGGACGTGAGCAAAGGCTTTGAAGAGATGGGCGGCTACGTATTCATGTGCTTCGCGATCTCCATCTTCACGAACTTCTTCTCCGTTTCCAAGCTGGGCACCATCATCGCCATCGGCGGCGCAAACGGCCTGAAAGCGATCGGCTTCACCGGCATCCCGCTGATGATCGGCCTGCTGTTCGTTTCCTGTATCGTCAACCTGTTCATCGGTTCCGCTTCCGCGAAGTGGGCGATCCTCGCTCCGGTCTACGTTCCGATGATGATGCTCATGGGTTACGACCCGGCCATCACGCAGGTCGTCTACAGGATCGGCGATTCCATCACCAACCCGCTGTCCCCGCTGTTTACCTATCTGCCCGTCATGCTCGGCTTCTGCCGCAAGTATGAGAAGGATACGGGTCTTGGAACGATCATCGCGAACATGATCCCGTTCTCCATTACCTTTACGATCGTCTGGATCATCCAGGTCATCGTATGGGTATACGCGAACCTTCCGCTCGGCCCCGGCGGCGCGATCTATCTGCCGTGATGAGCGCTGCTGTGCGGACAGCTGACAGTATCATTTGAACATAACAGGAAAATACACGGACACCGGCAATGTGTCCGGCTGGCGGCCCGGGTACCTGTACTCCGGGCCGTCTCTGCGGAAAGGAAATCTGATCTATGAATTTTGCATCAAGGGCCGGGGAACTGGAACCCTGGATCATTGAAAACAGGCACTGGCTGCACGAAAACGCGGAGCTGTCCCTGAAGGAGGTCAACACGACCGCTTTCCTGGTCGGGAAACTGGAAGAGATCGGGATCCCGGTACAGAAATTCGACGATTATTACGGCTGCATCGCGACGGTCAAAGGGACTGCCCCGGGCGCTGAAAACGGACCGGTGATCCTGATGCGCGCGGATATCGACGCGCTTCCGATCACGGAAAACAGCGGTGTGGATTTTCCGAGCAGGACCGAAGGCGTCATGCATGCCTGCGGTCACGACTGTCATACTTCCATGCTTCTCGGCGCGGCAAAAATGCTCTGGGAAAACAGAGACGGACTCCGGGGAACGGTCAAGCTCCTGTTCCAGTCCGGCGAGGAGGTCTTTATCGGAAGTCATTATTACTGGGATAAAGGCTATCTGGACGACGTGGAAATGGCGATGGGCATGCACGTCTGGCCGAGCGTGGAATCCGGAAAATTCGGGATCCTGGACGGCCCGGTCATGGCCAGCTGCGACAATTTCAAGCTCACGGTGCACGGAAAGGCCGCGCACGGCTCCACGCCGCACGTCGCGCACGACGCGCTCGTCTGCGCGTCCCAGATCATCATGAACGCCCAGACCATCGTCAGCCGGATGAACAATCCGCTGGATTCCCTGGTGGTCACGTTCGGAACGATCCGCTGCGGTACGCAGTTCAATATCATCCCGGACACGGCGGTGATGACCGGCACGGTCCGCTGTTATACGAAGCGCGCCCGGGAGATCGTGAAGCCGGCGCTGTTAAAGATCGCGGAAGACACGGCGGACGCCATGGGCTGCAGCGTCGAACTGGAGTATGACCTGCTCGAAGAGTGCACCAGGAACGACGTTCCGGAGCTGACGAATATCGCCAGAGGATCCATAACGAAACTGTACGGGAAAGAGGATCTGCAGAATACGCCGCCCGGCAGCGGAAGTGAGGACTTCTCCTATATTATGGGACATATCCCGAATTCGATTTTTGTGTTTATCGGCTGCCATGACGAGGAGACCGGCGCGGTCTACGCGGTCCACAACGAAAAATTCCGCATCAACGAATCTCTTCTGCATAAGGGAAGCGCGTTCTACGCACAGTTTGCGGCGGATTATCTGGAAAAGAAGAATCCGGCACCTGCCTGTGAAGGCTGCGGGGAAGGAGGCAGGGCATGATCGATATCAAAGCACTTGCGAAAGAGCAGGAAGAATACGTCATTGCCTGCCGGCGCCATCTGCATCAGCATCCGGAGCTGGGGCTTCAGGAATACGAGACCACGAAATTCATTGTCAATGAGCTGAAAAAGCTTCCGAACTGCGAGATCATCACCTATCCTGACATCACCGGCTGTATTGCGGTATTTCACGGTACGGGGAAAGCTTCCGGGGAAAATGCGGGGAAGACCGTCATGCTCCGCGCGGACATCGACGCGCTTCCGATCCAGGAAGCAAAGGATATCGTCCCGTTCTGCAGCGTCAACGACGGTGTCATGCATGCCTGCGGGCACGACTGCCATACGGCCATGCTCCTCGGGGCGGCCAGGATCATCAACGACCACGTCGACGAATTCGCAGGGACGGTAAAACTGATCTTCCAGATGGCCGAAGAGATCGCGAAGTACGCGGAACAGTACGTCTTCAGAGGCGCGCTGGACGACGTGGACGCGATCTACGGTTCCCACGTCTGGGGTACGATCCCGTCCGGGAAGATGAACTGTTCTGCCGGCCCGCGCATGGCCTGCAGCGACCGTTTCACGATCCGGATCCACGGCGTCCTCGCCCACGGGAGCGCGCCGCATCTCGGGAAAGACGCGATCCTCGCTGCGGCGGCCGTCGTGCTGGCACTCCAGACGATCGTCAGCCGGATCAACGATCCGCAGCATCCGCTCGTCGTGACGACCGGCATGATGAACGGCGGGACAAAGGAAAATATCCTGGCGGACGACGTCGAACTGGTCGGCACGGTACGTACCTTTGACCGGGAATTTCGGAACAGCATGCCGGACCGGATCCGGAAGATCGCGGAAAGCGTGGCGGAAGGGTACGGCTGCTCGGCTGCCTGCGACTATTACTTCGGTCCCAGCCCGCTCATCAACGACGCGCAGGACCTGGTGGATATCGCGCAGGGCGCGATCAAAAAGATCGCCGGGGAAGACTGTCTGGTACCACATGATATGTCGCTCGGAGCGGAAGACTTTTCAGCCTTTACCGAAAAAGTCCCCGGCGTCTACGCCTATATCGGGACAGCAGATCATGAGAAAGGCACCGATTATCCGAACCACAGCCCGTTCTTCAAAGTGGACGAAGACGTACTGTGGATGGGTACCGGAGCGTACGTGCAGTTCGCGAAGGACTATCTGGAAGCATAGGCCGGGCCGGTATGATGAAAGAAAAACAAAAGGACTGCCGCGATTTCGCGGCAGTCCTTTCTGTCTGGTCTCGGAGTGACAAGATTCGAACTTGCGGCCCCCACGTCCCTAACGTGGTGCGCTACCAGCTGCGCTACACCCCGACAGCAAAGATTATTATAATCGTCCGGAAACAATTACGCAAGGACAATTCTTCGAATCGATGCTGTTTTTCTTCAGGCTTTTGAAAGCCTCGTCAGCCGGGGGCGTCCACGATGCCGGTAACGCCCTGTTTCCGGTTGTTTTTCTGCGTCATCCAGATATAGTCTCCGGCGAGATCCATATTTCTGGCGACCGGCTGTTCCCCGTCGACCCGTTTGGGATAGTTGGAGGCGGCGGGCAGGAAGGTGCCCTTGACCGCGATGCCGGTCCAGTTCTGCTGTTCCCCGTCCGGAGAGACGGTCAGCAGGTATTCCTCACCGTCGTACAGGCCTTCTTTAAACGTCCCGATGACGTTTGTCGTCAGCCTTCTTTTCTGGTATTTCCGGTCGTGGCTGATGTGTTCGTGGCCTTCTCCGTCCGGCAGGTTGTTTTTCCAGCTTCCGGTATAGCTGTGGTAATAGATCCCGTTGTTGCTCTGCGCATAGATCCCGTCCCGCGGGTAGACCCTGATCCAGACGCCTTCTCCTTCTCGCAGGCCGTTTTTGAATTCGCCGTAGTAATAGGAGTTTTCGGCGTAAACGGCGATGCCTTTCCCGTCGGGCGTGCCGTCCTTGAGTTCCCCTCCCTGGTAATAATAGTCGTTGGTTCCGGAAAGCATGCCGGAAACGTATTCGAAACGCGGCAGCCGGATCAGGTAATCGACGGAGTCCATGCGGCCTGCTTCCCAATAGGAAGCCAGTTCCGCGAGCTGGTTTTCGATGGCTTTTTCAGTGCGCGGATAGCCGGACTGCCAGGCGGCGGGGGCCGAGAGAAGATCCTGGTCGGGCTTGAACGCGATCCAGGTATTATCGGAGCCGCCGGTGGAAGGCAGCAGGCCGGGATCATTGTGTACGGCGACGGAAGAAGCGGCAGAGGCGTCTTCGACGTAGGAAGAATAGATCCGTCTGCCGGGGGTGGAGGCGGACAGGTTTCCCTGCGCGGGCGCGGGGGACGTCTGTTGTGCGGCGGCTTCCTGCGCTGAAGATGAAGCGGAGGATCCCGCAGGTTCAGGAGCGGCCGGCGCTTCGGCCGGAGAGGATCCGTCAGCGGTTTCCTGCAACGGGGATGATGACCCGGACGATACTGTTTCGGCGGCTTCTTCAGCAGCGGAGCTGGCGGCGGAATCAGCCTCGGCAGGATCGGTTTTGACGATCTGTTCCACGGCGGCCCCGGAAGAAGCGGCTGTCACGGCAGGGGCGGCGCAGGCGTTCAGAAACGTGAGGGCTGAAAGCACGGCGGCCAGACAGACGGCCGGTCCGTACAGGGATCTGTTTTCGGGGAAACTTCGGTTGTTCTTTTCGGTCATTCTTTTTTCCTCCTGATTCTATCTTATCATATGCCCCGAAGACGGGACGCGGGCTTTTTTATCGAAAGATGAACGCGGTCCGCCGGATATGGTATACTTTTTTCATAAAGCGCCTGTTATGAAGGTGCGTATTCTGATGTCAAAAAATGGAGGACAGAGGTGATCATATGAGCAACGAGAGACCTAGAGGCCGTGAAAAAAACATCACCGGGCAAGGCAAGAGTGTATATCGCAGAGGTGAAGGAACCGGGACAGGCCCTGTAGGAAATACCGGAGGCTATTCAGGCAGGACGGGAGGCTCGTCCGGCGGACACGGGCCGGGCCCCAGAAGCATCGGCGGCCTGGGCATCGTCGCGCTGATCGTAATATTCCTGCTGCGGGGCGGCCTTGGCGGACTGCTGGGCGGCGGTGCTTCTTCCGCGCCTTCCCAGACGCAGTCTCCCTACCAGACGGCGGCACCTGCGCAGACACAGACAGGAACGTCCGGAAGCGGGCTTTCACAGGGATCGTCCGGTTCGTTTTCAGGCGGACAGTCACAGAGTTCTTCTTCCCAGCAGGCTTCGCAGTACGGCAGTTTTGACCTGTCGCAGCTGGCTTCCCTGTTCGGCTCCCAGAACGTCCAGTCGTTGAGCGGATCGTCTTCCGGCTGGAGCATGGCGGGGAGCGGCAGCGGATCCGCTTCTTCGGGTTCTTTGAATACGTCCGTAGCGCCGGGCTCCCGGTCCAAGTTTACGAAGATCAAAGGGAACGGCCAGGATACGGTAACGATCATGGTCTACATGTGCGGCACGGATCTGGAATCCAAAAGCGGCATGGCGACCAGCGATCTTTCCGAAATGACCAAAGCGCAGATCTCCGACCAGGTGAACCTGATCGTCTATACGGGCGGCGCGTCGGCGTGGAAAAATAACGTGGTCTCGAACCAGAACAACCAGGTTTACAAAGTGACTTCCGGCGGCCTGACCAGGCTTGCCAGCGAAAGCGACAAGACCATGACAGACCCGAATACGCTGGCCGGGTTCATCCAGTGGACGGCCGTGAATTTCCCGGCTGACCGCTATGAACTGATCTTCTGGGATCACGGCTCCGGATCGCTTTCGGGTTACGGCTATGACGAAAAGCATCCGCGCGCGGGGTCGATGAGCCTTGCCGGGATCAACAACGCGCTGACGTCCGGCGGCATCAAGTTCGATTTTATCGGATTTGACGCCTGTCTGATGGCTACGGCGGAAAACGCGCTGATGCTGTCTCAGCATGCGGACTATATGATCGCTTCGGAAGAAACGGAACCCGGCTACGGCTGGTATTACACAAACTGGCTGACGGAACTTTCCCGCAATACTTCCAGACCGACGCTGGAAGTCGGTAAGCGGATCATCGACGACTTTGTCGACGTGAGCGCCCAGAAAGCGCGCGGCCAGTCGACGACCCTGTCCATCGTGGACCTGGCGGAGCTTCAGAATACCCTGCCGGAAAAGCTGACGGCTTTCTCCGGATCGACCAGCGACATGCTCGGCGGCAGCGATTATAAGACCGTTGCGAAGGCCAGGCAGGGCAGCCGCGAGTTCGCGACGTCCAGCCGGATCGACCAGGTCGACCTGACGCATTTCGCCCTGAATCTGGGAACAAGTGAAGGCAAGGCCCTGGCGCAGACAGTGACGGAAGCGGTGAAATACAACCGTACTTCCCCGAATATGACCAACAGCTACGGCCTGTCGATCTATTTCCCGTCCTCCAGGCCGGGTTCCGTAAACTCCATGATCAAGACCTATCAGCAGATCGGGATGGACGACAGTTACAGCAAGGTGATCCAGCAGTACGCGCAGGTCAGTTCCGCCGGCCAGAGCTATTACGGCTCATCATACGGCGGCGGTTCCGGCAGCCCGTTCCCGATGCTGTCCGGTTCGGGTTCCTACAGCAGCGGCGGCGGTTCCGACATGACGACGGAACTGCTCACGCAGCTTCTGGGGAGCTTCCTTTCCGCCGGGGCCGACGCTGGATTCAGCGCACGGAGTCTCCCTGCGGAAACCATAGTCGAATCGCTGGAGGACAGCCACTTTGCGGCGGATTCCTTGGTCTGGACGACGAGGGACGACGGAAAACATATCCTGACCCTTACGCAGGACGACTGGGACAAAGTTTCCGGCCTGGACCTGAACGTTTTCTATGACGACGGGACAGGCTATATCGACCTGGGCATGGACAACAGTTTTGCCTTTACGGAAGACGGCGCGCTGATCGGGGAGACGGACCGGACGTGGACGGCCATCAACGGACAGCCGGTCGCCTATTATCATACCGATACGCTGGACGACGGGGAGACCTGGACGATCCACGGATACGTCCCGGCGCTCTTAAACGGCGAGCGGGTAAAACTCCTGCTGGTCTTTGACGAAGAGACCCCGTACGGCTATGTGGCCGGCGCGGAATACGAATACAAAAACGGCGAGACGGAAACCGTCGCGAAGGCGATGGTCCCGGAGACGGTCGGAGAAGACGGGGAACCTGTGGAAAGGGAATCCTTCCTGAAACCCGGCGACGTGCTGGATTTCCTGTGTGATTATTATTCCTATGAGGGAGAATATCAGGACAGCTACATGCTCGGGGACCAGATGGTGATCGGGGACGACGTGGAGATCAGCTACGTTTATCTGGACGACGCGCCGATCAAGGTGACTTACCGGTTTACCGACCTGTTCGGCGGCGAGTTCTGGACGCCGGCGCTGGACCAGTAAAGAGTAAGGAGAGCCGGACTGAATATTGGAAATGGTACTTGACGCACTGCTTGACGCAGTAATCGATACACTGAAACTGGTTCCTTTTCTTCTGGGGACCTACATCATTATGGAATATCTGGAGCGCAGGACGGCCGAGCGGCAGATCAGCCTGATGGAAAAGGCAGGGTGGTTTGCGCCGGTCGTCGGCGCTGCTGCCGGCGCTGTGCCCCAGTGCGGCTTTTCCGCTTCCGCCGCAAGTCTTTATTCCGGAGGCGTCGTTTCCCTTGGGACCATGCTGGCCGTCTTTTTGTCCACGTCGGACGAGATGCTCCCGATCCTTCTGTCGGAACACGCGCCGGTTGCGGGCATCCTCCGTATCCTGGCGGCCAAGGCGGTCATCGGTATGGCGACCGGTCTCCTGGTCGACGCCGTCCTGCGCGGGTTAAAAGGCAGATCCGGAAACGGCAAGGACATACACGACCTGTGTGAAAGAGAGCACTGCGGCTGTGAAGAAGACGAGGAAGAAGGCATCATCAGGCCGGCGCTGACGCATACGGCGCATATCCTGCTGTTTGTTTTCCTGATATCCTTCGTCATCACGCTGATCGTGGAAGGACTCGGGGAAGAGGCGATCGGAAGCTTTCTGACCGCCAGGCCGGGACTGGGGATCCTGTTAAGCGGTCTGATCGGCCTGATCCCGAACTGCGCCGCTTCGATCTGCATCACCAAGCTCTACCTTGAGGGGATCCTCGGCATGGGCCAGATGATGACCGGACTCCTGGTGGGGGCCGGCGTAGGGCTGCTGGTGCTGTTCAGGACAAACCGGCCGATGAAGGAGAACGTCCGGATTGCAGGGCTTTTGTATATCTGCGGCGTACTCTGGGGACTTCTCATCGAGCTTTCCGGATTCTGACCGGACCGACGGACCGGATCCCGGTCTGCAGGCCGGGATCCTGCTAGTCATAGTTTAAGAAAAGAATGCGAAAAAACGAGAATTATCAAAAACAGAGATCGGTTTTTCCGGGAGCGCTGGTAACGGTCCTGATCCTGGCCCTGCTTGTTTTCTGCGGATTCCGCTTCCTGAACGAGGCCGGGATCGGGTCCTGGCTGTCTGTCTTCGGGAAGAGTGCCGGATCATCGGAAGACTATCCTGTGAACCCGGAAGCGGCGGCTGATCCCGGAATGAAGGGATATACCAATATCGCGCTGTTCGGCCTGGATTCCAGGGCGGAAGAGCTGAAGGCCGGCAACAACCGGAGTGACATCAATATCATTCTGTCGATCAATGACGCGACGGGAAAGATCCGGCTTCTTTCCGTTTACCGGGACACTTTCCTGGACATCGGGGGAGGCACTTATACCAAGTGCAATGCCGCTTACGCGTACGGCGGTCCCGGACAGGCGGTCGCCATGCTCAATACCAACCTCGATCTGACCATTACGGATTACGCGGCGATCGGTTTCGGCGGGCTTGCGGACCTGGTCGACGCGGCGGGCGGCGTGGAGATCGACGTCACCGAAGCGGAGATCCACGGGATCAACGACTATGCTTCGACGATGGCGGCGGACCTGAAGCGGGAAACGCCGGCGCCGGTCACACAGCCCGGGAAACAGCATTTAAACGGCCTGCAGGCCGTCGCTTACTGCCGGATCCGCTATACGGCGGGCGATGATTACAAACGGACGGAAAGACAGCGGGAAGTGCTGTCGCAGACGATGACCGGCCTGAAAAAAGTATCGCCCGGAATGATGCGCCGGATCCTTTCGGACGTCCTGCCGCAGATGGCGACGTCTCTTTCCGTGCCGGAACTCCTGTCCCTGGCCATGCGGGGGACGGGGGCGGAGATCGACGCTTCCGCCGGGTGGCCGGATGCGGCGCTTCGTACGTCCGGAATGGTGAACGGCCAGTCCTGCGTGATCCCCCGTGATCTGGAGGCCAATGTGAAGTGGCTCCACCAGTTCCTCTTCGGGGAAGAAGATTACCGGGTCTCTGAAACCGTAAAGAAGATCAGCGCGGAGATAGCGGCCCGCACGGCGGGCATATAAGGACGGCGGAATGCTGAGGACGGATCGGCCGGCAGCAGCCGGAATTCAAGCAGATCGTGAAAAAGCCGGGTCCGGTAAAAATGCGGCGGAATTTCCTTTTGCCGCGGTTCTGACCGGACTCTTTTTTGTGCTTTCCATTCTCCTGATCTGCGTAAAAGGAGAAGACTCCGTCGTCGCGATCCAGGACAACCTGGATCTTTTCCAGGCGCAGTACAGGATGCTGAAAAACACCGGGACGTTCTTTACGAACGGGGCAGCCGCCCCGTTTCTGGGGGGTATATCCCGGGACGTACTGCCGTCGGGACTCCAGCTGACAGGGCTTCTGTATTTCTTTTTCCCGCCGTTTGCGGCTTATTTTATCCAGTATTTCCTGAAGATCCTGATCGGGATGATCTCCATGGGACTTCTGGTTTCCGAAGTTTTAAGTCTGATGGGGGAAAAGCCGGGACGGAAGAACGTCCTGCTGCTGTGCGCCTTTTCCTACGGCGCCGTTTGTTTCTTCCCTGCCTTTTCCATCTGTTTTGCTTCCATCCCGCTGGCCGTTTATCTGCTGATCCGGCTGGAAAAAGCGAAGACGGCAGGGGAACAGGCGCTTTTCCTTATCCTGCTGGGTATCTATCCGTTCCTGTCGTATTTTTCCTATCACGGTTTTTTCCTGATCGCGTATTTTACGCTTGCGGCCGTTGTTTTATCCATCCGTGCCCGGAAGATCCGGGTAAGGGCGTTTCTGGCCGTATTTGTTCTTTCCGCCGGCTTTGTGTTTTTTGAATACCGGCTGTTTGCGCAGATGCTTCTGAGCGGCGAATCGACGATCCGGGACACCATGAAAATGACGTCTCTGTCATTTTTGGACGCGTTCCGGTTTATGGCGGAAGGATTTTCGAAAGGCATGCTGCACGCGGAAGCGGTACAGCAGTACGTTGTGATGCCCGTCTGCCTGGCCGTATTTGCGGTCCGGCTCATCCGGAAAGACCGTTGTACGGAGTTACAGAAAAAGGTGAACCGCCTGGGCGGCCTGATCCTCTTCATCATCCTGTTCAACAGCTTCATTTACGGCGCCTACTATCTGGAATGGTTCAGGAACCTGGTGGAACTGGTCCTGCCTCCGCTCAAAGGCTTCCAGTTCAACCGGACGGTCTTCTTTAATCCGGCGCTGTGGTATTTCTGGTTTACGCTGACGCTTTTAAGCCTGAAAAAAGAGTGGCCCGCAGTCCTCGCGGCGCTGGCGGCGGCAGCTGTCGTACTGCTTTCTCCGACCCGTTACAACGATCTGTATTTTACCGCCCGTTCCGCGGCGGCGCAGATGCTCGGCAGGAACCAGGCGGCTCTGACGTACCGGGAGTTTTACTCGGAAGATCTGTTTACGATGATCAAGAGCGACGTCGGGTATCACGAAGGAGATTTCAAAGGCCCGAAGCCTTACCGGTCTGCAGGCGCTCAGGCCGGAACGCCGGAGATCCTGGACGGCAGCGGCGCAGACTGGTCCGTCGCTTTCGGGTTTTATCCCGGCGTGCTCGAATACAACGGCATCGCGACGCTGGACGGTTATCTGGGTTTTTATTCCCAGGCTTATAAGGAAAAATTCCGGGAAGTGATCGCGCCGGCATTTGAAGAGAATGAAAGCGGCCGGGCCTACTTCGACGACTGGGGCGCGCAGTGCTATCTGTATCCGGCCCGGGAAGAGACTGTCATCCAGTCCATGCGCCATTATCCGGCCGGATCTGCGGAAACGATAAAGCTCCCGGTCGACCCGGGAGCCTTACGCTCACTTCACTGCCGGTATGTTTTTTCCAGGCTCCAGCTTGAAAACGCGGAGGAACTGGGGCTTTCGCTGCGCGGTGTATACGGGGCGGACAGTTCCTGCTACGTCGTTTATTTGTATGAGTTTCCCTGAACCAGGAAGACGGACCTGATTAGAATCCAAGTCCGGAAAGAGCTTCGTTCAGCGCCTGGTTATAATCTTCCACGGCGCTGTCCAGTGCCTGGTTGTATTCATTCATCGCCTCGTTCATGGCGTCGCTGTAAGCATTGTTAACGGCATCGCCGACGGCGCCGCCCAACGCGTTTCCGACCGCTTCATTTACCAGGCTGCCGGCCGAACTGCTCATATACGCGCTGCTGATCTTTGTGCTTTCCTCCATATAGACACCGGATAATTTGGTGCTCCATTCCATATAGTCGGCTGAGTTGCCGCCGTGGCTGTAGAAATAGTTTGCCATGGCCGTAACGCCTTCATTGTCGATCGCCGCGAGCTTTTCGACTTTCTGCTCGCAGATGGCGGCAAGACCTTCGATCCCGTTTGTGTTTCCGGCGGCTTCCTGGTTGTATTCGGCGATCAGGACCGGGGTGGCGTCCCGAAGTTTCTGCGCGTACTGTTCATACAGCTGCGCGTATCCGCCGCTCTGCGCGCTGTTCTGTACCGGGGCAGCAGGTGCCTCGGGTGCCGGTGATGCGGCTTCCGGAGCGGCTGCCTGCGCTTCCGGTGCCTGCGGTTCTGCTGCCGGAGCGGATGCGGGAGTTTGTGCCGTCTGCGTTTCCTGTCCCGCCGCAGGTTCCGGTGAATTCTGCGCCGCTTCCTGTACGGTATTCTGCGACGTTTCCTGAGCCGTCGCGCTCTGCGCCGGAACCTGTTCCGGCACGCTGCTCACGGCTTCCGGTATCTGCGAGACCGGCTGATTCGCCGGTGCGGCGGATCTGCCGCTTTTATTGCCTGTCAGCATGCTGAAGAGCGCGATCACAACGACAGCGCCGATGATGATCTTCAGCAGTTTTCCTTTCTTTTTCCTGGGTCGTTCATATCCGTTATCAAAGTCTCTTTTTGCCATGGTAAGTGCCTCCGCCTTTCAATTAAACAATAGTTCAGAATTACCAGCGTGTTTATATTGTAAAAAAGTCAGGAGGTCCTTTGGTGTGCCGGTAGCACACCAATTCAAAATTATCAGCCGATATACTCGGTTTATGGGTGATATCGGATTAGATCAGGTATATGCGCGCTTTCGGGATCTGCACACCGAACTTGAACTGGAAAATGCCTGTGAGCACTCAGAACAGTTCTACAGTGCGGAGCCTTTTTATACCTTTTTCCGATCCCTGGATAAAGTAAAAAAGCTGCCCCGGATCGAACTGGTGAAGAGGAGCGGGATCGAAAGAACATACTGCTACCAGATCCTGAACGGACGCAAAAGACGGCCGGGCCGGGACAAGATCATCCGTCTTTGCCTGTCGGCCGGCCTGAGCATCGAAGAAACAAACCGCGCGCTTTGTCTCTCCGGGGAAGCGGTCCTTTTTCCGAGGACCCGGAGGGACGCGATCCTGGTCTATACGGTAAGTCATCATTATTCCGTCAATGAAACCATGGAACTGCTGGACCGGCTGGGGGAAGAAGTCCTTACCTGACAGGCCGGTATCCTCCGGCCAGATGATCCTCTGACGGTCAGGCCGTAATACGGGAATAAAAGACCTGCAGGAAAGCAGCGATGGTAAACCAGAACAGAAGGGCAATAAAGCACCAGGCGATATAAGCGGCTGCACGGACGACCTTTTTTTCGGAGTGTGTATACGGCAGATCGGCACAGATCCCGGTCCAGTTGAAAAAGATATCCACAAAGGTCAGGAACGCGGCACAGATGGCGCACTGGTCCAGAAAGAGCGGTACGCCGGTCTCGTTCAGCGCTTTCCTCTGGCTGAAGGAAAACGTGAAGATAATGAGGTAACCGATCACGGCGATCCCTTCTTTCCAGAGAGTTTTTGTCCTGAATCCCGGCGGCGGGAGCAGGCGCCGTTTCGCGCCGTGCGTTCCCGCGGGGACTCCTTTTAAAAATGCTTCCAGATCGCTTTCCAGATCGCCGACCGACTGGTAGCGCTCCTCCGGCTTCAGCATCGTCGCTTTCCGGGCGATCGCCTGAAGCCGCTTTTTTCCGGGGAACAGGTCCCGGATCAGGATGCCCAGTCCGTAAATATCCGTCCGCACGTCGGAGGCGCCGAAGCCGTACTGCTCCGGCGCGGCGTGTCCCTGGGTCCCCATAAAAACGGTATCCTGCGATTCATCCGCGTGAAAGAGCTTCGCGGCGTCAAAGTCGATCAGCTTCAGGATCCCGTCGTCTGTGATCATGATATTGGAATTCTTTATGTCTCTGTGGATAATGGGCGGCGCCGCGCTGTGAAGATGCCGGACCGCGCCGCACAGATCCAGGAGGAGACGGAGCTTCCGCTCCTCTGAAACGCTGTTTTCGGAAAGAAATCTGTCGAACGTCACGCCCTGGATATACTCCTCGATAACCGTCAGTTTTCCGGCTTCTTCCCGGATCATATGAATACGCGGGAGATGGGGGTGCGGGTGTTCTTTCAGCCACCGGTATACGTCCGGGTTATAGACGGCCAGGGTCTTGAGAACACAGATCCGTCCGGACGTTTCTTCCAGGACGAGACTCAGATCCTTCGACGGATCCCTGTATAATTCTTTGTAAAAAGAACGCTCACACTGTTCTTTTAAATCCTGTATATTGATATCAGACATGGGGATTCTTTCAAGTGACTGTTTCCTGTGCCGTCGTTTCATTATATCACGCGGGAGATGCGCGGATGGACAGACAGACTACTTTTGAACTGCAGAAGATACTGCGTAATATCCATTCGGAACCGGAATTGAACGAATATCTGGGATCCGCGGAGACACTTACGCCTTACACGTCGTTTGCAGACTATTTTCTGTCCCTTCCGGAAGTATCGGAAATGCCCAGGACAGAACTGATCAGGAAGAGCGGGCTGGAGAGGACCTATGCCTATCAGATCCTGAACGGGACAAGGGAAAAGCCGGGCCGGGATAAGATACTGCGGCTGTGCCTGGCGGCGGGACTCGACGCGGACCAGGTACGGAAAGCGCTGGAAGCGGGAAAAGAAGCGCCGCTTTATCCGAGAAACAGGCGGGACGCGATCCTGATATTCGCGGTCAATAAAAAATGCGGCGTCGACGACGCGCAGATGCTTCTGGATTCATTCGGCGAAAAACTGATATGAATGGGGAAAGTATGATAAACTTGTTCTGGACAGGCGATAAACAGAGGACGTTTCGGCAGTCCTGCCGCAGTTGTAAAAACAACGCCGCTTTCAGGCATATATAAGGTGAGAATATTGGCAGAAATGAATCTTATCCTGGTCGTTTTGT
>JAEEGL017084055.1_pt1 | contig 19101 bp, 14 predicted proteins | sample 9134231 | NCBI WGS metagenome assembly JAEEGL01 (sample SAMN16246548, study PRJNA631951) | gut metagenome | biome: gut microbiome; feature: rumen; material: fiber-attached | host: Bos | place: Iran: Karaj | collected 2018-10 | reverse complement strand
GTATTTCATTGTTTTTAGTTTACTGTTTATAGTTTTTGGTTTACGGTTTTCAGTGCAATCCTTTTATAATCCACATAATATTAATGTTCGTGCGGAGCTAAATCCGTTCAATCAGTGAAATCCGTGGTCGAAAAAGTTGTTTGCCGTTATCAGTGCAATCCTTTTATAATCCACGTAATATTAATGTTCGTGCGGAGCTAAATCCGTTTAATCAGTGAAATCCGTGGTCAAAAAAAGTTGTTTACCGTTATCAGTGTAATCCTTTTATAATCCGTGCAATGTCAATGTTCGTGCGGAGCTAAATCCGTTCAATCAGTGAAATCCGTGGTCGAAAAAGAGGTTTACAGTTTTTGGTTTACGGTTTACAGTTTTCGTCTTCGTTTTCGTCTTCGTTCTCGCCTCTCAAATGTTAATTTTAATGCAAAGTTAAAAAAAAATAGGGAAAAACCTTACTCATGTTAGGGTTTTTCCGTATATTTGCAATATAATTAAAGATAATTTTGCAATTAGAAACAAACATTCAACAACGAATGTAGAATATTTACCATGTAACCATTAAAGGAGGACAAGACAATGAAGTGTAATAAGGTTTTTATAATTGCAACAGCAGCAGTCATGATAGCTCAAAACATCTTGGCACAGGATGATATGTACTTCACACCAAGGAAGAAGGCACAGGGCGCCACAGCTGTGACATCACAGGTTGTTGACGACGACGCACCCTATCGCTACAGGGTACCCGCCGACGCAACTGATGAAGAATACGTTGACTACGGAAACTCTGACCGTGATGTTGACGAGTACAACCGCCGAGGCAGCTCTGCCGGCGACTACAGCCAGCGTCCGGTATATGATGACTCTGTCACCATATCACGCCAGGAGTATGAGGACTATGCATACAGCCGCCAGATGGAGCGATTTGACGACTACAACGGACGCTTCACTCTGATAGTGAACGACCCTTGGTACTATGACTCATGGTATTCTCCATATTACGACTCATACTACTGGGGCACCAGCTGGTATTACCCTTGGTACTCTTCATACTCATGGTATGACCCATGGTACCGCTCTTCATACTGGGGATGGGGCTACGGATGGCACAGACCATACTATAGCTATTACAGACCATACTACTACAGGCCATATTACGGACGTACCTCATACAGAAGAGGCGGATATATCACCAACCGCAGCACACCATACGGAAGAAGTTCCTATGGCTATGGCAACCGCAGCAACAGTGTATATCGTGGCGGTAGCTCTGCCAGCAGAGGAAGCGCAAGGACTCCACAGACACCGTCATCAACAAGGCGCAGCACCTTCGGCAACAACTCAAGCCGTGGCGGTTACATCGGTAACAGCAGCACCTATGGAGGAAGCAGCAGTTCTACACGAAGCAGCGGTTCTTTCGGCAATAGCAGCACAACACGCAGCAGCGGCTCATTCGGTAACAGTGGTTCATTCGGTGGTGGCGGCACACGCAGCGGTGGCGGTGGCTTCAGCGGTGGTGGCTCACGCGGCGGCGGTTCACACGGTGGCGGAAGAAGATAATGCATAATTCAATTCATAATGCATAATTAATAACTTAATAATTACAGCCTTCCCCTTTGGCTTCAGGCTCCCTCCCACCATGGAGGGCGGGGCGGAACTCTTAAAACCCTTAACTTGAAACGACATGAAAAAGATACTGACTTTAGCATTAGGCTTTACTGCATTTGCAGCTAATGCACAGGAGACATACGAGAGTGCACAGTTAGCCACTCAAGACCTTAACGGTACAGCAAAATATATCGGCATGGGTGGCGCGATGGAAGCTCTGGGAGCCGACATCTCTACCATCAACACCAACCCTGCCGGTGTAGGCTTCTTCCGCAAGTCATGGGCAGGCGTGTCTGCCGGACTTACATCTCAAAACAGCAGTTTTGACGGCGTAAAGAACGTTGCAAACCTGAGAGATAACGGCAAGACAAATGCTGACTTCAACCAGATAGGCTTCGTATGGTCAACGAGGACAGGAAGAGACTCTCATCTGAACTTCGCATTCAACTATCAGAAGAGCCGTAACTTCAACCAGATATTACAGGCAGTAAATCACCTTGACGGTTCTTCTGCTAACACTGTGAACTATATCAAGGATCCTCATTTTCATGACTCATACACCCTGCAAGACCAGATTGTCAATATTGTTGTCAACAACAACCTGAAGACAGGAGATGAAGAAGGAGTATTTTGCAGAGGAGCGGGAATGTATGCCGCACACATTGACAACAGCGGCTACATAAGCAACTTCGACTTCAACATCAGCGGTAGCATACACGACAAGGTGTTCCTCGGATTCACCTTAGGCGTGAAGGACGTAAGATACAGAAGCACGAACTTTTACGACGAGGCTTTGGCTCCAAGCGGAAACGCTGAAGACGAATTCAGATTTACAGACCTGCGACGCATAACAGGCACTGGTTTTGATATCAAGTTCGGTGCCATCATACGTCCGATAGAGGAGTCACCGTTCCGCTTCGGTCTGTATATCAACACTCCTACATGGTACGAGTTGCACAGTCACGGCGACATGAGCGCTGCTGCCGGATTTAACTTTGACCTGGAGCAGGAAGGACAAGAGCCTGTTCACAAGACCTACACCACATCCAATAACACCATAGGTTACGGCTACAACTACAAATACTGCATCAGCACACCATGGCGTTTCGGTGCCTCTGTAGGACATACATTTGGCAAGAAGGTTGCTATAGGTGCAACGTATGAGTATGCCGACTACAGCGCAATAAGGAACAAGATAGTAGATGGCACCTACGTTGACTACTACGGTGACGAGCATCTTGAGACCACACGCGACTATGACATGGACAACAACAATGACATATCACTCAAGGGTGTGAGCCTGCTGAAGATTGGTGCCGAGATAAAGCCTATACCTGAGTTGGCAATACGCTTAGGATACAACTACCAGAGCGCTATATATACAAAGGAGGGATACAAAGACATAAGCATACCAAATAGATCTTCTGTTGATTACTATGGATATGACTACGTTGCTGGTTCCGTTGGCGCCTACTACTCTACCTATGACTTCACCAACTGGGAGGCAACACACCGCCTGACATGCGGCTTAGGTATCCAGCTGAACAAGAACTGGGCTATAGACCTGGCTTATCAGTATTCCACACAGAAAGGTACATACTATCCTTTCACCACCACCGTGTTTGACGACTCCTCAACTGACGGTACAGAAGATGTCAACATAGGTTACGGAACAACTGTACACAACAACCGCCATCAGTTTAACATGACTCTGGGCTACAGGTTCTAAGGACATTTACAGATATTACATAATTAAACGGACTGCTTTTGTTTGATGTGATAACAAAAACAGTCCGTTTAACTATTATGCCGCAACATAAAATTATTGTCTGTATAAAAATAATTTCGTAACTTTGCATATTGTTATGACGAGAATACTTTTTGGAATACTTAAATGGACACTCGGCACATTTATTGTGTCCACACTGCTGGCAGTAGTATTGTTTAAGTTCATGCCCGTATGGTTCACACCGCTGATGTTCATTCGCTGCTATGAGCAGTCAGCCAACGGTGAGGAGATGAAGCTGAGACATCGCTGGATTTCACTGGAAGAAATGCCAGAAGACATGCCGCGTGCAGTCATAGCGAGCGAGGACTCACGCTATATGAAGCATCACGGTTTTGACTTTGAGGCTATACAGTCTGCAGCAAAGCACAACATGCACTCAAAGACAAAACACGGCGCAAGCACCATAAGCCAGCAGACTGCCAAGAACGTATTCCTGTGGCCGGGACGCTCATGGCTGCGCAAAGGCCTGGAGATGTATTTCACTGTACTGATAGAGTTTATATGGGGTAAGGAGCGCATTATGGAGGTATATCTAAACTCCATAGAGATGGGCGACGGCATCTACGGAGTGGCTGCCGTGGCAAAGTATCACTTTGACAAATCGCCGAAAGACCTGACACGACGTGATTGTGCACTGATAGCAGTGACGCTGCCTAACCCACGCAAGTTCTCAAGTCAACATCCTTCTGACTATATGCTGAAACGCCAAAGGCGCATAAGCCATGACATTAAATTCGTCAACTGGAAGAAAGAACAAAATACAGACAAATGACACAGCCCGACTTCCTTAACGACCTTAACGAGTCACAGCGTAATGCCGTGACACACATTGACGGCCCATCCTTAGTCATTGCGGGAGCAGGCTCTGGTAAGACACGCGTCTTGACATATAAGATAGCATACCTGTTAACCTTGGACGTAAAGCCATGGGAGATTATGGCTCTCACCTTTACCAACAAGGCTGCAAAGGAGATGAAAGAACGCATAGCGAAACTTGTAGGCGACAACCATGCACGCTATCTGCGCATGGGCACCTTCCACTCTGTCTTTGCATCCATCTTGCGTCAAGAGGCTAACAATATAGGTTACAATAGCAATTACACCATATATGACGAGGCTGACTCAAGGGCCTTACTAAAAGTCATCATCAAGGAGATGGGCTTGGATGACAAGACTTACAAGCCTGCCGATGTCCACTGTCGCATATCAAACGCCAAAAACAACCTGATAACCGCTGATGCATACAGCGAGAACCACATAGCCCGCAACAGTGATGCATCAGATGGAAAACCACATATTTATAATATATATAAGGAGTACGCACGGCGGTTAAAGTTAGGCAATGCCATGGACTTTGACGACCTGTTGCTCAACATGTGGATACTGCTGAAAGACCATGAGGAGGTAAAACTGAAATACAACAATGTATATAGGTATATCCTCATTGACGAGTATCAGGACACAAACAAAGCACAACAGGAGATAATATGCCTTATGTCATCCATACACAACAACGTATGTGCAGTGGGTGACGACGCACAGAGCATATACGGTTTCAGAGGTGCCAATATAGACAACATCCTGAACTTCCAAAATCAGTATAAAGGCTCACGACTCTTCAAACTGGAGCAGAACTACCGCTCTACACACAGTATCGTGAAGGCAGCCAACAGCCTGATACACAAAAACGAGCGGCAGATACATAAAGAAGTATATAGTATGGGAGATGCCGGCGAACCTATAGAACTGACAGAGCTGACCAGCGACCGCGAGGAGGCTCTCTTTATCAGCAAGGACATCAAGGAGCGCATGAGGACAGACAAGGCCTCATACTCTGATTTCGCAATACTATATCGCACAAATTTCCAAAGCCGCACGTTTGAGGAGCAGTTCCTGAAGTCTGCTATCCCCTACCGCATCTATGGTGGCATGAGCTTCTATCAACGCAAGGAGATAAAAGATATCGTAGCCTATTTCCGCTTGATAGTCAACAACTATGACGACGAGGCTCTTGCAAGGATTATCAACTACCCCACACGCGGCATCGGAACAACAACTATACAAAAAGTGCGTGACGCTGCCCGCGAGTACAATATCAGCATGTGGCAGGTATTGGAACAGATGGATCGTATTCCTCTTCCGCTGACACGTGGCGCCCTTAACAAGTTGCAGGCTTTTTACAGGCAGATTGAAGGCTTTACAGAAAAGCTTGACACCGATGACGCCTATGTATTAGGCAAAGAAATAATAAGGGAGACTGGCATATCAAAGGATATCTATTCTGGTACTGACCCTGAGCAGCTGTCACGTCAGGAGCACCTGGAGGAGTTTCTTGCGTCCATGCAAGAGTTTGTTGAGACTGGACGAGAGCAGGACACTCCCATTACCCTTACAGATTTCCTGCAAGAGGTATCACTGCTCAGCGACCGCGATGATGAGAGCGACGACACGCCAAAGGTAACGCTGATGACTATACACAGCGCAAAGGGACTGGAGTTTCCCTATGTCTATGTAGTGGGTATGGAGGAGAACATCTTCCCCTCTCCCCTCTCCCAAGGCAGCATACGCGAATTGGAGGAGGAGCGTCGTCTGTTATATGTTGCCATAACACGTGCGGAGCGCTACTGTCATCTGACATACGCCAAGATGCGCTACAGGTATGGCAAGATGGAATGGGACACACCGAGTCGTTTCCTGCGCGACATCGACCCACGCCTGATACACATAAATGGGGATAACGTAATGCCAGCATACAAAAGGGCTGCACCTATGCACAGGCCGCAACCACGTCCCGCAGCATCACCAATGCCACAACCGCGGTTTACCCCCACATCCAGAATAGCATCACACAGTCCGATAACAACGGCAGTAAACCTTGACTTCTCCATCGGAGACAAGGTATCACACGACCGCTTCGGATTAGGCGTCATCACTGCATTAGACGGCAACGGAGGCAGTGCGAAAGCCACAGTAGAGTTCAAGAATGCAGGCACTAAACAGTTACTGTTGAAATTCGCCCGCTTGAAGAAAATCATGGCAGAATAGCAGGGACAACAAAAATACTCAATTGTGAGTATTGTGTATTTTTTGGAAAATGAATAACTTTGCATATTACAACATTATTGCAATATATTTGTTTCCACTATAAGTTCTGCAGATATTTTACCTATGAAGAAGATGAAGATGTATGAGTCAAGCGACAAGATGTTGTCATTGATTCGCGACAACTACAGTATCTTACAGAGCCTTGGCGCATTTGGCATAAGCCTTGGCTTTGGTAACAAGACCGTACAGGAAGTATGTCAGGAGCAGAATGTGGACACCCTTACCTTCCTCGCTGTAGTAAATCTCACAATCAATGATTACTTCTCATCAGAGGATTTAGATAAGCTGAGCGTACCCACACTCCTGCAATATCTGAAGGCCTCACACCACTATTATATAGACTTCCAACTGCCTTTCATCCGTCGTGAGCTTACAGAGGCACTCGACGAAGGCGACAACCTCGGCAGGCTGATACTTAAGATATACGATGAGTATGCACGCTTCATCATTCACCACATGAAGTTTGAGGAACAGACTCTCTTCCCTTACGTCGAGGCGCTTCTCAATGGCGAGCACAAGGAGGGATATAACATTGAGACATTCTCCAAACACCACGGACAGACCAACGAGAAACTGAAAGAGCTGAAAAGCATCATAATCAAATACCTGCCGTCAGACCCGATGCGAAACAATATGCTGACGGCCACTCTTTATGACATATACAATCTCGAGGAATGGCTCAAACTGCACGCCAACGTGGAGGAGCAGATATTTGAGCCTACGATAAAGCTTCTGGAGAAACAGCAGAACAACAATGACGTATCACTGAAAATCTCCAACTTCATCGGTTCTACAGAGAACACGGAGACTCTCTCTGACCGTGAGAAAGACGTTGTGATAGGAGTGGTGCAGGGACTCACAAACAAAGAGATTGCCGAGAAACTGTTTATCGCACCTAACACTGTCATCACACACCGCCGAAACATTGCACGTAAACTACAGATACACTCTACGGCAGGTCTTACCATCTATGCCATCGTCAATCAGCTTGTTGACATATCAAACGTAGAGCTTTAACCACATACATATAACAAATAAAAAAAGCGAGCATCATAATGATGTTCGCTTTTTGTTTGAGGTGCGTGGCGGAGTCGAACCGCCTTGGCTGGTTTTGCAGACCAGAGACTAAACCGTTCATCCAACGCACCAGTCTCCATTTACAACTGATTTCTCATTTGCGAGTGCAAAGGTACGTCTTTTTTATGTATTATGCAAATTATTTCGCACTTTTTTTTGTTTTTCTTTCGTAATTCAATAATTCTTTGTACCTTTGCACTCGCAAAATCGCTAAAGCGACCATGAGCCAGCTTTGATGACACTCATTTCTTGCTTCGTGCGATACATTGCACTCGCAAAATCGCTAAAGCGACCATGAGCGACAGAAAATGCGTCTGTGGCGAAATTGGTAGACGCGCTAGACTTAGGATCTAGTGTCTTACGATGTGCAGGTTCGAGTCCTGTCAGACGCACACTTATAACAAAGGGGAAAGTCCGTATGGATTTTCCCCTTTGTTGTTTAACCATATACACAATTGTACTACACCCCAAACATCTCGTGCCAGCGACTGAACACCTGCAGTCCGTGCTCCCCAAACCTTACGAGGGATGCTAAAGCCTGCTCGTATGTCTTCTGTTCATCGAGATGAGTCTTGGAGAAGAATTTGTCTGCGTAACATATTATCTGTTCCTCCAACGTCTCCGGCACCAAGTCCTGATGCGGCAACGGCAACCCACGCTCTATGATGGTCTCTACGGTAAGCCCTGTGCCTGTATGGCGCGCACACACTCTGGCATAGGGCTCTAACGACGGAGAGTAAGAGCGCAGCATCTCCGCACCCAGCACACCATGACATAGATATGGTTCCTTTCCGAAACAATATATACCTGAGGCATCACACTTTATAATACCTATGTCATGCAGCATTGCCGCACCATACACGAAATCCTCGTCTGCACCCAGTTCCCTGTGGCACTGACATACCTTCAGCGCCAGGTCTGCCACATAGCGGCTATGCTTCAACAAGATGTTACGTAACTCCGGGTTCTCTCCTTCTTTGTAAAAGGAATCTATTATGCTGTTATAGTCTATCATACCTTTATTTCTTATCTTAATGAAATACTCTTTATTACCGTAGCAGAAGCTCCCGTGCTGCCTGTATGTTGCAGGTGGAAACCAGAGAACGGCAATACACGTGTCATCTGCGCCTTCAATGTCTGCGTCTCAGCGTTATGCTTTATGTTGACCGTCAGAACATCACCAACAGCCGACAGCTCCACCCCACACTCACTCTTAAACAAGTCACACCGTTCAGGCTCACTTATCCGCTTTATCTCTCCGTTATTATACTCCACCAAATACACCTCCACTGCGTGGTCATATTCCGGAGTGCGTATGAACCTTATGCCATATCCGGTAAGGGTATGTGTATCAAACTTTATACAGATGTCTAGATACTGTCCTGTGGCCGAGCCGAATCCCTGCCCTGCCCCTTTACACGGACACAGCGTAACGATGCAGTGCTGGTCTGTCCTCACCTCACTCTCACGCGGTGTGTACATCAGCCTTGCACCTTTCTGCAACTGCACCAGTCCCCACTCGCCCTCGGCTCCGTCCATGCCCTCGGCATATCCCCACGCAGACTTAGAGTTATCTGCTGTCCACGGATATTCCTCCGTATCCTTTGGCTTATAGCAATCGGCAGTCCACTGACCGGGAACAACATCCGTCTGACGTACATAGAACGGCGGCAGACTCAGCGACAGCGGTTCTGTGGGCGTAGGCACCATGAGTGGCTTACCGTTAAGCGTACAATCGGTCATCATACACAAATATCGCGGATCAGGACGCTTGTCCCATTCTATCCTCAGCTCTGGGTCATCGCTAGTCCAACGACAACGCTCCATCATCACCGGTCCGCTCACCTTGGTAAGATATTGCGTACCGTGGGTTTTAGTATATATGTCACAGTCAATGAACCTTGCCCCTATGCTTTTATCTGTGGTATAGAACGGCTTACTTGAGAAGAAGGTAAACCTGCACTTCTTATATGTGCCTGTACCACTGAGCGCATCGTCAGTACACTCAAAATAGCAGTTCTCATAATCCGTATGCGGCACACCCACAAACGGGCAGAGGTTAAGGCGCGATATGAAACGGCAGTTGTCAAAGCGATAGTTATCGCCTTCGCAGATACCTATCTGCGCCTGTACTATGGCTTGCTTGCGCCGTTGTCTGTTCTTGCTGTTGTCACGCTTATATACAAGGTCCACATTACAGTAATTGCCAAACGTCACATTACGTGCCGACACATTGTCGCCTTTTATATGAAACATGGTATAGTTACCGTCAGCTCCCTGCGTCTGTCCGCGGTTTACAGCAAACACCACATCCTCCGGACTCTCTCCCAGTCCTATTATACACAGGTTACTCAGCTCCAACTCCATGGCATAAGGCACGCTGCCCTTCTTCGGACGTCTGACCTCTGGGTCATCCGGGTTATCCATCCAGTACACTGATGGCTCCACATATATATACGTGACACCATCCTTCACGCCATTTCTCTCCGCATACCTCAGTGCCTCCGCCACATGCGAGAAGCGCCAGTCAGCCTCAGCCGTCTTTTTCTTATCATTGACATACAAGCATGATGGCGACGTGGTCATCTTCTTGCCGTCATACATAAAACTCACCGCCGCGGCTGCATACACATAACACAGTATGCTACACAAGGTCATGATTACTCTGTTCATAGCAAACATCTTTTTATTCCCCACAAAGTTAATAAAAAATTTTGGCTCTTCGCTCTGTTTTTCGTAACTTTGTAATAATGTACACTGATTTTTTCAACATATTGCTTGAGGCCGCCGGCTACGCTGAGAAAGACGCGAGACAATGCTACAAACTGTTTAATATCGTATTACGTCGCAGCATAGAGGAACGGCTTGCCAACAGCCGTCTGCGTTTTGGTGGTCTGTTTGCAAAGATTGACTTCCTGTGCCATGAGTATAATGTCAACGCGTCACTGTCACGCGCTGTCAATTCACTGCGCCATCGCATAAAAGGCATAGGCACGGCCGACGCCGGAATGCTGAGAAAGTACTACAAGACAGACCTTGAGGCTATCACTAAGTTTATCAGTATTATATACAAAGTAGATATCCCCGGTGAATTGAGCGTTCTCTTTCCCAAGCGCCACAAGAGCGAGGAACATCACCACAGCGTAAGCGACTGCATCAGGATGGTGGTACAGGAGTGGGACGAAAGCACCATAAAGGGCGATACCGACGAGGCCGGTGCCGCCACCGTCATAATACCCGAGGGCTGGGAGTATATCTTGAAACTGCTTGACAAAGGTTGCGAGATAAACCTTGTCAGACCGCATACAGAAGAGCGCAGCGACGGCAAGGTGCTGGTACCTGAGCTCATTATACTGTACCCCGACTACCTCATAGACATATCCACAGTGGCAAGCTGTTTTGAGAGTTATGCCGACACGCCATACATAGCATTGCTCAACAACCTGCGCACCACGCCCTCCACCCGTGCCATACACCTGGGTAACCTCGCCTCGCAGTTCCTTGACGAAGAGTTACACGGGCGCAAGCGCAGCTATGCAGAGAGCGTCACCGACTTCTTCCACCGCAACGCACTGTCAATGGCTGCCGCCACCGACATTGACGAGTCTTTCCATGCCCTTGCCAAACAGCAGCGTGACAACATACACACTGCCGTCTGTGAGACGCTGAAGCAAGAGGTGGGCCATTTCCAGTCCTCGCTGTCACTGATAGAGCCATCATTCTTCTGCGAGACGCTGGGCTTGCAGGGACGTATGGATATGTTACAAAAAGACTTCCGCGTACTCATAGAGCAGAAATCGGGCAAGGGTGGTTTCCCCATGCACACCCCCGACACTCCAGTATATCAGGAGAAGCACTATGTGCAGATGTTGCTTTACATGGCCCTGCTGCATTACGGTTACAAGATAGACGGACACGACATACCCAACAGCCATATCAACGCTTTCCTCTTATACTCTAAGTACCGCCATGGATTGGTAAAACTCGGTCCGGCTCCTCTGCTTACCCGTCAGGCACTGATGATACGTAACCAACTGGCATGGTGCCAGTTGTCATACACCAAGGGAGGCGCAGACATACTGCTGAAGCTCACTCCCGAGAGTATAAAGCGCAAAGTCACCAACGACCGCTTTTGGACACAGTATATACGTCCGCAGATAGAGGAGATACTGTCGCCTATCCATACTGCCTCACCGCTTGAGAAGGCTTACTTCCTGCGTATGACTCAGTTTGCTGCTACAGAGCACGTCATGGCAAAGATGGGAAACAACACGAAGGAAAACTCCGGTTTCTCCGCAAAATGGCATGACACCCTTGCCGACAAACTGTTGGCTGGCTCCATACTATATTCCCTGCTCATCACAGAGATAAAGAAAGAGAACGGACAGGTCGCCGCCCTTACCCTTCGCGCCGATGACACCGAGGGAATGAACAGTGCTAACTTCCGCAAGGGAGACATCGTAACGCTCTATGCCTATCCCGTCAATGCCGAGCCAGACATAAGGCGTGCCATAGTCCACAGATGCACCATTCACACTCTTATGCTCACCGACAACGATGTCTCTGTGACACTGGTACTCAAATCGCCCCAGACGGATGAAGAGATTTTCCATGAGCGTAATGGATGGAGATGGGCGGTGGAGCACGACCTCTACGAGTCATCACAGACCGCACAGTACCGTGCGCTTCACAAGTTCCTTACCGCCCCCGAGGAGCGCCGCAAGCTGATACTCGGCACCCGCCAACCCCTTACCGACACATCTTTGAGGCTCAACGGCGATTACGGAGACTTCAATGAACTCGTATTGCGTGCCAAGCAAGCCAAGGATATGTTTCTCGTCATAGGTCCTCCGGGGACGGGCAAGACTTCTTTCGGACTGATGAACATACTCCGCGAGGCTCTGACAGAGAACCACTCCGTGCTGCTTATGGCATATACAAACCGTGCCGTTGACGAGATATGCAGCAAGCTATGCCTTGACGGTTGCGACTCTTTCATAAGGATAGGCAGCGCCTTGTCATGCGATGAGGCATACCTGCCCTTCCTCCTTGAAAACAGGAGTAAGGCTTGTCGTAACATCACAGAGATAAAGTCACTGATACAGTCAGCAAAGATATTCGTTGGCACTACAACAGCCATCAACAGTTGCTCCACAGACCTCTTCAGCCTGAAGACCTTTGACCTCGCCATTATCGATGAGGCATCACAGATACTGGAGCCGAACATCATCGGACTGCTCGCCGCCACGTCATCCCCAGGTGTTGTTTCCATAAAGAAGTTTGTATTGATAGGCGACCACAAGCAGCTGCCTGCCGTCGTAGGACAATCAGAGGAGAACTCGCGGGTGGACAATCCGCTGTTGCTTGACATCGGGCTGACCAACTGCCGCAACTCCCTCTTTGAACGTCTGCTGAGACGCTATAGCGAACACTCCTACATGCTGTGCAGGCAGGGGCGTATGCACCCTGAGATTGCAGAGTTCCCCAACATATCATTTTATAACGGAAATCTTGGCATCGTAGGATTGCCACATCAGTTGGATGCCATAAAGGAAAGGTTGTTGTTCATATCAGTAAACAAACCCACGCACACATCGTCGGACAAGGTAAATGCCGACGAGGCTGTAGTGATAGCGCAGTGCGTGAAAGAGGTGTACGACAATAGCGGAGATGCTTTCCGCGCTAATGACACCATAGGCGTGATAGTGCCTTACCGCAACCAGATAACAGCCATACGCGAGGCCATAAGCCGCTACGACATACCCGAACTTAACGACATCACCATTGACACGGTGGAGCGCTACCAGGGTTCACAACGCGACGTCATCATCTACGGTTTCACTGTGCAATACCCCTACCAGCTGCGTTTCCTCACCTCAAGCACTTTTCAGGAGGACGGTGACACCATAGACAGACGTCTTAACGTGGCACTGACACGTGCGAAAAAGAAGGAGATAATTGTGGGTAATGCCTCCTTGCTGAATCAGGACAAAGTATTCGGTTCTCTTATCGATTTCTGTAAGCAACGCGGATGCTATATGGAAACCCCAAATCACTAAAATGTCCTATTCGAGGCTTTCCGTTAACGCCTCATGCTTGCGATATTTCAAAATTATTTCCCGCTGGTCGCGTACAGCGAAATCTACGGAGGATTGTAACTGTCTGATAATCAGCAGTAGGTTCTGGAAAAACATAAAAAAACGATAGTTTTTGCCCTGTAAAAGCTATGCTTTCAGGGTGTAAAAGCTATCGAGTGACATTGTAAAAGCTATGCTTTCTCACTGTAAAGTGATAGCTTTCACGAAAAAAAAGGTGCGAAAAGTCATTTTTTCGCACCCTCTTTCCGTTTTTTGCCTCTTGTTCTCTCCTATTTTGAGTTTTTTTGTTGACATGATTTTAATCAAGCAATGACTAAAATGTCCTATTCTATGTAGTTCGTTCGCTCTACGGATTTGGGGATTTCAGGATAGTTATTTTGGGGACTTTTCTGTAACATAAATCCTTAAATCCCTGAATCCTTAGAATACTTTTCTGTCTGTATTTTTCTCTGCGGATTTTGGGATTTTAGGATTTTGCTTCGGTCATCGCCTTGATTCAAGCTTTATCCTTAAATCCTATAATCCTTAGGGTAAATATTTATTCCCTGCTTTTCTCTACAGATTTAGGGATCTTGGGACTGTTATCCTTTCGGCTCTTCTGTAACCCTAATCCTTAAATCCCTGAATCCTTAGACTAAACGAAGAATATCCCCTACGGATTTTAGGATTTTAGGATTTTTCCTTATGTCATCGCCTTGATTCAAGTTTTATCCTTAAATCCTATAATCCTTAGAGTTTTCTGCTTGCCTGCCATACTATCTGCGGCTTCTTCTACGGTTCCCCTTGGAAATGAGCTTAAAGTGGATGGTGACATCTACTCCCAGTTCATCTTCTGCGTGCTGTCGAAATAGATACATATCGCCTGTTGTCCAATTGACAGAGGTAATGGTGTACCAGTACATTCTGTTATTTCTTTCAAGTAATTTGACGAGATATTTTCCTGTATAATTTTTACCTACACAATTGTGGACAAATACAGAAGGAAAAGAACTAGAAATGTAATAAGGAAATACATTTATTATTTCTTCATTATAAGGAATGAAATATATTGTTTCTTTAATTTCCTTATTTGTGAATTCCCATGTAGTCTTGCCAACATCCTCTCCTGAGGGACTTATCATTTTCCACTTGGTTCCTATTAATTGCGACAGGCTGACTTCAACTGCGGACAGAGTGTCATTTTGTACAGAAGAAGTGTCTTCTGTTGTAACAGGAGTATCAGCAGCATCTTGTTGTGTATCGCCTCCTTTTGTTTTACATGATACAATTCCAAGTAATATTAAGAATACAATGATAATATGTTTCATTTGGTTAGTTTTTTTTTCGTTATTCTCAGTATAGTGTGTCTACGCCGACAACTTGCAATAAAGCAAAGTTAGCAAAAGAATTGTTAATGGCAAAGAAAAGAACATACAACACTTACTTTTCTTATCTTTTTTAACAATATACAACATCAGAAATTCGAAAATTTTATGTATCTTTGCAAGATGATGAGGAATTTACTATATATACTAATCTTTTTGTTCTCTGTGTCAACAAATATAAATGCACAAGAGAAACTGAAACGAGGAACAATAACTGCAAGATATAAGGTACTGGCAGACAACTATAACTTCTGGCTCTATACACCAGCAGACTACAATCCTACCATACACCCAGTGCCACTCGTATTCTACCTGCACGGTGCATCATGCTGTGGATATGACCTCAAGAAGGTGCGACGCTATGGCACAATTGACGCAATAGCCAAGGGCAAGATTGTTCCCGCCATTGTGATAGCACCACAGACACAAGGAGCATGGAACCCTAAGAAACTGAATGCCCTGTTGGAATGGGCCAAGGAAAACTTCGCCATTGACACTACCCGAGTATATGTGTTAGGAATGAGTCTTGGGGGATACGGCACAATGGACTTTGTCAATGCCTACCCGGAGAAGATTGCCGCAGCCATTGCTTTCTGCGGCGGTTGTTCGTCAAAACAACCTGACGGACTGGGCAAGACCTGTCTGTGGATAATGCATGGCACAGCAGACCGCGCGGTGGGCATAAACTGCTCAAAACAGGTTGTGAACTATCTGCAAAGCAAGGGATTGGACAAATTGCTGCGTTACGACTGGATGCAGGGAGGTTCACACGGTGTATATGCCAGGTGCTTCTACCTACAAAAGACGTATGACTGGCTTTTCTCTCACTCTCTTAAAGACAAGCCACGCAAGGTTGACCGCACATTTGACATAACCCGCGAGGACATCAATCAGACTTACAATGAGCTGAAATGGTTCAAGGGTATGTTTGAGAACGACTAAACAGTTCTTAACGACCACATATTAATACTGAAGGCAACAACGGATTAATTCATCTTAACCCATTGTTGCCTTCTATTCTGTCAAATCTGAGTAATCAGCGGTCGTTATGAACTGTGAACTGAATTGTTCCACTCCTCAAGGGCTTTCTTCCAGTCAGAGGCGTCGTCCACTGGTTCGCCCTTGGCTATAGCCTCCGCGCGACGCGCTTCCTCGTCACGCTGACGGTCACGTTCTCGCTTGGCTTTCATATCGGCTATGGTAGCATCGTCAAGTATCTGTATCGCACGACGGTCTATGGCTGCATACAACTCATCGGGACCAAAAGGTTTGCCCGGCTCATTGAAGTCGGATATATTGAACTCAAACTCCGTACGCAGCTCATGGCGTATCTCTTTTTGTTTGAGCCTGTTGCCTTTGCACTTCATACGAAGCAGCTTCGCAATCTTGCCTATCTCGTCCTGAGAGTATTTGTTTCTTCCCATAACAGTGAAAATTAAAATAATATAAGTCCAGCCAAGGCTGCGCATCCTATCATCTTAATAGGGTTGATGTGCATAGTCTTAACGCCAAGGAATGTCACTGCGAATATCGCCACCGATATGCCGAAGCGATATGGAGACTCCTGCGGCGAACTGAAATTCTCTTCGTTACACAACATCAGTGTTGCAGCGGCAAGCAGACCGACGACCGCAGGGCGCAGACACTTAAACACATCCTGCACAACAGATGACTTCATGTGCTTCAAGAACATCTTGCTGATAATAATCATCAAGACAAACGAAGGCAACACAAGCGCAAACGTAGCCAAGAGGCTGCCAGCCACTCCACACAGCATACTGCCTGTAGCATTATTCACAGCCGTATAACCACAATATGTGGCACTGTTTATGCCTATAGGCCCCGGCGTCATCTGTGAGATAGCCACTATATCGGTAAACTCAGCAGATGACAGCCAGTGATGTACCTTCACCACATCATGCTGTATGAGCGACAGCATACCATATCCCCCTCCGAAACCGAAGAGGCCCGTCATAAAGAATGTATAGAAGAGTATGGCGTAAAGCATACTTATCTTCCGGCGCGCTTACGCTCCATGTGGTCAAGGATAATCTTACGCATTCGCATGGACTTAGGTGTTACCTCCACCAACTCGTCCTCCTTGATATACTCCAGACACTCCTCAAGAGACAGCACTGTCTTTGGTATGATACGCGCCTTCTCGTCAGAACCAGAAGCACGGACGTTTGTCAGCTGCTTAGCCTTACATACATTTATCACGAGGTCATTGTCGTGAACGTGCTCACCAACCACCTGACCGATATATACATCGTCACCCGGGTCAATGAAGAACTTACCCCTATCCTGAAGCTTATCTATAGCGTAGGCATAGGCGTTTCCTGTCTCAAGAGCTATCATAGAGCCGTTGACACGGCGTGTTATCTCACCCTTATATGGCTGATACTCCTTGAAACGATGAGCCATGATGGCCTCACCCTGACTGGCAGTAAGCACATTGGTACGCAAACCGATGATACCACGAGAAGGAATGTCAAACTCTATATTAACACGCTCTCCCTGAGCCTCCATGGATGTCATCTCACCCTTACGGCGTGTCACCATATCAATCATCTTGCTTGAGAACTCCTCCGGAACGTTGATTGTCAGTTCCTCAATAGGCTCACACTTCTGACCGTCTATTTCCTTGTAGATAACCTGCGGCTGACCTACCTGCAACTCATAGCCCTCACGTCGCATGGTCTCTATGAGCACAGACAGATGAAGCACACCACGACCGCTGACAATCCACTTATCCGTAGAATCCTCGAAAGGCTCTACACGCAGTGCAAGGTTCTTCTCCAGCTCCTTCTGCAGTCGGTCGTTGACATGACGTGACGTCACGAACTTACCCTCCTTGCCGAAGAATGGTGAGTCATTAATAGTAAAGAGCATTGACATGGTAGGCTCGTCAATGGCTATAGGCGGCAACGGCTCTGGATTCTCGAAGTCACAGATGGTATCACCAATCTCGAACCTCTCCAGTCCGATGATGGCACATATATCACCGCTCTGCACCTCTGACACCTTAGCGTGTCCCATGCCGTCAAATGTATGAACCTCTTTTATCTTTGTCTTCTCCATGGAACCGTCACGGTGTGCGATGGTCACATTCTGTCCTTCCTGCAGTGTGCCACGATGTACGCGTCCCACAGCTATACGACCGGTATAGCTTGAATAGTCAAGTGAAGTGATGAGCATCTGCGGAGTACCCTCCAGCACCTCTGGCGCAGGTATCACCTCTACAATCTTGTCAAGCAGATACTCAATATTGTCTGTTGGCTTATTATAATCCTCTGACATCCATCCGTTCTTGGCAGAGCCATAGACAACAGGGAAGTCGAGCTGTTCCTCTGTAGCATCAAGAGCAAACATCAGATCAAACACCATCTCATAAACTTCCTCAGGACGACAGTTAGGCTTGTCAACCTTGTTTACCACGACGATAGGCTTCAGACCTATCTGCAGAGCCTTCTGCAACACGAAACGGGTCTGAGGCATAGGTCCCTCAAAGGCATCAACGAGCAATATGCAACCGTCTGCCATGTTAAGCACACGCTCCACCTCACCACCGAAGTCGGAGTGTCCCGGAGTATCTATAATGTTGATTTTCGTTCCTTTCCAGTTAATTGACACATTCTTGGAAAGAATTGTTATACCACGCTCACGCTCAAGGTCATTAGCGTCAAGCACCTGGTCGGAATTGTTCTGTCCTTCACGGAAAAGTTTACCTGCAAGCATCATCTTGTCAACCAATGTTGTCTTACCGTGGTCAACGTGTGCGATGATGGCGATGTTTCTGATATCCTGCATCTTATATTATATATATGATTTTTTGCGAGTGCAATGTATCGCACGAAGCAAGAAATGAGTGTCAGCGAAGCTGGCTCATGGTCGCTTTTGCGATTTTGCGAGTGCAAAGTTACTAAAACTTTTTGAATTAAAGAATGATTTCGTCAAAAAACATTATTTAAGGTATAAAACGCCCAAGACTCAAATACGGAATTAGCAAAGCAACCAACAGAAATATTTGCACATTATACAAATAACGCTTAGCCACACAAACGTC
>JAEEGL014826263.1_pt1 | contig 19101 bp, 16 predicted proteins | sample 9134231 | NCBI WGS metagenome assembly JAEEGL01 (sample SAMN16246548, study PRJNA631951) | gut metagenome | biome: gut microbiome; feature: rumen; material: fiber-attached | host: Bos | place: Iran: Karaj | collected 2018-10 | reverse complement strand
TCAGGCTTCGTCCCGCATGCTTGTAAGGGTTGCCGAGGAACTGGATTGCATACATGCAGATATCCTTACCCTTCTGGGAACCCGGTGCGGAAGTAATGACACCGACGTCAATCTGGTACTGTGCACCATGGAATTTGGCATTCGGACCTGCGGAAACAATGTTTCCGGTCATAACGGCCGTTCCGCCGACCGCACCCTGAATATCCACGGGAGTGGCTGCTGCCACTGCCTGTTTCTTCTGGTCCGCAAGCTGTTTCTCAAGCTGTTTTACCAGAGTGTTCTGCTCTTTGATTTTATTCGTATAAGCGTTGGCTTCTTCTCTTGCGCGCTGAATCTGGCTCTCGTAATCCGCACTGGTAGCACGAAGTTCGTTCATGTTGCGGTCAAGGCTCGCCTTCTCGGAAAGAAGATCGTCTTTCTGTGCCTGAAGCTCCAGCTCCTGCTCTTCGAGTTCTGCCTTCAAATCCTGTACATCCTGCTTAATCTGCTGATAGTCCTCGAGCATTTTGTTGTCGTACTCATAGACCTTCTCGATGTACTCGGCATTTGCAAGGAACTCACCGAAGGAACCTGCTGCCAGAAGGAGGGTTACGTAGTTCTCTTCACCCTGCTCGTACATGCAGCGGATACGGGTCTTGGTTGCCTCATACTGCTCATGCTCTTTGCGGATGGCTTCCTCCAGATCCGCTCTTGCCTGGACAATACGGTCCTCAGTATCGTTAATATCCGCTTCCAATACGTCGATATCGCTCATCAGGTTGGAAATCTCGATGGAAAGAGCGGTCATTTCATTCTGGACCTGTCCCTGCTTGCTCTTTAAATTGTTCATCTGAGCATTGATTTCGTTTAATTTACGCTGGTTTTCCTGAATCTCTTTCTGTGCCTGGGCTTCCTTCTTCTTAACTTCTTCTTCGTTCACGGTGGGCGTTGCAAGCGCAATTACCGGAGTGGAAAGCACCAGAACAAGAGCAGTCGGTACTGCAATAAGGACTCTGGCTATATTCTGTTTTGTTCTTTTAATGCTTTTTTTCGTCATAAAACCTCATTCAGGGCATACTACCCCATAGTCCCAAGTATTATAGCACAAAAAGGCACCGCGGGCAAATACTAGATATTGTACCTCGTATTCGCTTGCGGCGCTTAATTCTTGTGGGTTCTGCGGTTTATTTAGATGTCTTCCAGCATATCCAGCCAGATTCTTGCGCTTGCATCGGACGGCATACGCAGATCTCCTCTCGGAGAGAGGGCCACGCTACCGATTTTTACCCCGTCGGGGAGGCAGGAGCGTTTGAACTGCTGGGAGAAGAAACGGCGATAGAAGGTCTTCAGCCACTTCTTAATCGTTTCCTCGTCGTAGTACTCCTCGCCTTCAACCTTGTGGGTGAAGGTCGCAACCGCTATGCGGTATACCTTATCGGGCGTGTAGCCGCAGCGGAGCATGTAGTATAAGAAGAAGTCATGCAGCTCGTAAGGGCCGACCAGATCCTCCGTAATCTGCGCGATTTCTCCGTCCTTCGGCGGAAGAAGTTCCGGGCTGACCGGTGTATCGAGGACATCTTTTAATACCGCACTTAACGCCGCATTGGAGGTTTCCTCGCTGTAGAAACGAACCAGATGGCGGACCAGTGTCTTCGGAACGCCGGCGTTCACGCCGTACATCGACATATGGTCGCCGTTATAGGTTGCCCAGCCGAGCGCAAGCTCCGACATGTCGCCGGTGCCGACCACGATGGCATTCTCCATATTGGCAATGTCCATCAGAATCTGGGTACGCTCCCTGGCCTGAGAATTTTCATATGTAACATCATGCTTGTCGGCGCTTTGGCCAATATCTTCAAAATGAACTTCCACAGCCTTCTTAATGGAAATTTCACGAAGTGTTGCATTCGCGCATCTTGCCATCTCGCAGGCATTGTTATAAGTGCGGCCCGTGGTGCCGAAGCCGGGCATAGTAATGGTAATCATTCCCGCGGGGTCAAGACCGAGTTCTTCAAATGCTTTAACACAGATTAAAAGCGCAAGCGTGGAATCCAGGCCTCCGGAGAGGCCGAGTACGATTTTCTTTGCTCCGATATGGCGCAGGCGCTGCTTCAAGCCCTCCGTCTGCATGGAAAGAATCTGCTCGAGACGCTCTTTCTTTAAAGTTTCCTCTTCGGGGACGAAAGGTCTTCTCGGGAAGGTCCTTGTAAGAGCCGTCAGTTCCTCGTCAAGTTCGAACGGAAGAATCACATAATCCGCAACCGGAGTGGTTTCGAAGGAGGTCATTCTTCTGCGTTCTGTGATTAATTTTGCAATATCAATATCCGCATACACGGTTTCGTTTCCGAATAATTTGCCCTGCGAAAGGAGCGTGCCGTATTCCGCGATGGTATTCTGTCCGCCGAATACCAAATCCTGACTGGATTCGCCGACACCTGCCGTTGCATAGACATAGCCGCAAACCAGACGGCCGGAAAGGGCCTTGATTAACATGGTACGGTACTCGGTCTTACCGATGATTTCATCGGATGCGGAAAGGTTGACGATTAAGGTTGCTCCCGCAAGCGCATGGGATGTGGACGGTGTTTTTGCCACCCAGGCATCCTCGCAAAGCTCGCAGCCGACGATCAGACCTTTTACGGCATCGGATTCGAATAAAATATTCATGCCGAACGGAACCACGCGGTCACGGAACACGATTTCCGCAACTTCAGGAATTCCTTCGGTAAAATGACGTTTCTCGTAGAATTCACCGTAATTCGGGAGATTTCTTTTCGGGATAAAGCCTAAGATTTCGCCCTTGTTTAAGGCTGCTGCCACGTTGTAAAGCTTGCCGTCCACTTCAAGGGGAAGGCCTACGTAAATGAGCGCATTGACGTCCTTCGTTTCATCGGCGATGCGGATTAAGGCCTCTTCTGCCGCGCCAAGCAGGGCGTCCTGCAAAAAGAGATCCTGACAGGTGTAACCCGTGATGCCGAGTTCCTGGCTTACGATTACGCGTGCGCCGTTTGCTGCGGCATCTTTGATTGCCGCGATAAGGCGTTCGGCATTGGTGACGGGGTCCGCCACTTTTACCTCAAATGCAATTGCCGCAACTTTTACAAATCCGTGCTTCATACTGTTGTCCCCCGTAAAAATACGTTTGCGTAGGTGATTTATGTACTGAAGAATATTATATCATATTCAGCCGCGCGATGTCACATCGGTTCGCGATCAGCCTTCTGTACAATCTTGTCCCTGCAAGATCTCGCCGACCATGTAGAGCGAGCCGACCGCTGCAAGGAGTGTATCGTCCGCGCGCTCGCCCCTGGCGTATTCAATCGCTTTTTTGATGTCCGTCGTGCCGTAATTGTCCCAGTACTCACCGGCAGGGCGGTACTTTTGGAAGAGTTCTATGATTCGTGCCGGGTCCGTCTTACGCTCGGAATGAAGTTCGGTCACGTAGACATCTTCCAGCGGAAGGTTCTCACAAAGGATGCGAATGATTTCTTCGTAGTCCTTGTCGGAAGAAACCGCGAAAACGAGGCTGACTTTGGTCCACTTACGCGTCTTCAGCAACTCATTAATCGAGCGTACAAACTGCTTAGCCGCATCTTCATTATGCGCCCCGTCGATTACAAAGTTATCCTCTACAAACTGCATCCTTCCCGGCCAGAAAAAACTATTTAGGGCAGCTTGAATAGCAGTCGATTCGAATCCAAACAATTCCGCAAAGACGGCGACTGCAGTCTCGGCGTTGTCGCGCTGATAGGATGCCGGATTACCGTCAGCAAAGGTCTCGATGGCATCTTTGACGTCGTCGGGGAAAGTTTCTGCGAAATCCGGCACACGGATTGCCCTGCTGTCCTGCTCGGCCGCAGCCGCTTCGATGGCCTTATCTGCCTCCGCACTTCCGGTATTGTAAATAACGGGAATGCCGGGCTTTATTATGCCGGCCTTCTCGCCTGCAATTTCTTCAATTGTGTTTCCGAGATACTGCATGTGATCCATGCCGATGGATGTAATTACGGATACTTCGGGGATTACGGTATTGGTTGCGTCAAGGCGTCCGCCGAGACCGGTTTCCCATACCACATAATCACAGCCCTGCTTTGCGAAATAGTCCGCCGCCATGGCAAAGAGGAATTCGAAGTAAGCGGGGTGGACGAATGACTGCGAATTCGAATCCGAAGATTCCTCCACCATTTTTTTTGAAATATCAAGTATCGTTTGATACTCTTCAACAAAGTCCTCGTCCGAAATATCGCATCCGTTTACCGACATGCGTTCATTCATGCGAATCAGGTGTGGAGAAATAAAAAGGCCGACCTTATGCCCTTCGTTTTGAAGCATCAGAGACAGCATTTTGCAAACGGAACCCTTGCCGTTCGTGCCGGCAACATGCAGGCTTTTGTACTTCTCCTGCGGGTTTCCAAGTGCCGCCAGAAGGGTGCGTGTATTCGCAAGCTCCGTTTTGGGCGCGAATTTTGGAATCCCGGATATGTAATTGCAGGCTTCCTCGTAATTGTTCATAGATTATGGATTCTCCGCTGTCGCTTGTTGTTCCCGGTTCGTAGAAGTCTTCTCTTTTGCGGAAGCTTTCTTGCCAAGAACCGATTCCAGGATTTCCAGCAACCCCTTATATCCCATCATCGCCATTACCAGAAGAATCGGCAGGAATACAAAGAGGTAACGCGCTCTTGCCTCAAAGAGCATCTGGTAGAAATAAATTCCAAAGAAGCTAATAAGCAGGAAACCGTTTTGCGTGGCGTCAGCCTTATTTTTCTTCCCGGAAACCAGGTTCGGCAATACGCTCAGGCCAAGCCCAATCAGACAAACCATCCAGATAAGATGCTGGGAAGTATTTAAGACACCGCTCTTTTTCGATTTTTCAAAGCTGTTGTAGAAGCCTTGCAAGTAAGGAGTAATTGCAAGTTTTCTTGATACCGCTGGATCATAATCGCTCGCCTTCCAAATCTCCGTGGACCAACCGAAGGTACCGTCGTTAAAGGTCATGGTCATTTTACGAAGGAAAAAGGAAAGGTTTCCGAAGAAACCGCGGTCCTTAACACGGTCCATCGCGCGACCGAAGATAATTTTCTCACGCTCGGAGCGCTCCGTATCCTGGAACTCGCCGAAAATCGTTGTGTCCTCATTCAGATATGCGCCGGTGTGCTCGTTATTCATACCCATCAAAAGATAATCCGCAGGTCCTGCCTCGAGAGTCGCATTGAATTCAAGGCCGATGCGTTTCATCATTTCCGTCTTCACGGCGCCGCTGAACTTATACATCCCGACACTGAGCACAAGCAATACAAAGAGGCAGATCAGCGCAACCGCGCTTTGCTTTGCCACCGCTTTCGGATCCTGCGAATCCTTTTCAAACGTTCCGATAAAACTCATCACTTCTGCCAGAATCAACGCAATCAGTACCACAAAAATGCTCGGCTTAATCAGCCCGCCGAGAGCCAGGGTTCCGACGGAGAAGAAAAGGAGAACAATTTTTACCGCAACGGGTTTTACCTGTTTATAGAGAATGTATAAGTATACCCCGAGAATCGGGAATAATTGTCCATAGGTATCGGTGTAGATTGCCATCATCCAACCGGATGAGCCAATCAGCGCCACGCCCGCCGCGAATGTCAGAAGCGTTGCCGCGAGATTGTTTGTCAGGCGCTTTACGGAAAGCGAGGCAAACAGAATGCTGAGCGCCATCAGCGCGCAGTTAACCTGGACCAGGATGTACTCCTGGTGCATGGAATATCCCCATTCTTTGGAGAATTTGAGGATTTTACCCAGGATGAAGACGATGGGAATGTTGTTCGAATAGATGGAATAGTAAAAATCGTAGCCCATCGGGCGAAGCGCCGCAAAATTCAGCGCGCTGCCGCGGACCACGTCAATGTCCCAGGGAAGAAAGAACGCGATTTCCCTGGCAATAAAGTCCATAAAGAAATATAAACCGGCAGTCAGAAGAACAAGGATTCCGACCGTAATCCAGCTCCATTTGCCTTTCAGCGGATGTTTCTCGCCAAGTTTCAGAAGCCATAAAACCAATGCCCCAACCGGCAGGGCAAGCAGGAATAAAACAAAGTTCGGAAGGAGCGTCAGAGGCTTCATCGCCTCGAAATAATCCATCTTCATCGCAATGGTGAATACGCAAAACAAAACCGGCAGGAAAACTGCCAGGAAGAAGATGGACAACGCCTTGTATACGATTGTTTCGAACTTTTTGCCGTTCACCAAATGGCTCCTTTATTAACACACCAAAGGTGAGCGCGGATATCCCCGTGCCCACCTTTTGTAATTTTCATTCGTTTCTGATCTCTTCCGCCGAACGGTCCGACCCGCTCAGTTCTTTGTTCCTAGTAGTTCTCAGCGTGTACTTCGAAGTAGCTCTGCGGATGTGCGCAAACAGGGCAAACCTCGGGAGCTTCGGTTCCGACTACGATATGTCCGCAGTTGCGGCATTCCCAAACCTTAACCTCGCTCTTCTTGAATACTTCCTGTGCTTCCACATTCTTCAAAAGTGCACGATATCTTTCCTCATGGCGTTTCTCAATTGCAGCAACGCCGCGGAATTTTGCTGCCAGTTCCGGGAAGCCTTCAGCTTCTGCAGTCTTGGCAAAATCTTCATACATATCGGTCCACTCATAGTTCTCGCCGTCAGCTGCTGCAGCAAGGTTTTCAGCTGTGGATCCGATGCCGTTCAGTTCCTTGAACCACATTTTTGCATGCTCTTTTTCATTGTCGGCGGTCAGTAAGAACAAAGCAGCAATCTGCTCAAATCCTTCCTTCTTCGCTTTGGATGCAAAATAGGTATATTTGTTTCTCGCTTGGGACTCCCCTGCGAAAGCGGCCTGGAGGTTCTTCTCGGTCTGGGTTCCGGCATAAGGATTCGCCTTAGCGCCATCAGCAGCGGGAGCAGCTTCCTCTACTACTTCCACAACCTGATCACCATCCACACCGCATAAAGGGCATACCGGAGTAGCCCCGTCTTCCACCGTAAATACTTCGCCACATACAAGACATTTGTAAGTTTTCATCTCATAACCCTCCTTTTATCCTTACTCATCTTCAAGCTTTCCAAAGGCTGTGAAGATTGCAATATGCATAAACTTCTTCGACTTCGTCACCGTCCACGATTGCAAATACTGCCTTCGGTGCATCGCCCGGCTTTAATTCCTTGCGCTGATTGCCTGTCTTGGTCTTGATGGCAATCCACTCAATGTAATGCTCGGGAAGCATCGGATGCTCCACACTTCCAACCGTTACGGTTACGATTCCGTCTTTTACTTCGAATACGGGAACATGCTTCTCAACAGCAGCATCCGTCGTACCCGGAATAATCTCTTCCATCTTCTCGCCGCAGCACATAACGGGAACTTTCGTTTCCTTTACAATGGCAATAATCTGGCCACATTTCTTACAACGATAAAACTTCATTTCACGTCCTCCTTTACATCAAATTTGCTATATAACCCGTATGGTTATTTTACCCGATTTGCGGGTTTTTTACAATGATTTTGGAAGGAATCGTTTGTGAAAAATATAAGACTTTCGTGGCGTTTTTATGAACGGGATTTGTAAAGATTTCGAAGGATAAAATAACAGATCAAAATACCGACCGCGACACCCGCGCTGTCAATTAAAACATCGTGAAATTTGCCGTATCGGCCGGGCACAAAAAGCTGATGAATTTCGTCAGTCGCGGCATAGAAGGTGCCGAAGAGCCAGGGGAGGAGTAAGAAAAGAATTCCAGAGAGCTTCTTTCGGGGTTCGTCGTTCGTTTTATTGTTCGCCTTGTTGTAACCAAGAAAACAGTTTGCAGTAAACAGGAGACTCGCGCCGAAAGCCGCATACTCCGTAAAATGAGCAATCTTTCTGATAACGAATTCCACCAGATCACGATTCGATACCGTTCTGCCGGTTTTCTCAATGATGCTCTCTATCAAAATCACGATAATGTTGCTCTCTTCTGAGGAGACATAGTCCGGCATCGCCGACTGCACAAAAATAAAGACCATGATTGCGACGGTAATCGCAATTGAAATGATTCGAAGAGTAAGGTCTTTTTTTGTGACGGATGTCGTGTTCATGAGACTATAATATACTAAATTGACTTTTCATTAAACACTGCTATACTGATTTGCATGAATAAAAATGAACTTTTTGCATCTGCCCGCCCTGCGAAGGCACTGGCTGTGATGGCGCTGCCGACGGTCGCGAGTCAGATGATTCTGTTAATCTACAACCTGGCCGATACCTGGTTTATCGGAAGAACGAACGATCCCGCGATGGTCGGCGCCTCGAATGTGGCCTTGACTGTTTTCTTAATTACTGCGTCCATCGGCAATATTTTCGGTGTCGGCGGCGGCTCTTTGATGATGCGTCTTGTCGGGGAACGAAAAACTGACGAGGCCGAGAAAGTAGCCTCCTACAGCGTAATCTGGGCCGGCATGTCGGCTCTTGTCTTCAGTCTGGTTACCGCGCTTACCATGGACCCTGTTTTGCGAGTGATGGGTGCGGACGGCGCAACGCTTACCTATGCCAAACAGTACCTGTTTACGACCATCGTCATCGGCGGTATGCCGACCGTATACTGCATCTGCCTGCCGATGCTCCTTCGTAACGTCGGCTACGCCAAAGAAGCCGGCATCGGTGTCGGTCTGGGAAGCATTCTGAACATCCTTCTCGACCCGCTCTTTATGTTCGTAATTCTTCCGACGGGCAAGGAAGTCCTCGGCGCCGGAATCGCGACAATGATTTCGAATATCTGCGCGTTCGGGTATTTTATCTTCATGTTTTGCAAGGTCCGGAACGAGACGGTTCTGAAAGTTTCCTTTAAGCGCATGGCGATTGGAAAAGCGAATGCCAAATCGCTCTATACCGTCGGCATTCCGGCCGCCATCAGCATTTTTCTGTTTGACCTGGTGAACATCGCCTATAACCGCCTCTCCACAGGATACGGAGACGGTGTTAAGCCGCTTGCCGCCATGGGAATCGTGCTGAAACTGGAGCGCATTCCGATTAACATCGGTCTCGGCGTCTGCCTCGGAATGGTGCCCTTGATTGCTTATAATTTCGGTGCAAAGAATAAAAAGCGCGTGGAAGAAATCTCTTCGCTTGCGCTTCGCGTGAATATTATTTTCGCCCTGGTCTGCAGCATCCTATACTGGTTTGCCGCAGCACCTTTAGTGGGAATCTTCATGGAAGATGAGGCAACGGTAAGCGTGGGCGCGGTCCTTCTGATGGGACGCTGCTTTGCCCTGCCATTTATGATGGTTGGCTACCATGTCGTCAATTACATGAACGCCATCGGAAAGGGTAAAATCTCCTTCCTCTTAGCCTTCGTCAGACATCTGGTACTGATCATTCCGATTCTGCTCATCTTCAACCATGTCTTCGGCTTAAGCGGCTTAATCTGGTCGCAGATTGTTGCCGACTTCATCAATGCGATTAATGCATTTGTGGTCTTTACTGTGGTGAGGAAGAAGAATGGGTTGGTGGGGAAAGAGATTAATAGTTGAGAAAATAAAAGGAACCGACATCGTCGGTTCCTTAAATAATTATCTGTTCTTAGAGTTTTCTTCCAAAGCTGTCCACCAATTCTTTGTTGTATCCTGGTTACAAAGAATATAATACTGCAATTTGATAGACTGCCCATTTATATTGTATACGTTATAATCTTTATCCTGTTGGCTAGCAGTATTGTCGAGTGCAGACTTCGGATATTCATCTTTCCACTTGTTTCCATCAAAGAATATGGGTTTGGAATCTTTAGTCCTTTGATACATTGCAAAATAAATGGTAAAAGGTTTATGTGGATCCGTGTCAATATATTTTTCGTAATGGCCGGCAGCTACAATCAGATAATACGGATAATCCGCTTCATTTTCATACCCTGCGGTTGAAAGAATCTTCTGGGTGAACTCTTTATACTGAGGATGAGTTATGCTCTTATTTTTAAACGCATAAATATCATTATTTCTAAGCTTATCACGTGAATCTGTTTTCCCATCAATCTTCAGTTTATTTTTTGAAACAGGAATAACACACACCTGATCGGTACCCCTGCCATTTTGAATAGCATAAAGTGAAGAAAACTCGGCTTGTGCTGCAGTGATACAATTCTTCGCTTCAAGCATATCCTGTCTTGTTCTAGCCCTATCAATATACCCCAACAATGCCGGAACAAGGATTGCTGCCAAAATTGCAAGAATAACAAGCACGACAATTAACTCCACCAATGTGAAGCCCTTACGATTTGCTTTTCTGTATTTCAGTTTCATCGAACGGTTCATATGCTTTCCTTTCAATCATCCTGCAACCGTAAAACCTTTTTGCGTATAGATATTATAGCATTTTACCTCCCATAAAAGCAATAAAGCTACACCAATAAACAAAAAAGTGGCACTAATTAAATGAAATAAAAGAAACCCCCGCAGGTTTCTGCGGGGGCATTTTAAAGATAAGTCCTATTCCTATCGATGTTTTATAACTATCACTTTGGAATTAGTTAACATTGAGTGTACCAAACGTAAACTTGGTCAAATCTGTCTCACCATCTTTTGCCGTGCTCCAAACTGCAATCTTATTAGCCGAAGCGATTCCCTCAGCAGTAATAGCAGCTTCCGCCTCATCCTTTGTTGCGTAAGATGTCCAGCTCTTACCATTGAAAGCTAAGTAAACATTATCGGTTTCGTGATAAACAGCGCCGGCAATAGTATAACTTGCGTGGTTTGTAGAATCAGCTTTGGTGTCATTCTTTAACTGAGCGCTTGTGTAAACATAGAACTCTCTTCCAGGAACATCAGCAGTAGACCAAATTGTCTTTGTTCTAGCTGCAGTAATCTTGTTAGTGTCTTCACCATATAAGCTGGATAATTCAGCCTGAGCAGCGGTTAATGCGCTCTTCGCATTCAATACGTACTGTTTCTCTCTTGCACGATCAATGTATCCCAAAAGTGCGGGTACAAGAATCGCTGCTAAGATAGCCAGGATAACCAATACAACGATAAGTTCTACTAAAGTGAAACCTTTGTTATTATTCTTCTTCATAAGTTCGTCCTCCTTTTTCTTTTTGATCTTTTTCATTACTACTGTATGTGTAACTCTCTCATGAATTAGTGTAATTGAATTTTATCAACATATCACAAAGAAATCAACCGTTTTTGGCTTAGTTTCGGTAATTTCCACCTATTCCACAATAGCCGGATATTTCGTTTGTGCAAAATGACGAATGTTTTTTGTTCATGACACATTTTTTATAGGTTTTCGTGTCGTTTTTTGAGTTTTCACTCACTTTTTTGCATCATTTTTCGTTTTGGCGAAGCATGCCAAAACTATGATATTACTAAAATCGAATATTTTTGCATCTGAAATTGTCCAACACGATGTCCAACAAACAGCCTTAAAAGCCAGTATTTATCAATATTTCAAAATCGACTTCCAAGCAAAAAGGCCTGCCGCACCGGCAGGCCTTCAAGTCAATATATTGTTATTTTGAGCAATCTCGCATAATTGTTGTGCATTTTTCACAACGATTTTTACAAAAGTGATGATACACTCACTTTTTGAAAGTTCATTTGAAAGATGCATTTTTTAATCATAATATGCAACCTTTACAAGCTCTTCCACAGTAGTCATTCCCTGTTCAATGAGTTCCATGCAGCTTTCCTTCAATGTCAGCATGCCAAGCTGGGTTCTCGCGTATTCCTTAATCTCTTCAGCCGTCTGGTTATCGGAGATCATCTTACGGACCGGCTTGTCAATCGGCAGGATTTCATGAATGGAGATACGGCCTCTGTAGCCTGTACCGTTGCACTTCTTGCAGCCGACTTTATGCTTAACCTGTGCCAAGGGGCGACCAACGATGCGAATCTCTTCCTCGGTCGGGACACCCCATTCGCCGCAGTCCGGACAAACCTTACGAACAAGACGCTGAGCGATGATGCCGACAAGGGAGTTTGCAAGCATGTACGGCTCGATACCCATATCAATCAAACGGGTTACAGACGAAGCCGCATCATTGGTATGCAGAGTAGAAAGCACTAGGTGGCCTGTAATAGCGGCACGTACGGAAATCGATGCCGTCTCGGCATCACGGGTCTCACCTAACATGATTACGTCAGGGTCCTGACGAAGCAATGCTCGAAGTCCGATTTCAAAGGTCAGGCCTGCGGTGTTGTTTACCTGCATCTGATTCAGTTTCGGAAGATTCTTCTCCACAGGATCTTCAATTGTGGAAATATTAACGGCTCTCTGGGAAAGTTCCGAGAGAATCATATAAAGTGTTGTGGACTTACCGGAACCGGTAGGACCGGTTACATAGATAATACCATTCGGCGAACGAAGCATGTCGCTTACAATACGATAGTTCTGTTCATTCATACCGAAGGTTCCGGAGTGATCAATTGTTGCTGCAGATGCCAGCAGACGAAGCACGGCTTTTTCACCGAATACGGTTGGAATAACCGAAACACGGACGTTAATCGGAGTTCCTTCAACCGTGGTCTTAAAGTGTCCGTCCTGAGGGATACGGCGCTCTGCAATATCCAAATCACTGATAATCTTTACACGGGCAATTAAAGATGCATGGATGTTCTTCGGAATTGTCATGAAGTCAACGATGACACCATCCATACGCATACGCACCGATGTATGCTTCTCAAACGGCTCGATATGAATATCGGATACATTCGAGTTGTAAGCACGAATTACCAGGGAGTTCAAAAGGTTGATAATCGGAGTATCGTCGTCGGCATCTTCCACATTTACTTCGATGATGTCATCCTCAGCCGTGGACGTCTTCGCAGCTTTATCTGCCGCCTTCTTTGCCGCAACTTCCGAGTAGTAGTACTGAATGGCATTTTCCAAAGGCTGTTTCTCAACAAGCTCTATACGAAGGTCTGCACCGGTTACCTGGCGGATATCCTCGAGTCCGTAGAAATTCAAAGGATCGTTGGTAAGTACATAAAGCACGCCGTCCTCAATACGATATGCCATCATACCGTATTTTTCCGCCAACTGCTGCGGAATGGTCTCAACTGCATTGATATCCACTACAAGATCGGTCATGCTGACCACGTCATACTGAAGTCTGCGTCCGAGTGCTTCAAGCATCTGACGCTCGGTGATGATGTTTAATGCGATAAGCGCGCCGCCTAGGCGGACACCTTCGTGATTCTTGGAATACTCCAATGCTGCGTTGATATCATCTTCCGTAACATATCCAAATTCCTTTAATACGTCACCGATTCGGATATTCTTGTTTGCCTTCATTTCCATTTGTACAGTACCCCTTTTATAATTAGTTGCTCCATGCTGCCTATGGCAGGGAGAGAGTCTTATTCTTCTACGGTCTCTTCGGCAGCATCTGCCACCTTAGAGGTATCACACATATAGATTTCCAATTTAATCGTCAGAACTTTCTTTGCTCTCAGTTCTTCCTCCGTTTCATTGGTCTTAATAATGTTGCCCTCTGCATCTCTGCGTACGATGTTTCGGTACGTACCCCAGGAATATCCGGTTAAAAGAATGCGCTTATCCATGTCGATGATGGAATTCACAAATTGGTGAAGTTCAGCCTCCGTACCACCAACAGTCATGGTAACCGGAACAGCATAGATATCTGTGTTCGGGCGATAACCATCCTCTTCGCCAAAGACATCCAGCGTTACAACTTCCACTTCTTTATCCTTCTTCTTTTTCGTCTTCGAAGACTCTTCTTCCTCGTCATCCTTCTTCGAAGATGTGCCTTCCAAAAGCTCATCTTCTTCAGATTGACCAAGACTAGTCATAATCGAGTTTTCATACTCTGCCTTCGCTCGCCGCTGTTCCTCATAGAGCTCAGAGTATTGATATGCCATCCTAGATGAAGGATCTGTCGGCATATTAAAGCGAAGATCAAATATCTCCAGATTACGATCATGTGCCATCGCAGTCATCATCTGATCAACTTCAGAACTCTTCATAATCGGATAGAATTCACCCTTGCGTTCTGCAATGAGTTCTTCATATTCATCCGCCATTGCCGAAACCATCATCATATTCATGACCTTTAAGTCGTTTAATTCCTGTGTTGCCTGTTGCTCTTCAATCTCTTCCTGCATGTTATTGAAGGCTTTAATCTGCGGCCAAATGCCCCAGTAACCGATTCCGACGATTACAACCACCAGGAACATAAATACCAATAATCTTAAATCTTTATCGGATATATTCTTTAACATTTATTTATCCTCCTGTAGTTTTCTGCCCGCGGATTCCGCAAGTATACAATCCACGTAAATATTATAGGAATCCGTTGTGGAGTCATAGGTATAACCCGTATGTTCCACGGACTGGAAGATATCTTCTTCCAGCAGGCGGTCTATGTATTTATAAATATCATTTACGTTATGAGATCGTGCGGTGAAGGAGATTTTACCCGCATTAGCATCGAAACTCGAAATCTCAATTTCCGCATAGCCCTGTGCAGTCCGCTGAAGAATGGAAATAATCTCATCATTGCAAACAGGATAAGACTCAATGGTTTCTACCACAGAGTTAATGGAATTATATTTCGCAGATAGTTCATCCCGGCGCAATGCCTCCATGTCATAGAACATTGCCTGCGGCGCCACTGTTTCGTTATAATCCTGCAATTCCTTTAACTTCGCGCTTCGAACCAAACGCATTCCCAAAGTGATAACGAATGCCAGAAACATTACAATGAATGCTCCCGCAATAATCAATACATATTTCTTAATTCTGGAATCAAACGCAGATGCCTTCTCTGACTTCATACTGAAATGTGTCAGGAAGTTGCTGTCCGGCCCCTGGTCAAAAAGACCGCTGACTGCAAAAAGCGCATTACCGGATTCATACTGAAGACCGGTGCCCGCGCCAAATCCGGTATCCACCATTTCGCACGTTGCATCGGTACCGAGTTCGCGAATCGTCTGTCCGTAGTAACCCATATCCTCGCGGTCGATACCCGCTAAGAACACGCGTTCAATCTGAGAATGAATACGCTGCGACTGCATGAACTGCCAAATCTGGTTTAAAGATCTCGCCATGTCTTCGAAGTAGCCTTCCGTGCCGACCTCATTGAAACATCTTATAGAGTTAAAATATTTAAACTCACCATCCACAAACAGGAGGTTGAATACTACATTACCGCTGGAAATCTGAAGAACGAAGGTCTTATATGCCTTCGCAAGCTTATTCTGAGCATAACCGATGATACTTCCTTCACCGGAAATGATGCCTTTCAACTTGATTCCCATGTTAGAGAAGATATCCAGGAATTCCTTCAGCTGATCCTTCTGTGCGGATTCTGCATACAGATGGCGAAGCTTGGTTTCCTTATCGAAGCCCACAGGAATATACGAAAGCGTATTCGAGTCACCGTCACGCTGCATATCTGCAAACTCGCGGAGAACGAACTGTCTCGTCTTCTTCGGGTTCAGATTCGGGACTTCGACATTCTTGCCGGCGATTTTATTGCTGTTTACGATTAAGTAAACATCATTCTTCGGCAACTTGTGCTCTTCCCAGAAATTCTTTAAGAATCCGCCGAGAGAGTCGCTGTCCATCACGATTCCGTTAATGATGCTGCCTTCCGGAGCCATGGCGGTATAAACCGTCTTCAAGGCCCCTTTCTTGGCACGGGTACCTACGGCAACCTGAATAATCTGGCTGGATAGATAAATACTTACGCTCATTGTTTGATTCCTCTTTTATCTTATTTGTGTAGTACAAATCTCGAATTATAGTTGCGTTTACATCGATGTATCCGCGATACTCTGGTAGGAGCCGTAAATCGGCTGGATGACCGCTATCATAATGAATCCGACAACTACTGCCATGATTACAATCATAAGCGGTTCTATCATGGCTACGAGCTGCTCTACGGCTATCTCTGCATCGTAGTCCATCTGGTCCGCGATGGATACAAGCATACTGTCCAGCGAACCGGTCTCTTCACCGACGGCAACGGATGACTGCAGTTTCTTTACAAATCCGTCGATATCTCCGATTCCTTCGGAGAGCGGCTTACCGGAACGGACATCCGCAATCATCTTATCGAACTGCTTCTCTATATATGAGTTACCAATCGTCGTTTTCGCTATCTGGATACAGGTAACAATCGGAATACCTGCGGAATACATACTTGCCAGCGTTCTTGCAAAACGTGCGGTATAAATGACCTTACGAAGCTTTCCGATTTTCGGAAGATGAATTTCAATCCTGTCCACCAAAAGTTTTACCGCCGGAATCGCCATCAGAATCTTATATGCCATGAAGATAACAATACCAATGAAGATTAGGATATACCAACGGTTTGCAACAAAGTCGCTGATGGCCATCAGAATTCTCGTCGCAAGCGGTAATGTTTCCATCTGAGAAAACAGCGAGTCAAACTGCGGGAGCACAAAACCCATAATGACAATTACCACGACGACTATCAGCACCGAGAGAATCTTCGGGTATGTCATGGAAGAATTGACTTTCTTCTGAAGACGATACTCCTTCGTATAGTACTCGGCCATGTTCTTACAGGTAGAATCCAGATTACCGCCGGATTCCGCGCTTCGAATCATGTTCACAAAAAGAGTCGGGAATGTGTTTCCCTGCTCCTCCAGCGCTTCCGAAAGAGGGATACCGGAACGCACCATACGAAGTACTTCCGCATAAATCTTACGCTCGGACGGCTTGATGGATTCATCTTCTGAGATGATACCAAGAGCACGAACCAGCGTAACACCTGCTGCCAAAAGCTCGCTTAAGTTGCGGGCAAAATCCCCGACACGATCGTATTTCAGTTTTTTAAAGGATACTTTTCCTTTCGTGAGTTCTTTCGCGTCAATCAAAAGCATCTTATCCGCCTTCAGTTTGGAATGAAGTTCGGATTCGTCATTTGCTTTCATCTGCCCAGAAACGATTTTACCATTCTCATTCTGGGCTCTGTAGCGATAAGTGACTGCCATTGGTTTTCCCCTTTTATTTCCTCTTCGCCATTGCGAAGGAATTTACTTCTTAACTATCTTGGTATCTTCTTCATCAAAATGATAAACACGCATAAGATAGGTCACATCCCAGGTGATGCTGTCGCCCTCCTTACGGAATACGACATTATAATGTCCCGTGCGGTAAGTCATTCCCGTGATTTCGTGGGAGCGTGTGTTATACGATGTGATTGCATATGCACCATCCGGTTGCGTAATTTGCTCGACCTTTTTCTTTACGCCGTCCGCTATACCGTCGTAATTGTTCGGATCAAATACACTCTTTTCCTGCGCATACATCTCGATGTCTGCAACGCGGAGTGCCATGCGGATGTTCTTTGCTTCCCTGAGTGCCGCCTTCGATTCGGTCCTGATCTTAAAGAAAAAGAACACACTCAGACCGATGATTATTACACCAACAATGATTAAAATGATGCGGGCGATGTTTGCGATATTGAATTTGATTCCAGATTTGTCAGCCATCCATACGAGCCTCTCAAATTTATAGTATCGTCTTACTTTTATTACTCTCCCTAATTATCGATGGGCCATGTATAATCCTTTGGAAGATTAAACATCTTTACCGGTCGAACCGAACGGTAGGCTCCATATTTATCTGATTTCACGGTAAGCAGAATAAGTACTATATTGTCATCATAGTCAATATTTCCCGTACTAATCCCGTAGCTTTGAAGTTTCGACCCCAGTTCCGCCGACATCCCGCTTTGAAGGGCCGATCCCGGAACAAAATACATTTCCTCAATTTCATAGTTGAAATATACTTTTCGGTCGAATTTCCAGTTTGTCTCACTCTTTGTCATGTCGTCATTCGAGAATGCCGCATAACGAATCAGCAGTTGTTTATCATTGGTGGTAATTGTTGCCTTTGTATCAGAGCGATTATATAATTCGATGGTCATTTTGTCCGCGCTGATTTTGGGATTCTCATTGCTGCCATCTTTCCACTTTGCTCCCTCAAGTTCGGAAACGACACGCTGAACAATAATGTCTGATACCTGACGACCGTAAGTCTCGCCCTTAACCTGATAGTAAAGATTCGTCACCGATGCAATGATTGCTGCTGCCGAAGAAATGAAAATAGCCATCAAAGCAAAACACATGACCATTTCAATCAATGTGGTTCCTCTGTTTGCACTCTTCTTTTTTTCAACGGGCATTCTCATCATCTGTTATTCCAATCATGTTTATGAACAAATCTCGTTGCCTTGGGAATAATATTTCTTGTATCACCTTCAGCATCGTATACGTATGTAACTGCATTCAGATTGTATAAAGAAATCCGTTTATTCTCTTCTGCTACAGAATTGCATCCGTTTAAATCCTTTTGTGTTTCGTCGCTCAGTTCAAGATAGAAAAGGGGTTTCTTTACGCCTGCATCAACCTTTGTTTCTTTTTCTACTTTAAAAATCTTCGTCGTATTCTTGTTGTAAATCTCCACTGAAAAATCCTGCATGTAAGTATTCATATCCGTTGCACTCATCTTCAGTTCCGAACAGAAAGCAATAATGTTATATAAAACTCCGAGAATAACCATAAGCACAACAAAAGCAATCAGAGTCTCCAACATTGTAGTACCTCTGTTATTCAGGAAACCTCTATTCTGTTTGCCGTTTGCGTTTACTTTATGCATATTCTTTATCCTGTTATTACTCTCTTCCGATAAACACCCATTTCCATTTCAAAGGATTTCCCGAACCCGTTGGTAAAGTTATACCATTCGGATTATAAGGGCTTGTTCCTGAGAAAAGGCTCGAAACGGAAGTCATCTTATTCCTCTCGGATAAATCATTCTCATCATACGGCGTCGCCGTAAGAAGGTACTCATTTTTGATTACATAGGTCTGGCTGGCCGTTTCGGTAATAATGTCAATAAACAGTCTTGCATTGGAGGGGTTGGTGCAACCTGCTCCGCTGTTATAGAAAACAGCCTCATCGGAATTCTGAGGAAGCATCCAGTATACACAAAGTTTTACACTTGCCGGGTATCCGTCCAGACCTTCCGTTACGTCGTAAAGGGTATTATTGCCGTATTTAACGTCAAAATACCGGAAAGCATGTTCTTCATCATGTCCGGCAACTGACGGATCATAATAAGGCCAGTCATCACCCTGAGCAATATTACATCTTAAGT
>JAEEGL013820842.1_pt1 | contig 19101 bp, 20 predicted proteins | sample 9134231 | NCBI WGS metagenome assembly JAEEGL01 (sample SAMN16246548, study PRJNA631951) | gut metagenome | biome: gut microbiome; feature: rumen; material: fiber-attached | host: Bos | place: Iran: Karaj | collected 2018-10 | reverse complement strand
TTTTAAGCGAAAGCCAATAAACATTTATTTCAATTCTTTTGGTGGTAGCGTCTATGATATGTGGCTACTTGTTGACACCATTCTTGGTTCAAAAACTCCAGTACATACATATTGTACAGGATATGCAATGAGTGCCGCATTCATAATATTTTTAGCAGGGCATAAACGATATATGAGCCCACATGCAACACTGATGTATCATCAGATTTACTGTTGGAGATCAGGAAAATATCAGGATTTGGTTGATGATAGAGAACAGACGGATCATCTTAACGAAATGATAGAAAGCTTTGTGGTTGAGCGAACAGGATTAACAAAAGATGACCTTTTAAGCATAAGGGAAAAGAAAAGAGATACTTATTTTTCAGCAGTGGAAGCAGAGAAGAGAAAAATAATAGATTCAATAATGATTCTTAATGATGTCAGCAATGCAACAAATGGAAACACGGTGGGGGATGCTGAGGCGGAACTTGCGCTAAGAGATGACATTGAGAACGGTAACAAATTAAGTAAAAGTATATGACAAAAACAATGTTGATGGATAGACTTGAAAAAGAAAAGGATCATTTGATAAAACTTCCTTTGAATTATAATGTTGTTAACAAAGAGGCTTTGTATAGTAAATATACCGAATTATTTTGTTGTTACATCGATTCGATAGCTAAAACAGATTATGATATAAAGTTTTATGAAAGTGCTTTCTGTGGTTTGAAAGCAGTAATAGAAGATATGATTGACACTGATTTAGAGCCTTTTCCTTTAGAAAATGGTGTGGGAGATATTGGGAATGACGATAATGTATCGACTGATACTTTAAAAAAGATTATTAGAGACACGGGCATAACCCTGAATATAAATGCAATGCTTACATCACTGCAGGTAAAACTATTTTTGATTCGATTTCGCGTGTTTAATCTTGATGAGCAGTGGGAACATTTTTCTCAACGACTTTCAGAGCTTACAGAAGAAGAACTGGACATGCTCCTTACTATAGCACCTGGTGATGTAATTATCTTTGAAATAGGCTGTAGCATAAATAATGCAAAGGATTTTGAAATGCTGACTGGCAGAGAGTATAAATTGTTCGATGATATTTTAAGGAATACCGCTATCGAAGATTAGTCAATTTCCAAAGATATAAAAAATGAAAAATGTATTGGTTGGACTAGATCTGTCCAGCCAATATGATATACTGCTAATTGTAACAAAGAAAATCAGATTGCTCACGATGAGCAGAAAGGAGGACGATCATGAAACACATGACGACTTTTACAACTAGTAACTTAACAAATGACAGAGGCATGGTTGTCCGCCGTCTTTTATTCTGATCATTCGATCAGATTGTTTTCCGGGCCAAAAGATAAGGTAGGACAGATATAAGCCTCTGAAGATTCATGAGGTGTCTTTTTGTACTCAAAATTGAGTGGGACGCTTCAACGGAGGTTTTATTTTGATACCAGTAAAAGGAGAATTTACAGAAGCACATATCATGGTAAGCCATGGGGTTGCAGGCAATGACGTAGATCAGTACGCACTTGCTCAGGTACAGATGATCTGTGACAACAGGTCTTCAGAAGGCTCAACTATAAGAGTTATGCCTGATGTTCACGCTGGGAAGGTAGGGCCAATCGGTCTTACCATGACAGTCACAGACAGGATACTTCCATCACTTGTAGGCATTGACATTGGATGCGGAATGTATGCAGTTAAACTTGGCAAGATCAGAAACGACTACCAGAAGCTTGACACTGTTATAAGAGACAATGTTCCTGTTGGATTCAAGATCAGAAGTACAGTGCACAGAGATGCAAATATCGACCTTACAAGACTTTCATGCTACAAGCACATCCGCGGCGACAAGGCTCTTCTTAGTATAGGTACACTTGGCGGTGGTAACCACTTTATAGAGCTTGACCAGGATGAGAACAAAGATGTCTACATGATAATCCACAGCGGTAGCAGACATCTTGGCAAGGAAGTTGCAGCGTACTACTTGGAGGCAGGACAGAAGGAACTTAAGAACAAAGAAATCACAGATGTTCCTTATGAGATGACATATCTTTCAGGAGCACTCATGGAAGATTACCTTCACGACCTTGAGATAGTTCAGGAATATGCTTTCCTAAACCGCAGGGTTATTGCAACAGAGATCCTCAAGGGGATGAAATGGAAAGAGAAAGAAACTGTTTCCTGCATTCACAACTATGTGGATTTTACAGGAGAAATCCCTCTTCTCAGAAAGGGAGCTATCTCAGCAAAAGAAGATGAGGATGTGATCATTCCTATCAACATGAAGGATGGTGTGATCCTTGGAAAAGGACTTGGTAACAGGGAATGGAACTACTCGGCTCCCCACGGAAGCGGAAGAATTGCTTCCAGGGATGATGTAAGACACAGCCATACAGTATCTGAGTTTAAGTCAGAAATGAAGGGCGTTTATACAACCTGTATCAGCGCAGAGACACTTGATGAAGCTCCATTTGCTTACAGAAGAACAGCTTATATCAGAGAGGCAGTAAAAGACACAGTAAAGATCGAAAAAATCTTAAAGCCCCTCTACAACTACAAAGGAGGAAATAATTGAATATAAAGTTCAATAAGTATCGAATCTGTCTTGGCAGGGCCGAGCACACAATCCTTATACCTAAAGGAATCGATACTCTCCAGTGGAATACCATTGGTTCTGACTGGGGAAATGAACTTATCGGAAACAGGTCAGCACTTTACGCTGTTATGTATTCGTGTGCAGTTCTAATGTTTGATGAGAAAAAGCTCATTTATTTTCCTATAAGAAAGAACAAGAAACTTGATGAATCTTTCTGGGACTACAGCCATGATGTTGTTTTTACCACGTATAAGTCCAATTTCCATGTTGATGACTGGAAAGAATACAGACGCATCATGACAAAAATGAAGCCTGAAACATATGACTTTTCTTACGACAGATGGAGGATAGATGGGCTTTCAAAGCCGAAAGATGAAGCGTGGCATGAGTACAAGGAGAGAGAACGCTCAGTAATCGGTTACGAGAAAGATAAGTTTGAGACATGGTTTGTTGCCATGGACAGCAGGGCATATTCGAGAGGATACCATGAGCTGAGAAAGTTCGCAGACAAGCAGCTTGAACAGAGCTTCATAACAAACAGGGAGTATCCACCCTATGAGATTTTTCTTACTTATGAGCTTACAGGAAGATATAACAAGAGTTACTACGGGGAATTCTGCTACTGCTTTATGTTTTATGATCCCACGCTCGTAGCAAAGGCTAAGGAATATGAAGAGGCAAAGAAAGCAGCTGAACCGGTTTTCACCAAGACAGAAAAGAGAAAGCTCGTGGTAGATGATCACGATACAACCAAGACAAAAAGACAGATTAAAAATGCCAATTATACGCTAGCTTATAAGAACAAGAAGAGAAAGAAAAAAGAGGTTAACGAATAATGATATTACAACTTAGTTCCGGCATGGGGCCTGTGGAGTGCAGGGCTGCTGTCGGAGGGATATGCAGAAAGCTCCTTGAGGAATATCCGGAACTTGAAATGGTAACAGGAACAAAAGGAGAAGTAGAAGGCTCTTTTTCATCGGTGATACTTTCGTCAGATGGTGACCTTTCAGAACTTGAAGGAACCATGGAATGGATATGTAAGAGTAAATACAGACCGGGACATAAAAGAAAGAACTGGTTTATCGATGCAAGCATAATACCGGATGCAGACCAGGTGGATGAAAAGATAAAGGAAGGTGATCTAAAAATTGAAAAATTTCATTCAGGTGGTCCAGGAGGTCAGAACGTTAATAAGGTTGAGACCGGGATAAGAATAATACACATTCCCACAGGAATAACAGTATCTTCCACAAGGGAAAGAAGCCAGTTCATGAACAAGCAGGATTCCCTTAAGAAGCTTTCTGCAATCCTGAAACAGACCAATGCTGATGGCATGAACCGTCAGAAAAACGATGCATGGAGCAAACATGCACAGATAACAAGAGGAAATCCCATAAGGATTTATGAAGGTGAGGATTTCAGGCTTACCTTCCGTAAGGAAAAAGAGGAGAAAGATAAGATATGAATTTACCGGTAACAGTAAACCAATCACAATTACTGGATATATTACTTAACATTGCACCCAGCCGCCCTGTTTTTATCTGGGGGGCTCCGGGTATCGGTAAGTCGGCACTTGTAGAAGAGTTTTCAATAGAAGTTGGACTTGAATGTGTATCACTTCTTGGAAGCCAGCTGGCACCGGAAGATATAATCGGTATTCCTCAGATAAGAGGAGAGACTTCCGAATTCCTTCCTCCCAAGATGATTGCAAGGAAAGAACCCTATGTTCTTTTCCTTGATGAGCTTAACGCATGCTCACAGGAAGTACAGAAGGCGTTTTACAGCCTTATATATGAGAGGAGGATTGGAGAATATCATCTTCCTGAAGGCAGCATAGTGATCGGGGCAGGAAACAGAAGCCAGGATAGTGCAATTGTAAAGACAATGTCCAGTGCACTTATTAACAGAATGTTTCATGTACAGCTTAAGCCTGATGTTAAAAATTGGCTTTCATGGGCATATGAGAGTGGTATTCATCCCTGGGTAACAGACTACATTAATCAGAGACCGGATCACCTTTTTTCAGAGCCGCCCAAGACAGAAGAGCCATTTTCAACCCCAAGATCATGGCATATGCTGAGCGATGCACTTAAAGAATTTGGCGCAGGAGAAAAAGAGATTTCTGATGAGACTATAAGAATGCTTGCATATGGCAGCATTTCAGCAAACCATGCAGGAATGTTCGCTGCATTTATCAAGCAGATGAGCAACAGATACCTTCTGTCAGACATAATAAAAGGAGAAGCGAGATGGCCTAATAAGCCTGAAGAGAGGGATGTTCTTTACTTCCTTTCACAGTCATTCAGGGCACAGCTCATCCATGACTTTCCCAAGCAGAAGACTGAACTCAACAAGGAGACACAATACCTTACACATAGGGCAAAGGCTCTTATCAAGGAACTTGCACAGATCAACTATGAACTCGCACAGATGGTAGTATCAGCTGATGATGGCAAGGAACTTCCTGAGTGGTTCATGATTGAAATTGTCAGAGATCTCCCAAGGCTTGTAGCACAGGAGAATACTAAAAATGAGAAAACAGGTTGAAAAGAAAATCAGCCAGAACGAAAAGCAGCTAAGAGCAGGGTATGAGATTGCAGCAGATAATACTATCTTTGGCTTTTTTGTATACAGGCAGGTTCGTATCTGCGGAAGAGAAAAGCTCGGAAGAAAGACAGCTGCAATTTCAACTGCAGATGGAACCGTATTTGTAAATAAGGATGTGGCATTAAGCCCAAGGCAGTGGGCATTTGCAATTGCCCACTGCATCCTTCATAACTGTTTTGGGCATTATGATCTTGAAAAAGTCCCGGGATTTACAGAGATAAACTATGAGGGACACAAGGTAAAGAAAGCAAGATTCAATCCAAAACTCTGGAATATTGCATGTGATATATATGTGGATAAGTTTCTATCGGATATTAAGCTCGGAGAACCGATAGGAGACTCACCTGTTGGAAAGATACCGCAGGGAGTTATGAAAGATGAACTTTCCATTTATGAGTATCTCATCCAGGAAGACTTTAATGAGGACGATCATATTTATGGCGTTGGGGCACCGGATGTTATGGATATGACCGGTCTGGATAAGCCTCTTGAATATAAGCCTGACAGATGGGGGAGAGAGACAAGAAATGATTATGCAGCAGATTTTGTATCACGCATTGCATCATCAGTTAGAGGAACAATTTCTTATGTTGCAGGACATGAAGGTTACAGAGATTCCGGAACAGGAAGAAAAGCAGCAGAGTGGTTTGTTTCATCATTTCCTTTACTAGGGGCACTTGCAGCTTCTTTCAAGATAGTAGAAGATACCAGATACTGTCAGAATAATGACATAAAGATAGCTGCAGTAAATGCCTGGGATGGGATTATTTACATCAATACTTATGCAAGGCTTTCTGATGAGGAGTGGAAATTTGTGCTTGCACATGAATTTCTCCACGCAGCACTCATGCATCACAAGAGATGTGAAGGAAGAGAACCATATCTATGGAACATAGCTACAGACTATGTCATAAACGGATGGCTCTTTGAGATGAGAGTGGGCTCCATGCCTGCAGATGTGCTCTATGATCCTGAACTTAAGGATATGTCCGCTGAGGAAATCTACGACAGGATAAATGAGGATCTGAAGTTTTATCTAAAGCTTGATACTTTCAGAGGATACGGAAAAGGAGATATTCTTGGGAGACCTGTTTCAGGAGTAAAAAGTGCGGGAGTATCTCTGGATGAATTCTACAGAAATGCTCTTTCGCAGGGACTTGAATACGAGCAAGCAAGAGGAAGGGGCTTTATCCCTGCAGGGCTTGTAGAAGAGATAAGGGCACTTGCTGTTCCACCTATTCCATGGGATGTAAAACTTGCAGAGTGGTTTGAGGTACACATAAGATCTATAGAGAAATACAGAAGCTACGCTCATCCCAGCAGAAGACAGAGCAGTACACCGGATATTCCAAGACCAAGATATGCAATCAGAGAATCAGATGCAAATGCCAGAACATTTGGTGTAGTTCTTGATACATCAGGCTCAATGACAGGAGGAGATCTTGGGAAGGCACTTGGTGCAATAGCAAGCTATGCAGCGTCAAAAGACGTTCCTGCAGCTAGAGTGATTTTCTGCGATGCTAATGCATATGACGCTGGATTCATGGCACCTGAGGATATCGCAGGAAGAGTTAAGGTTGTGGGCAGAGGTGGAACTAGACTTCAGCCAGGAATAGACCTTCTTCAGAGAGCGGAGGACTTCCCGAATGATGGACCTATACTTATTATTTCTGATGGAGAGATAGAGCAGCACCTTAATATAAAAAATGAACATGCATTTCTGCTACCCGTAGGATGCAGGCTGCCATTTAAGGCAAGAGGCGATGTTTTTTATTTTGATTGATACTTTGTTTGTAGACAAAAAATGTCATAGAAATATGCTTAAATTATCATAGGAAACGGATTGAACAAAAAGGAGATAATATGCAAACAATAACCGGTAAGTACAACAGTGCTAAGGTATTTATTGATAAATGTGAAGATACGTGCGTTGAGCAGATAAGAGACCTTCTTGACCTAGAGCCATTCAGAGATGCAAAGGTCAGAATTATGCCTGATTGCCATGCTGGAAAGAGCTGCGTAATCGGATTCACAGCTGATCTTGGAGAAAAAATAATTCCGAATACTGTCGGAGTTGATATTGGCTGTGGCATGCTGACCTTGGAATTGGGCAAGATAGATATTGATTATGCAAAGTTTGATGATATCCTCAGAACTTATGTGCCTTCTGGAAGAGAAGTGAATGAAGGACGGCTTATGAGGTTCCCGAAGATTCAGGAAATGAAGTGCTTTAGAGAACTTGAAGATACCAGGAAAATGGAAAGAGCCATAGGATCTTTGGGTGGCGGGAATCATTTCATAGAAATTGATGTAGATGATGAAGGAAACAAATATCTGGTAATCCACACTGGAAGCAGACAATTGGGAATTCAAGTATGTGACATCTATCAAAAGAAGGCAATAGGACTGCATACCGGAAAGGAAGCACTTTGGGATGAGGAGGATCGCATTAAAAAGGAATACAAAGCTGCAGGAAGAAGAGCTGAAATCCATGATATTCTTATGGAATTACACAGAAATTTCAGGCAGACTCCGCCAGATGTTCCCGTTGATCTTTGCTTTTTGACCGGTAAGTATAGTCAGGACTATTTGTATGACATGAAAATATGTCAAGAATATGCTGATGAAAACAGGCACATGATTGCTAAACAGATTGTTGAGCACTATGGATTAAATCCTGTTGGAGAGTTCACAACTGTACATAATTATATCGATCATGATTCTAACATAATTCGAAAGGGAGCAGTATCTGCCAAGAAAGGCGAACAATTATTGATTCCTATTAATATGAGAGATGGCTCCCTGATCTGTGTTGGCAAGGGCAACGAGGATTGGAACTATTCAGCGCCCCATGGAGCTGGAAGGCTTTTCTCAAGAACAGAGGCCTTCAATAGGTTCACAGTAGAAGAATTTGAAAAAACCATGAAGGATGCTGGAATCTTTACTACCTGCGTAAATCATTCTACTCTGGATGAAAGTCCATTTGCATATAAGGGAATGGATGACATTGTAAGCAATATTGAACCTACTGCCGACATAGTAAAAGTGATCAAGCCGGTGTACAACTTTAAGGCAAATAGTACTACAATAAAAAAGACAGAAAAACAGCTTGAAAAAGAGTCGGAAAATATCGACCAAGAATAATACAATGTTTTTTTAGAGGCGTTATTCATGAAGAATAGCGTCTCTTTTACATGGACGCTTTCTGTCTTGATAAGTAAATAGTTTATTAGAAGTTTATAGATTTTTTATAGGAGTTAAATTTAATGATGATAGAATGGAAATGGGTCTTTTTCAGATTCCATCTGCAACATGCAATTCTAAACAATTTATAAACACGCTTATGCAGACATAATACGTCTATTTGGTTTGGTACAGTTAATTTGGTTAAAGGGTAAGGAGACTGATGAGCAAAGCTGATACTGGTAAAGAGAGACGGATTTTAAGCATCTACACGGAACTTATTAATGGAAAAGTAATTAATAAGGCTGAAATGGCGGAAAAGTACGGTGTTGATGCACGCTCTATTCAGCGTGATCTTGCGGATATCCGCAGTTTTATCGAAGAAAGTACAATTGAAACCGGAGTGGAAAATGATCTGGTTTATGATGCAAAGCAAAAGGGATTTAGGTTAGAACAAACAAATCTTATGCTGTTTACAAACGACGAAGTATTGGCAATATGTAAAATACTTCTAGACAGTCGAGCTTTTAGAAAAGACGACATGATGAAGATATTGGATAAACTATTGGATTGCTGCGTGCCAAGAAAAAACCAAAAGATAGTAAGAGACTTAATCAGTAATGAGAAATACCATTATGTACCTCCGAGACACAACAAACATTTTTTAGATAAGATGTGGAGCCTTGGTACCGCAACTTATGAAAAGAGGCTTGTTCAATTCGATTATATGGGCGTTGAAGGACATAAAATCAAGCACCGAACCCTAGAACCATATGCAATCATGTTTTCAGAATATTATTTTTACTTGGTAGGAAATTTACATGATTTTGATAAAAGCGTTTTTTCTGAGCCGGACGATATGTTTCCAACTATATACAGAGTAGATAAGATTAAAAACTTAAAGATATTAGAAGAACATTTCAATGTTCCTTATAGAACAAGATTTGAGGAGGGGGAATTTAGAAAAAGAATCCAGTTTATGTATGGCGGAAAGCTCAAGAGAATTAAATTTGAGTATAGAGGTAAATCTGTTGAGGCCGTTCTTGACAGGCTTCCCACTGCAAAGATTTTGTCTGAGGATGAGGATAAGTATATTATTTCAGCTGAGGTTTTTGGAAATGGAATAGATATGTGGATTAGAAGTCAGGGAGAAAATGTTAAGGTACTGTGAGTTTCTTCTACCCAAATAGATTTGTCGAGGTAAACATTATGGGAAATAAATCGGATAATGCTGTAAATTTTGAACGGGCGAAATGCGATAAATACGATTATATGATAGCTGCATCATGTGGTGTTCTTGCAGGCTTGGTTGACGTGTTTTTTGTTGGCGCCCCCGGCCAAAGTGTATTGCAGGGAACTGTCGACAAAGGTGCAGACGAACTAGTAAAAAAGGCCGCTCAGGCATTTTACAAGTTCGATTCACGTACCGCAGGAAAGCCTAAACATATGCCAGATACATTGGAGAAATGTATCAGTTACCTTGAACAGGCATTTCCCGTTCCTTATGATGCTCGTTATGCGAAAGACTTGATGGTCGGAGAAGGAGTGCTTGATAGTATGTGGTCCGGCAACCATCATTTATATTCTTTGGCACATTCGCCTGATGTTATTGGTTTGATTTTTTCCATTATTGACCAGTTTACAAATATGGCATCGTTCGTAGATAATGGTAAGTTGATACGCGTCGTTCCCAGAAAAACTAGCGGTGCTATTCCATATTTACAGGGCACTAATGTGATAAGTAGATTGTTTTGTGGCTTTGTCAATTGGATAGGTCATATACTATCTGATTTGGTGGGGTCCAGTTCGACTAGAGCTCCTGGAAAGACTGGAAGAGGAACAGGAGTACAAATGCCATTCTATGAACTATTTCTTTTTTGCGACTTTGGTAATCTAGATGGTCAAACAATTGCAGAGATTGCTACTGCAGCGTTTGAAGAGGGATATGACGCTAGATTTGCCGCAACAATGGCTATTCCGGTAGTGTTAAATGATCTTTTTATACGTGTAATTTGGGCTTTGAAGTCTCGCTTTTATGCAGGAAAAGATTGGAAGTATTGCATTCCAACTAATAAACATGATGATTTAAGAGTCATGATCATTGTAGGCACAGGCGCTTTGTGTGTAATAGATGGAATAGATGCTTTTGCTAGGTCTGGCGCCGGAGCTAATCCAGTGGCATTTGTTTGTAGGTTAAATTTGGTGGCATGGGGCAAACTTGCGATGATGGCTCTAAAAGAGCTTGTAATAAGATACAATTATATGCTTGATGATATAGCGGTGCCGTATTATATAGTCAGGCAAGCCGTAGAAGAGTATTTATTGGAATTAGAGAAAATTGATATCGAGGCATTTAAAAAGGAAACTGAAACATTTAATAAATTCTGTGAATTGATGGATGGTGCCAAGAATGAGGATGAATTAAATGCTCTTTTAAAGACTTCAATGCAAAAAATGGGATTTGAATTGCCTTGGGAGGGAGATTTTGACGAATTCATGGGCAATAAGAAAAATAAGCTGGTATTCTCATGACATTTAAGTGCGATAAATGTGGCGAATGTTGTAGAAACTTGAATCTTTCCGAGATATACGCAGATTTGGATTCTGGAAATGGAGTATGTAAATACTTATGTGGCAATATCTGTAGTATATATGAAGAAAGACCATTGAAATGTAGAGTAGACGAGTGTTATTATGCTTTTTTTTCAAAAGAAATGACAAAGGAAGAGTATTACCAAAAGAATTATGAAATGTGTAAACAATTAAAAAATAATAAAGGAGGTTAAGAATTATGCCATTACCATTGATTTTAGGTATTGCAGCCGGAGTGGCGGCGGTTGGTGGTGTAGGAAGCGGAATTCATGGTGGCATTAAAATGAAGGAAGCAAATGACACAATGAATGAAGCGAAAGCAAAGCAGCAAAATGCTTTAGACCGATTTGAAAAAAAGAATGCATCATCAACAAAACTTATGGATGCATTGGGAACACAGGAACTAAACATTCTTAGCAGTTTTGAGCACTTTTCAGATTTGATTGAAAAAATTCAGAACAGACCAGAATTCAAGGCGTTTTACAAGGATGGAGTAGAGATTCCAAAGTATGACGCTGAGAAACTTAAAGAAGTTTCAACTGGTGCTGGAATTCTTATAGGAGGACTTGGCGGAGCTGCTGCTGGAACAGCAGGTGGATTTGCTGCGGCAGGGGCTACAACGGCTGCAGTTATGGCACTAGGTACAGCATCGACTGGTACTGCCATTGCAACACTAAGCGGTGTAGCTGCTACAAATGCGACATTAGCAGCTCTAGGCGGTGGAGCTATTGCAGCAGGCGGAGGCGGAATAGCATTGGGAACAACTATTCTAGGTGCAGCCACACTGGGAGTCGGGTTATTAGTTGGAGGAGTGATTTTTAACGTTACAGGAAGTAAATTATCTGATAAGGCAGATGAGGCATACAAACAAGCCTGCAAGACCGAATCAGATGTTAATAAAATTTGTTCTTATTTAACTAAGTTGGAAAACAATGCGCGTGAGTACAAGAAAACTTTAACGTCGGTTGAGGCTGAATATACGAAACGATTAGGTATATTAGAACACATCATTGAGTATGAGGGCAAGACCGATTGGAATGATTTTTCTGATAAGGATAAGATGCTTACTGAGAATTTGGTCCTTCTAGTCGGAATGCTCTATAAGATGTGTCAAGTAAAACTGGTTCTGAAGAATGAAGAAGAAAACGAACAGAATACAGTTAATGTCAAAGGCGTAAAAGATGCCCAAATGGAAGCAGATTTAATACTTGATAATATTGCTTGATCGAAAGGAGATAATGATATGTTTTTAAACCAATTAAGCTATCAGGAAAAAAAGATGTTTTTGGACCTTAGTATTCATGTTGCGAAGGCAAATGACATATTGGCTGCGGAGGAAAAAGCTCTGATAAGCGGTTATTGTACAGAAATGCAGCTACCACCTATAGAGTTGTACGAAACAGAACCTCTTGAAACTGTGACAGACTATTTTGCGCTTGCGGACGACCATGTTAAAAAGATCATTCTACTTGAAACTTTTGGCCTTGTATATTCTGATGGAGAATTTGATAGTGATGAAAATGAAATGGTTAAAAAATTCTCTGAGAACATAGGTGTGTCAAAGGAAGTATACGATTCTTTACATACCGCGATTAAGGATTACTATCAAGTATGCGCTAACTTGGCTAAAGTAGTTGAGTGAATATGAATAGAACTCATCAGCAGGTCAAATGACTGACATATAAAAAACTGTTAGGCAAGATATGACACGCTTGATGTACTATTCTTTGCCCGCATCACAGCACCGTGAAGCGGGCAATTCTCTTATAGATAACATATTAAGGAGCCTGTCAATGGAATATAATACTGATTTTTCCAAAGATGATCTTGATAACGCCATAAACAAGAATAAAGAAGATGCCAAAACAATAATTGAAGACGCAGATAATTGGAAGTCATTCAAAGAAAAATTCACAGCGTTTTTAAATAAGGCAAAAAAAATGCCAGTACTAGGAACTGTTGTAGATGATATAGTCACCATGGTAGAAATGGTTGATGCATATGTAAAAAAGGAGTACACAGCAATTCCTCCTGCAACTATCGTATATGTAGTTGCAGCACTAATCTATGTTTTAACTCCAGTAGATTTGATACCTGATTTTATTCCTGTCCTTGGCTATGCCGATGATATTGCTGTAATTCTACTTGTTAGATTGGGATTGGAAAAAGATATGGCAAAATTTAGGGAATGGAAAATCACTACGGGAAGAAAATAAAGAGATTTATCTTTAATTGAAGTATAATAATTGAATTCTCTCTAAAATAGGATCGGAGGTTTTATGACGCTAAATAATTTTTTGTCCTATCTCCAACAATTGCTTTCAATGGTTGATCCAAGGGATGATAATTCTGTGGCATTGGCGAAAAACGCCCTGTCCTCAACAGTTTCGTTAGCTAGAGAGTCTGGGAAAGCTGATTTTGAAACAATAAGGGTAATGGAAAAGGCAGTGGAGCATTTTAAGTATTTAGTCGAGAATGCTAAAGATTATGCTGGTAGACCAGGGGATTACCATGGAAATGAAAAGCGGAGACGTCGTCTGATGATGAGTCTTGCTCCAATGTGCTAATATGAAGAGCATTATTATTGGTGATCAGCAAATAGAAATAAAAGACTATTATTGTAGTCTTGATGGTGAGTATCTGAATAGGAACGACGGAAGACTTTGGCTATATGTTAATTTGACAGATATGTGCAATGGAAGTTGTCCGTTCTGTATCAACCCTTGTGTAAAAGGCGGCACAAATACACTTGAGATTTCATCATTTAAAAGAGTACTCCATATGATAAAGGACAATATATATGGAGTATCCATAACAGGCGGAGAGCCTATGCTGTTTCCTAATCTTGTCAATGAAGTATTGAACATAGTCCAAGATATATGTGGGTATCACGTTGAGAAAGATATTGTAACTAACGGAACAAGATTCTCTGATATCATAGACTGCTTAGATTTAGAAAAACTGGATTCAGTACATCTCAGTCGCCATCTAATAAAGGATAATGATAACAACAAACTGTTCGGTTTTGATACTGCTTCTGCAGAGGAGATTAAAGAAGTCATTTCAAGGATGAAAGACCCTGCACAGGTTGTTCTTAATTGCATACTTGTTGCAGGAGGAATAGATTCTGCTCAAAGAATAGCTCATTACCTCGAGTTTGCATCGAAGCTTGGGGTCAGAAATGTCAGCTTTATAGGATTGAGTAGGCACAACGTTTTCTGTCAAGAGAACTATATAGATCCCAAGCTCTTGGAAATATCCAAAGATATAAAAATCCATATATGGAATAATTACTGTGATCATGTTTTTTGTAGCTGTAGTAGTGGGAGTTATGATGCCGAAAGTGGATCGATAAGATTCTACTTTCGGCGTGTCGGTAGTACAAAAGCACCATATGTAAGACAGTTAGTATATACCGCGGACAACCGTCTTCTTGCTGGGTTTTCCGGGAAAGAAATAAGGTTTAAATAAGAATAATGAAAAAATATAAGATTGGAATGTATGGAGGAAAATTTCTACCATTCCACAAAGGACATCGCTATTGTGTAGAAACGGCAGCTATAGAGTGCGAAACGGTTTATGTGATACTATTCTGGGGAGGCGCTGATGAGGATCTGATTCTCAAGAAACATGCAGAAATATGGTTGTCTGTAGAAGAAAGATCACGACAGATGAATAAAATCTGTGAAGATGCTAGTAAATATGCAATTGTTATTCCCACACTTGTTGACATCACAGGGTTACGACTCCCTGATGGCTCGGAGGATTGGGAGGCGGAAACTCCACTTGTAAGAAAGATTCTTGGAAATCAGCTTGATGCAGTATACAGTAGCGAAGAGTCGTATGGGGATTATTTTAGTCATGCCTATCCGGAGGCGGTTCATAGGTTGGTGGATGTAAAGCGTATTCATTATCCAATAAGTGGAACGAAACTAAGAGAGATGGAGCGGGCAGAAGATCGAGAAAAATGGATAATTTAAGTATTGAAAACGTAAAGAAGAGTTTCAAAGAATTGAAGTGGTATGAATATCTCATGGGCGCTGTGATGATATTCATAGCTGCAAGAGCCATGGTACTAGGATTTACACAGGGCTCAGCTGATGGAAACCCTGCCTGGTTGACCGTAATAAATTTTATTAGTGCTGTATGTGGTGTGATTTGCATATTCTTTACAGCTAAAGCAAACATAAGCAATTTTGCATTTGCTACAGTAAATACTATTGTGTATGCTATATATCTTGTTTACTGGCATATATGGGGTACTGCAGCGTTGGAAATACTGTTCTATATTCCTATGAACTTTGTTTCCTGGTATTTTTGGGCAAAGCATAGAGACCGTGAAATAACTCAGAAAACAAAGACCAAGAGACTTGCTATGTGGCAAAACATTCTTTGTGCAGTAATTATTGTCGTGGCAGCCTGCGTTTATCATATGGTCTTGGTTAGAATTGGTGGAGAAGTAGCTTGGTTTGATGCATTTACGCTAAGTATAGGAATCATAGCAACAATTCTGGAGCTGTTCAGATATAGAGAACAGTATGTATGGTGGATTATAACAGATATTGTTTCTGTTGGAATGTATATAGCTCATTTCGATGCAGTATATCTTACTAAAAGAAGCATATATCTAATCATGGCAGTCATTGGCCTGATAAACTGGGCTAGGCTTAACAAAGAAAGAAATGCTGAAAATATTTAATCAACTAAGAATATAAATATAATTAGCCTGAATTACACATGACAACTTAAATATTATATTGATAGGACGATAGACACAAAATGTCTATCGTCTTTATTATACTATGGTCAAAAATATATGTTGTTGCTAAATGTGCAGATAACTGTGAGGTGTTTTTATTATGATGACTAATATTCCCTTGAGAGTATCTGATCAAGAAATATTTTGGGAAACCCTTAAAGCAGAAAAGGGATGGAAACTTGAAAAAAATATAATAACAGAACATGCCCGGATATTGAATGAAAAGGGTATCAGGATTGCATGGGGACCACTTGAAGAAATGAGTGTGCTTATCGACAAAATGATTAAACCTTGGCGGGGCTGTAAAAAGGGCGATATTTTGGCAGTACAAAGGTTTGGCGGTGTTTATTCTCATTATGCTGTCTACATTGGATACGGAAAGGTTATACATTATGCACAGGAAGAAAAGGACGGTGTTTGCAACGTTCATAAAGCTGACTTTTCAGAATTTCTTAAGAATGAAACACAATATGAAATAATTCATTTCTCTGAATTGGGATTTAATCCCGTTCATGAATGTGTGAACTTGAGTGATGATGAAAATAGCGTTTCATATGAAGCAGTAAATCTTATACCGGGGATAAAAGCTGCAATGAGGAATCTTAAAGGATACCATCTCTATTCGACGGAAGAAACAGTTGAGAGAGCAAAATCTAGATTGGGAGAGACAAAGTATAATCTAGCATTCAATAATTGTGAGCATTTCGCATTATGGTGCAAAACTGGCTTGAAAGAGTCTTCTCAAGTAGAAGATATATGGAAAATGGTTTTTATAGGAAAAAACAAGACAGTTACTGAAGGAATAAACAAGAAGCCAGTACTTGCATAATAGTATTTATATAGACAGATTATGTCTTAGGAGATTGTTATTATAGTATAAACAAAGTTAAAGCATATCCGTTTTCACAAGAAAATATGCTTGAAAGATAATTAGGAGGTGTTTATGAGTATAGAGAACATCAATGTTGGAAACAGTAATAATGAAGAGAAAACAACTGCTACTAACACAAATGTAACTGTTACTGTCGACGCAAGTAGAAGTATATATTCTTTGATTGAGGAAGAAATCAAATCTATGAATATATCAGATGAGGCGAAGAAAAAGAAGTTTAGGAAATTGGAGAAACTTAAGAAACAGAAATTTAACGTGATGCTTGTAGGATCTACCGGCTGCGGAAAGAGCTCAACGGTAAATGCTCTCTTTGATATGAGCGTAGCTAAAGTTGGCGAAGGTGCAGATCCAGAAACAAGGGAAGTTAAGGAATTCCAGCTTGATAATCTAACCGTTTGGGATACGCCTGGTTTAGGTGATGGTGTAGAGAAGGATCAAGAAATTGCTGATGCAATTCTCCTGAAGCTTCAAGAGAAAACACCCGAAGGAGAGCAGCTTATAGATCTTGTAATAATGGTTATGGATGCTTCTTCAAAGGATCTTGGAAGTTATTACACAATCATAAATGATATTCTTATTCCTGAGTTTGGAGACTTGGCACGGAAAAAAATAATTATCGCACTTAATCAGTCAGATATCGCCATGAAAGGTAATCATTGGGATGTGGATAATAACAAACCCGATGAAGTATTGGAGGCATTCTTAAAGAAAAAAGCTGCCTCTGTTAGAACGAGAATTAAGGAAAACACTGGACTTGACCTAAAACCTGTATGTTATTGTGCTGGTTATTCTGAAAATGGAACTCAACGGAAACCTTATAATCTCACAAAGCTTCTATACCATATTGTAAAGGCCGCTCCAAAAGCTAAGAGGTTGACCATTGCAGAGAATCTGAATAATAACTATGAGCATTGGTTTCATAATGAAAGCGCCAAATATACTGAATGTTTGAGTAAAGATTTTGGAGATATCGTTCTAGATTGCTTAGGCGATGGGATGGAAACTGGAAGCGATATAGGAGAGACAATACTTGGTATACCTGGAATGATTATTGGCGCAGTTATTGGTGGAGTTATCGGTGGAGTGACTGGCGTTTTTAAGGCAATTTCAACTTGATGAAAAAACACTGTCAGTTGGGAAAAGGCTTTAGGTGATTGATTAGTCCCTGAAGCCTTTTGATGATACTCTTAGAAATTCAACATGTCTAATTAGAATGTTTATGGTTAATCTATTCTTTATAAAAAAATAAGCAATCATTAATAAATTATATAAGGACTGAGGATAGAATAAAACTAACATAATTTAGAAACGATAAGATTCTTTTAACTAGGTACAAAGTTACGATGAAAAGAATGGAGGTAAACACGATGTTATTTGATCTAATTGGAATAGCAAAAGCTTCATTGGACATGAATAGGGAAGAATATGATATGTATCTTGAAGATTACAAAAAACTTTCGAAAGCAGAACTAGAAAAGATTGTTAGCAGGGATAGGGGAACAAGAAGTGCTAAAGCAGCGCAAAAAATATTAGATGATAGAAAATAAATAGTAATAGTTTTCAGAAATCCTGCTTGATAGGTGTTATGTTTAGCGGTTTTGACGGGCTCTATTGATGATGGTGATACAGCCTACGAGTACGTAACAGGACATGTTATAGTTTGCCCCTATAGCAGCGGCTGCATAAATCAGAGCGAAAATAATGCTTATGGCACACCAGAATATAAACAAGCGTGTATTAAATGTAAGATGGCATGGCTTAACAAAGAGTATTCCACTAAACCGGAATTAGTCGATGAATAAAGGTATTTAACATTTCAACATGTACAACAACCACACTGAAAGCTAAATATTCCACATTATAAAACATTTAAGTATCTTTTTCATAACTGGCTGTCTTAAAATAAAGCAGCCATCCTCTCTCTAAACACAAGCCAGCAGGCTTTCACATATTAGATCCTGCCGTACTCATACTGTACTACGAGAGCTTTTCATTTCAGAGATTGAAGAGGAGCTTGAAGAGGAGATGCCGCCATTACCTACGTATATAATTTAAGATAAAAACGTAAGTTAACAATTTGTTTTCATTTCTTTTAAGTCTGGTTAAAGTTTGGTTGGTACTATAAATATGTCAGATGAAACGAAATACATTATAAAACAGATAAAGTTTCTTTTTCATAACTGGCTGTCTTGCAAGAAGGCAGCCATCCTTCCAAACTTAAGCCAGAGTGCTTTCATATATTAGATCCTGTAGTACTCATCCAGTGCTGCAGGATCTTTTGTAGTTGCGTGTATGCGATGAGAAGGATATAAAGTGGAGAGTAGCGAGCTCCATATTGCGTAAAATACCAATTTTATGTGGTATAATGTATGCGGACTTTATCACAAGATCAGCGCCAGCGAGATCTTGGACACCAACAACATGAGAGCTTAAAACAACAATCAGAAATAGATAGACTTTTAC
>JAEEGL013323087.1_pt1 | contig 19101 bp, 18 predicted proteins | sample 9134231 | NCBI WGS metagenome assembly JAEEGL01 (sample SAMN16246548, study PRJNA631951) | gut metagenome | biome: gut microbiome; feature: rumen; material: fiber-attached | host: Bos | place: Iran: Karaj | collected 2018-10 | reverse complement strand
TCTGAATTTTTCGGACACTTTTGCTGCGTCCTTCTCGATACGTGCCAAGCCTTCCGATAATCTGTCTTCGTCGATTACCATTTCGGCAGCTGTAAATATATTCACACTTTCAATTACTTCTATTGATTTTTGCGTGTCTATATCAAATGACCTTATTGATTCAACCTGATCTCCCCACAGCTCAATTCTGTAAGGATTATCTTCCGTAAGATCGAATATATCTACTATACCGCCTCTTACGGAGAACTGACCGGGAGACTCTACCTGGTAGTTTCTTACATATCCCATGGATACCAGTCTCTTTGCCAGATCCTTTTCATCTACCGACGTTTTTTTGTCTATATGTACTACGCTGTTTTTATATATTTCTATAGGGAGTACCGGAGTCATAAGGGCAGCAAATGTTGTTACAAGTGTAACGGGTACCCCTGCCGCAATCCTTTTTAAAGCCTTTATTCTCTCCTCTGTCAGTCTGTTGTTTTGAATATCTGCCTGATAGAATATCAGGTCCTTTGCAGGATATGAATATACAGATCTTTCGTAGAGGCGCAGATCGCTCAGAATCTCCTGAACTCTTTGCTCACTGTAAGTAACGATGATCCTGTTGGCAAGACCATCGCTCAGTGCTTCTATCATATTAATCTTCTGGGAATCTGTACAGCCGGATATGGATATGACCGGTGACTGTTTTTTTCTTAGCTGTTCTTCAATTTCTTCGTAAGGAGCCCACTCTTTAAGGGGCATGGTGATAGCATTCATAAATAAACCGACTATTCTGTTTTTGATCCGTTAGTGAGATTTGTCAATTGAATTTATTCATAGCCTCATCTGTCTCATCACGTACAAGCAAGTCTATGGCGGAAAGCACCCTGTCGAGGCTTTCATCTATCAGTTTTTTATCTTCTTCGTCAAAATGTCCCAATACATAATCTGCCAGGTCCATACGGGAAGGCTTTTCTCCCACTCCGACCTTGATACGCTTGAAGACATCCGTGCCGGTGTGCTTGATAATATTCTTGATACCGTTATGTCCTCCCGCGCTTCCCTTGGGACGAATACGCAGTTTTCCCACAGGCAGACTTATATCATCGTAGAGAACTATAAGATCATCCTCCGGAGAGAGCTTGTAGTAGTCAAGAACTTCTCTCACGGCTTCGCCGCTGAGGTTCATAAATGTAAGAGGCTTTACCAGCACAACTTTTTCACCGTTTATGAATCCCTTGCCGATCATAGATTTGTGCTTTTTCTCCATAACAGCGATGTTATGACTTTCCGCTATCCTGTCAATACACATGAATCCTACGTTGTGACGTGTGCCTTCATATTCTTTTGTTGGGTTACCTAATCCTACTATAATGTGCATGGTTTTAGTATAACATAATTCCCCTGCTGCGCCATCCATGGCGCAGCTTTTTCGGGGAATTATTATCCAACATCCTTGTTGGAACACAATTCACCTCAAAATAAGAAGACTGCGGTTTTGCCGCAGCCCTCTCAATCCCCCACTATGTAGTTTTCTACATTACAAATCTTTCGCTGTTCTCAACTACTATCTCGATACCATTCTCGCCCTTATGATAAGAGTTAGCCTTCATGGTACTTCCGGTCTCGACTATACAGTTCTCAATATATGAGTTGTCGCCGATGTAGACATCATTGAGAATGATTGAATTCTTGATGGTACAGTTGTTACCGATAAATGCTTTACGGAATACCACCGAATCCTCTACTGTTCCGTTAACAATTGTTCCGGAGCTGATAAGACTGTTGGAAATATGAGCTCCCGGATTGTATTTTGCCGGAGGAAGGTCATCCACCTTTGAATAAATATCGGGATATTGCTTAAAGAAGTAGTCTCTTATCTCAGACTTAAGGAAATCCATGTTTGCACTGAAATAATCATCCACAGATGCAATATTCTTCCAGTATTCCTTCATCTTGTAACCGAATATTCTCTTCTGATCCTTGTATCTGATAAGAATATCCCTTACGAAATCATATCTGTCTTCTTCCGCACATCTCTCTATCATCTCTATAAGAAGTCTTCTTCTTATAACGTAGATACCGCAAGAGATTGTATTTGATTTAGCCACTACGGGTTTTTCTTCGAAGTCCATTATCTGGCACTCTTCATTCATCTTTACGGTACCGTAGCGGTCTATATCAACCCCTGCATCCATGTCCTTGCATACAACGGTTATATCCGCCTTCTTCTCAATATGGAATTCCAATACTTTATTGTAATCCAGCTTGTATACACAGTCCGAAGAACAGATAACAACATAGGGTTCATGACTGGACTTCAGATATTCCAGATTCTGATTGATGGCATCTGCTGTTCCTCTGTACCAGTAGCTGTTCTCAGCCGTAAGCGCCGGTGTGAAGACAAAGAGTCCACCCTGCTTACGTCCGAAGTCCCACCATTTTGAAGAACTGAGGTGCTCATTAAGGCTTCTTGCGTTGTACTGTGTAAAAACGGCAACCTTCTGAATATGAGAATTGGACATATTACTCAATGCAAAGTCGATTGCTCTGTAACTTCCTGCTATTGGCATTGCACCAATGGCACGCTTCTGAGATAACTCTTTCATACGGTGGTTATTTCCACCTGCTAATATAATTCCTATCGCTCTCATTATTCTTCACCTGCCTTATTCAAAGTCTTACCGCTGGGGAGTTCGTTATTCTGATAATCCGACTCATCAGTTACTCCAAATATGCAGGCATTCTTTCCTACCGTTATTCCCTCGGGTATAACGCTCTTTTCCCCTATACATACCAGTCCGTGATTGTAGATGTGAGGATCGGTCTCGTTTTCCGCTTCATCGCCTATACCGAAGCGACTTCCGTTACCGATATGAACATCTTCTGCAACAATAGTCTTGTTTAACTCGCAGTCTTCTCCGATGACACTGTGATTCATAATGATTGAATCTCTGACCACCGTTCCTTTTCCTATGGTTACACCGCAACCGATAACCGAATTGTATACTTCTCCGTATATTTCGGTGCCTTCACCTATGATGCTCTTCTCAACCTTACTGGTGGAAGCAAAATACTGAGGAGGAAGAGCCTCGCTCTTGGTATATATCTTCCAGTATTCCTCATAGAGGTTGAACTCGGGTACTATGTCTATAAGTTCCATATTGGCTTCCCAATATGAATTGAGAGTTCCTACATCTTTCCAATAACCTGTGAATTCATAGGCATACAAAGGAGCACCCTTTTTATGACAATAGGGAATAACGTGCTTACCAAAATCAAGATTGGGCTGATCTGCCTCAGCGGTAAGCGCTTCCTTAAGGGTTTTCCAATTGAATATATATATACCCATTGAAGCCAGGTTACTTCTCGGATTCTCGGGTTTTTCTTCAAAGTCTGTAATCTTGCGATTCTCGTCTGTAATCATGATTCCGAATCGCTTGGCCTCTTCCATTGGAACAGGCATGACGGCTATTGTACATTCAGCCTTGTTCTGCTTATGGAAATCAAGCATAACCTCGTAGTCCATCTTGTAGATGTGGTCGCCTGAAAGAATAAGCACATATTCAGGATTAAAGCTGTCAATATAGTCCACATTCTGATATATGGCATTAGCTGTACCTGTGTACCATTCGGTACTTGATATCTTCTCGTATGGAGGAAGTACGGTAACACCACCGATATTACGGTCCAGATCCCAAGGGATTCCGATACCGATATGAGTATTCAGACGTAACGGCTGGTACTGTGTAAGTACACCGACCGTGTCTACCCCCGAATTAATACAGTTACTGAGTGGAAAATCGATGATTCTGTACTTACCACCGAATGACACCGCAGGCTTTGCTACCTTGGATGTCAGAACTCCCAGCCTGCTGCCCTGTCCACCTGCAAGCAGCATAGCTATCATTTCCTTTTTAATCATACATATTCACCCCTATGCCTCTATTCCTTGCGGAAAATTGTATGTAAATTATAGCACAACAACATCGAAATGTTAATATTATTTACAAAAACTCGGTAAATTTTACAAATTTTTTGTTTAATTTAACTAGTACGTCACTTTCATTGTTTTTTTATCCCATTTGAGCTAATATTGTAGTCATAGGAAGATTCTATTGTGTCAGGCAGTTAAAAGTCTCTCTTAAGCGGACTTTTGGCTTGTATTCGGGCAGAAAGGAAAGTTATGTATCAGATTGATTTTGATAAGCCTATACATGTTTATTTTTGTGGCATTGGCGGTATCAGTATGAGCGGTCTCGCCGAGATACTTTTAAGCCGTAATTTTACGGTATCGGGTTCTGATATGAAGGCTACGGCACTTACCGACAGTCTTGAAGAAAAAGGAATTCAGGTCTATATAGGACAGCATGCATCCAATATTACGGATGATATTGACCTTTTCGTATATACAGCTGCCATCAGCAAAGACAATCCGGAATGGGTTGCCATGCAGGAAAAGAAGATTCCCAGTCTTTCCAGAGCTGAACTTCTTGGAGAGATAATGAAAAACTTCAATCTTCCCATCGCTATATCGGGAACTCATGGCAAGACCACCACAACTTCCATGGTATCCGAGATACTCCTCTGGGATGATGACGATCCCACTCTTACAATAGGAGGTATTCTTAAGAGTATCGGCGGCAATATCCGTATAGGACATTCCGATTATTTTGTTGCCGAAGCCTGTGAATATACCAACAGCTTCCTCAACTTTTTCCCTAAGATCTCAGTTATTTTAAATATAGAAGAAGATCATCTTGATTTCTTCAAGGACATCAATGATATAAGGGCGTCCTTCAGAAAGTTCGCCGAGCTTTTACCCGCCGACGGTTCTCTTGTCATCAACGGTGACATTGAAAACAGGGGAGAAATCACAAAGGGACTGCCCTGCAAGATCCTTACCTATGGCTTGGATTCAAAATATGATTACTACGCAAGTGATATTAAATATGATGAGTTGGGACATCCTTCTTATACGCTCCACTGTCCGGAGGGTGAATATGAGATTAAGCTTTCGGTACCGGGCATCCACAACGTAGCCAATTCAATGGCCGCCATATGTGTTGCGGATGTATGCGGAATAGAAAAAGGAACCGCAATTGCCGCTTTGAGAGCCTTTACAGGAACTGACAGACGTTTTGAACTCAAGGGTAAGATTGGCGGAATGACCATTATTGATGATTACGCTCATCATCCCACAGAGATAAACGCAACCCTTACTGCAGCTAAGAACTATCCTCATAGCAGACTGATAGTTGCTTTCCAGCCTCATACATATACAAGAACACAGGCTTTCTTAACGGATTTCGCCAATGTTCTCAGTCAGGCTGACGTAGTTATCCTGTCGGATATCTATGCTGCAAGAGAAAAGAATACAATCGGAATCAGTTCCAGAGATCTGCAGGAAGAGATCCTGAAACTGGGAACCAGTTGCCATTATTTCCCTACTTTTGACGAAATAGAAAATTTTATTTTAGAAAATTGTTCCTCAGGTGATTTGTTAATAACTATGGGGGCCGGAGATATAGTAAAAGTGGGCGAAAGCATACTTGGTATATAGTTGTTCACAATATCCACAAGATTTGGTATCGATTAGGATACGGGGTTTTGTGGATATTTTTGTATCCGGCATTTCCCATATTTACGGAATTCAGTCCCGGTGCAGTTCTCTTTTTCCACATTATCCACATTATCCACATTACCCGCAAAGCCCCTATTTTACTGGGTTTTAGAGCAATCTACCTATTTGTTTTTAGTTTTCCTTGTGCTATAATCCAGATACTGAATGAATTGGGACGGGAGAGTATATGTGTGATTTAACGCTCTACAGAGACCAGGACAGTGACAACACCCTGATCTCTAACATTTTTATTGATGAATACCTTTCTGATGCAAATGATGCTCAGATCAAGGTTTATTTATATCTTATACGTATGACCAATGCTCATATGGCAACGAATATCAGCGAAATAGCCGACAAATTCAACCACACGGAGAAGGACGTATGCCGTGCTCTTCGTTATTGGGAGAAGAAGGGGCTTCTTTCTCTTGATTATGACCAGAACGGGGGTATTGTCGGAATACGTCTCTACGAGGTGTCTAACCCTGTAAGAAGGCAGACACCCAGTCATGTTTCTACTAATTTTACTCAGGTTATTCCCACAAAACAGAATATTGTGGAAGCACAGACACCGATTTCGACTGTCGGCGGCTTTGCAAAGCCTCAGTACAGTCTTGATGAGATCAGGTCATTTAAGAACAGGGAAGAATCTACCCAGCTTATTTTTATTGCCGAGCGTTATCTTGGCAAGACACTTTCGGCTAACGATGTGCGTTCGCTCCAGTTCTACTGTGACGAACTGCATTTCAGCACGGATCTCATTGATTTCCTGCTTCAATACTGTATAGAGCACGATAAGAGATCTTTCGCTTATATGGATAAGGTTGCGATCACTTGGGCCAACAATAATATCTCAACGGTAAAAGAGGCCCGAAGCTACATTAAGAAATACAATGTTAAGCCTTCAACACCAAAGAAGGCGACCACTTCTTTCCACCAGCTGGAACAGAAGGAATATAATTTTGCCGAGCTGGAAGCTCAGTTGCTTAGTAAAAACAGGAAATAATCATTATGTCCATAACCAACGATCAGTTTGATGCCATAAAAAGAAAATACGACCAAAAGCAGCTTGCCTCTGCCAGACTTGCATCAGAGCGTCTGGAGTACATCAATACCCATGTAGACGGCTACAAGGAGCTTACCGATACAATCGTATCTGTCAGCATGGAGAGAGCAAAACGTGCCTTGGAAGGCGACAAGAGTGCTCTTGAGGATCTCAGCTCTCTTATTCAGAGTCTCAGCGATCAAAGAGATGCCGTTCTGATGGGTGCCGGTTATCCTAAGGACTATCTTGAAAAGGTCTATGAGTGTCCGGATTGCAAGGACACAGGCTATATAGGCAACGAAAAATGTCATTGTCTCAAGCAGGAGATCAATAATCTTCTCTATGAGCAGTCTAATATCAACGAGGTCCTTAAAAACGTTGATTTCAGCATGATTAGCGACAAATATTACAGCGGAGAAGACTTGATTCACTTCAAAGATTCTTACGATATGGCTGTAAGATTTGTAAATGACTTCAATAAAGACTACCAAAATCTCATTTTTTATGGTACAGTAGGTACCGGCAAATCATTATTGTCTACATGTATTGCAAAGGAACTGTTGGCCAAGGGATATTCGGTTATTTATTTTTCCGCCATATCTCTTATGGAAGAGCTTTCCAAACAGACCTTTGATTATAAGAACAAGAGCTTCAGCGAAGGTAACAGCCTTTACGAATCCGATCTTCTGATCATTGACGATTTGGGTACTGAGATGAACAATAACTTTACGATTTCATCTCTCTTCTCTCTTCTCAATGAAAGGGCTATCCGGAAAAAGGCTGTGGTTATATCCACCAATCTTACCTATGAAGATCTTAGGGACAGATACACGGACAGAATTTTTTCAAGACTGACCGGAGGCTACAACTTCTGCAGAATGTCGGGTCCGGATATCCGTATAGCAAAGAAACTAACTTTATAGCGAAGAAAGAGAGGATTTTCTCACATGGTTAAGCGTGAAGAAAAAAGGAATCTTGAGTCCATCCCCGTTGGTTCTTTGAGACTTATAGCTTTACAGAGCTGCTCGGAACTTGGTAAGAAAGTTGATTCTTATCTTGTAAAATGGAGAACCGAAAGAGAAAACGAGCACAAGACCAGTTTGGCTTTTGCAGGTTATCAGAGAGATTCATACATTCTGAATACCAAAATCCCCAGATTCGGTTCCGGTGAGGCAAAGGGCGAGATTCTTGAATCTGTACGTGGTTCGGATCTTTTTATCATGGTTGATGTATGTAACTATTCACTTACATATTCTATGAGTGGATACGAAAATCATATGTCTCCCGATGATCATTTTTCAGATCTTAAGAGAATTATTGCTGCTGTAGGCGGTAAGGCAAGAAGAATTACAGTTATCATGCCTTTCCTTTATGAAAGCAGACAGCATCGTCGTACATCCAGAGAATCGCTTGACTGTGCTTTGGCTCTTCAGGAACTTGTGAAGATGGGTGTTGATAATATCATCACCTTTGATGCGCACGATCCCAGAGTTCAGAACGCTATTCCTCTTAACGGTTTTGAGACAGTTCAGCCTGCATACCAGTTCATCAAAGGACTGCTTAAGAATGTTAAGGATCTTAAGATTGATGCAGATCATATGATGGTAATAAGCCCTGATGAAGGCGGTATGGGAAGAGCAATATACATTGCCAACGTGCTTGGTCTTGATATGGGTATGTTCTACAAGAGAAGAGACTATACAAGAATCGTCAACGGACGCAATCCTATCGTTGCACATGAGTTCCTTGGTTCTAATGTGGAAGGCAAGGATGTTATCATTATTGACGATATGATCTCATCCGGTGAGAGTATGCTTGAGGTTGCCGGTGAGCTTAAGAAGCGCCAGGCTAACCGTATATTCGTATTCTCTACATTCGGCCTCTTTACCAATGGCCTTGAGAAGTTTGATGATTTCTACCAGAAAGGTATTATAACAAAGGTTCTTACAACCAACCTTGTGTACCAGCCGGAAGAATTGCTGGGTAAAGAATGGTATGTCAGCTGTGACATGAGCAAGTACATCGCTTACATCATTGATACACTTAATCATGATTCTTCAATAAGCGATCTTCTTGTTCCCAATGAAAGAATTCAGTCTATCGTTAATCGATATATGAACGGTGAACTTTAATCCTCGGCTTGAATATCATTGTAAAAAAAGAAATCCCTCAATTGAGGGATTTCTTTTTTTACTGTGTATCTTTCAAAGAATATGTCAAGAATCTGTTGCCGTTTTCTTCAAACAAGGCCCTGGAGTCTTCATTACCCTTTTTGTATATTTCTCCGCTTTCGGGATCGAATAATACAATGTTTTGGGCATTGAAGCCTACTATCAGATATGCCTGTCCGTTATCCAGCATTGCCAGAACCGGAAGATCTAGGTTGACATAATATTTTGTAACATTCAAATCACAACCGGTGAGATTAAGTATATATGCATCATGGAGGTTCTCATCCAGTATGGTATATACGCTCTCGCCTTTTTCTATATAGTACTCGGAATTTCTCGAGATACCCTGCAGCCTAAGCATATTATCAAGACATACTGCCAAAGAATTCTTCTTATCGGTGGTGGACTCGGCTTCAATTGCCATAATCTGATTCCTGTCGGCAAGTTCTCCTCTTTTATACAGAGTATTGCCCTTCATATCATTAACAATTCCTCTGATATCATATGCCTTTGCCACTGCATCGGCAGGATTGTCATATATACCGACGGATTCGCCGTCACCGTAGACAATGAATCGATTGTCATCCGCAGTCTTTAATTCGAGTTCTCTTCCGCCTTCATACACTACTTCTTTAGGCGTTAACAGCTTAAGGCTTCTGCTGTCCACTTCGCTCTTCAGGGATATTCCGTACACTTTCTTGAATATCTCCGATGTGCTTACCACTACGGTATTCTTACCCTCTGCCACCTCTTCGTTGTTGGTGATATGGTCATCTTCAATGTCGTGATAGAGTCCTGTTTCGGGATCCTTTTCCGTTCTCTTCAGAGTAATCTGGTTATCCTCTATGGTTCCCTCTGTTATATAGATATTCTCCTGACTGTATTCCTTTAAGATGCTTCCGCTTTCATCCCTGATTATGACTTCATACATAGGGGTTATGGTGTCGCCGTATATGCTCTTTGCCACGTCATTTTCCTCGCATATACCGTATATGAGATCCTCTTTCATAAAACCTATGGGCCTTATATATCTCTCGGATCCGGCACCTATAACGGTTATTTCCTCTGTATCAAGGTTCATCAGCATAAGTCTGTCAGACAGTCTGCTCTCGTTTTCTTTTTCCTGCCATGCGACGTAATTGCCGCTTTCGGATACAAAGAATGTATCCGTGTACAGATTGGAGGCCTCTTCCTTGTAATTCATCTTTTCGGTGGATATGTTATATATGGCTCCGTCCATATATAGGAAGAAATCGCCCATTGTATTGAAGTAACTGAGCTTTTCAATATCGCATTTAAGAATCTCATAGGACTTCGAATAAGGCACAAACACCTGCTCTTCAATGGTATTTACGAGACTGTTGTAATAGCACAGCTCTACGCCCACGCGTCCTTCATGAGTTCCTCGGTTCATATATCCGTATACTATAAAAGAGACATTACCGTTCTCTTCCACATTAAGGATCTTAATGTTGTTTGACTGGTACTGATGCCTGATATCGTCTTCGGAATCATCGTAAAAAGCAAATATTCTGGCAAGTTTGTTTTCCGCAATATTGTAGCTGTAGAGACGACCGCCGTTGGTAAAAGCTATTACATCTCCTCCTTCGCATTGAACTATCTCCAGAGGATCTTCCTGAATACCCAGATTCATTCCGGTCTCTTCAACTACATTATCACCCATTACAAATATCTCCGACATCTTTCTGTCAAAGCTTATGAGATGATATCTTTCCGTTCCTTTTCTTATCCTGTAGAACTCTGTTACATTAAAATGTCTGGTCTCTCCGTCAATTCTGGTAAGGACCTGATATTTCAACTGTATTGAAGCCATCTCCTTGCCTATCTCATACAGAGTAATACGCTTCTGAGATTCGGGATAAGGCTCCATGTCTCCCCAGGATATCTGGTTGCTGTTGCTGTGTATGTTGACATTACCGAAATCAGTATTGTCACCTTCTCTGCTTGGCTCCAGATATGCAGACAGGTCCTTGATATCGGCCTTAGAGAAGGTCTTACTGTTAAAGTCCAGTACAAATCCTATCTTGTCCGCAGCGTCCGCTTCTTCGTTCTGAACCACTCTGGTATAGTAATATACATTTCTTCCGTCGGACAGCTCCAGGATAAGTGTTACATTATATTCCTTTCCCTCTTCGATCAAATCCTTAAGACTTACCGTTGTCTGGAGTTCGTTGGTAAGGTCTCTGTAATTGACGATGGGCGTGTCCTCTATCAGGCGTTCGCCGTCAAGACTTCTTACTTCCAGGGAAAGAGAAGATATGTTTTTACCGTATTTTTCCACCACGAAGGTGACTTTTCTGTTGTCGCCTATGGGTGTTATGGGACCTTTCATGGTTCCCACATCCATTTTTTCCATATAGCCGTGCATTTCATTAACGTAGTTGTCCGCTATATTTATATACACAACAGGAAGAGATGCCTGCTGCATCTCTATAGTCATATCGGTTCTGCTCTGATTAAAATATAATGAGAATCCGACTAATGCCGCAACGAATACCAATGCGACAATGCCTCTCCTGATCCATATCTTCATAATCGCTTCTACTCACAAAGACCATGCACACATTCATAATGCACATGGTCTTTGATTATTTATCTGATAACATTAATTCTTGCAACTGCTCTCTGTAATGCAGTCTCGGCTCTGGCAATATCCGTCTTGGGATCATGCTCTCTGATTCTCTTCTCAGCTCTGTCCCTAGCAGCTATTGCACGTTCCTCATCAATCTCTTCCGGCCATTCTATTACTTCTGCCAGAATCGTAACGGAATCCTGAAGTATTTCCGCAAAGCCCGAATGTAAAGCTGCTTTCTTTACTTCCTGACCCGTTATGGTCAAAATACCCGGCTTGATGATTACCGTCAGTGGTATATGATTTTTATATACACCGATCTCGCCTTCCGTGGTGTTGAATTCCACCATTTCGGCTTCTCCCACATAGAAAGTTCGATCGGGTGTAATAATTCTTATTTCAAAACTATCTGCCATATCTGTTCCTCTTCCTTAGGAGGCTGTATTATTTAACACGAGCAAGAACATCGTCGATGCTTCCGGCATTAAGGAAATAACTCTCCGGAATATCGTCATGCTTACCTTCAATAATCTCTTTGAAGCCTCTGATTGTTTCCTGTACGGGAACATACTTACCTTCAAGTCCTGTGAACTGACCGGCAACAAAGAAAGGCTGTGAAAGGAATCTCTGGATCTTACGTGCTCTTGATACAACAAGCTTATCTTCTTCACCAAGCTCGTCCATACCAAGGATAGCAATGATATCCTGTAATTCCTTATACTTCTGAAGGATTTCCTGAACACCACGCGCTACATTGTAATGCTCTTCTCCAACGATTCTGGGATCAAGAATACGTGAAGTTGATTCAAGAGGATCAACCGCAGGATAGATACCCAACTCAACGATGGAACGGCTAAGAACCGTTGTAGCATCCAAGTGTGCAAATGTTGTAGCAGGCGCAGGGTCTGTAAGGTCGTCCGCAGGTACGTATACAGCCTGAACAGATGTGATTGATCCGTTCTTTGTAGATGTGATTCTCTCCTGAAGAGCACCCATCTCTGTCTGCAATGTAGGCTGGTAACCAACGGCTGAAGGTACTCGTCCGAGAAGGGCTGATACCTCAGAACCTGCCTGTGTAAATCTGAAGATGTTATCAATGAACAGAAGAACGTCTTTTCCTGCCTTATCACGGAAGTACTCTGCCATTGTAAGTCCTGTAAGACCTACTCTCATTCTTGCTCCCGGGGGCTCGTTCATCTGTCCGAACACCATTGTAGTCTTATCGATAACGCCTGATTCCTTCATTTCGTAATAAAGGTCATTACCTTCTCTTGTACGCTCTCCAACGCCGGTAAATACTGAGTATCCACCATGCTCTGTAGCGATATTTCTGATCAACTCCTGTATAAGTACGGTCTTACCAACTCCGGCACCACCGAACAGACCGATCTTTCCACCCTTCTGATAAGGACAAAGAAGATCGACTACCTTAATACCTGTCTCAAGTATCTCTGCTTCAGTTGCCTGCTCAACGAATTCAGGAGCGGGTCTGTGTATAGGCTCATAGGTAGTTACCTCCGGAGCCGGAATATTGTCAATGGGTTCTCCCAATACATTGAACATTCTTCCCAATGTATTCTCTCCGACAGGTACAGTGATAGGAGCACCTGTAGCCTCTGCATCCATGCCTCTTACGAGACCGTCTGTAGGACCCATGGCAATACATCTTACCGTATCGTCGCCCAAATGCTGTGCAACTTCTACAACAAGTACACTTCCGTCTGTTCTTGTTATCTTTATAGCTTCATTAATATCCGGAAGCTTACCGTCAGCAAACTTGATATCAAGTACGGCACTGATAATCTGGGTAATTTTACCGATTGTCTTATCTGCCATTGTTTTTTCCTTTCTAGAATAAATTTTATACTGCACACACTAAGATATCGCCTGTGAACCGGCAATGATCTCTGTAAGTTCCTGCGTGATAGAACCCTGTCTGGCTCTGTTGTACTGCAGTGTCAGCTTATCAATCATTTCTTCGGCATTTGATGTAGCATTGTCCATCGCCTGCATACGTGCGCCGTTCTCACTGGCAACCGACTCAATCATACCTCCGTATATCAGACTTGTGACATATTTGGGGATGATGAGTTCAAGCGCTTCTTCCTCTTCCTGCTCGAAGTTCATGGGAACCTTGGATTGCTCGTTTGTTTCCGCATCTTCGCTTAATTCTACCGGAAGAAGTTTTATGAGTTTGGGCTCATGTACAACCGTATTCTTGAAGCCTGTGTATGCAAGATATATCTCGCCAATCTCACCGTTTCTGAATGCATTGAGAAGTACTGCCGACAATCTCATCGCATCATCATACTGAGGTGCATCAATCATTGTGGAATAATCAGCTGCAAGTTCGTAGCCGTATCTGTGCATTGCTTCACGGCCTTTCTTACCTACAGAATAGATGACCATATCATCTTTGTTCATTCCGCTTCTTGTTACGGTCTTAACTATGTTTGAATTATATCCGCCTGCCAGGCCTCTGTTACCCGTTATCATTATGACTGCTTTCTTGGAAGAGTCATTGCCTTTTACAAAAGAATGATTAATGGATCCGGCCTTTGCAAGCATGGACTGTACAGTCCTGTACATATAATTAAAATAATCTTTGCTGTTGATAGCCGCCTGTTTACTACGCTGTAACTTAACCGTTGAGACAAGCTTCATGGCTTTAGTGATCTGTCCAGTACTTTGGATACTACTTTTACGTCTTTTGATGTCTCTCATAGACGCCATACATTATCACCTTCCAATCTGTTAAGCTTACTTGAACTGTTCTTTGAATTCTACGATAGCCTTCTTAAGCAGTTCATCCGTAGCATCGCTTATCTGCTTCTCTGTCGCGATATTCTTAGGTATTTCAGGATACTTTGTATCAAGGAACTCAAAGAGCTCGCTCTCAAATCTTGTGATATCCGAAACCGAAATATCGATAAGGTATTTGTTTGTTGCCGCATAGATAATGATTACCTGATACTGAACTGGCATGGGCTTGTACTGTGGCTGTTTAAGAATCTCTCTGATTCTTTCACCCTGTGCAAGCTTCTCTTTTGTATCGTTATCCAGCTCGGAACCGAACTGAGCAAATGCTGCAAGTTCTCTGTACTGTGCAAGCTCCACACGAATAGGAGCGGCAATCTTCTTCATAGCCTTAATCTGAGCGGCACCACCAACTCGTGATACCGAAAGTCCGGCGTTAACCGCAGGACGGAAACCCGAATTAAACATTTCTGTTTCAAGATATATCTGACCGTCTGTAATGGAAATTACGTTGGTAGGAATATATGCTGATACGTCTCCTGCCTGTGTCTCAATGATAGGAAGCGCTGTAAGTGAGCCTCCGCCATATTCTTCCGACATTCTGGCTGCTCTCTCAAGAAGTCTTGAATGCAGATAGAATACGTCTCCGGGATATGCCTCACGTCCCGGTGGTCTCTTAAGGAGCAATGAGAGTGTACGGTATGCAGCAGCATGCTTGCTTAAGTCATCATAGATAACCAGTACATCCTCTCCGTTTTCCATCCATTCTTCACCGATAGCACATCCTGCATATGGTGCAATATACTGAAGCGGTGCAAGCTCACTTGCCGTAGAAGCAACGATGGTTGTATAAGCCATAGCACCGTATTCTTCAAGTGTCTTAACAATATTAGCAACTGTAGATGCCTTCTGACCGATGGCAACATATATACACTTAACACCCTGTCCCTTCTGGTTGATGATAGTGTCAATTGCGATTGCCGTCTTACCTGTCTGACGGTCACCGATAATAAGCTCTCTCTGTCCACGTCCGATTGGAACCATGGAATCGATAGCCTTAATACCTGTCTGTAAAGGTGTATCAACGGACTTTCTTGTGATAACACCTGATGCAACTCTTTCAATCTGACGATACTTGTCAGTCTGGATCGGTCCTTTGCCATCAATAGGCTGTCCCAATGCATTAACGACTCTGCCAAGCATATTATCACCTACAGGAACCTCAACAACTCGTCCTGTAGTCTTAACGATATCTCCCTCACTGATATTCTTGCTGTTACCGAGAAGAACGACACCTACGTTGTCCTCTTCGAGGTTAAGCACCATACCGTATATCTCGCCCGGGAACTCAAGAAGTTCGCCCTGCATAGCTTTTTCAAGACCATGTACACGGGCAATACCGTCTGCCACCTGGATTACCGTACCTACATCGGATACTTCCATCTCATTGGCATATCGCTTGATCTGATCCTTGATGACTGAACTTATTTCTTCTGGTCTTAAATTCATGGATCTGTTCCTTTCCTAATTCTGATTGTCAGCAAGCTGTATCTTCATCAGTCCCTGCTGCATCTTTGTAATCTTTGTACTAACACTGCTGTCTACAACTCTGTCACCGATGCGAATCTGCATTCCACCTATAAGTTCAGGCTTTACTTCGTAATGCATTTCCATGGTCTTGAATCCGGCAGTGTCTGTGAGCTTGTTCACAACATCCTTCTTCTGACTCTCTGTCAGTTCCTTGGGGGTTGTCACATAAGCCACTCCAATTCCCTTCAGCTTCTTTACCTGATCAGTAAAATACTGAAGGATCTCATGTATCTGTGTGAATCTGCCCTTAGACACTATCATTGTCATGAAACCGATTATTTCATCACTTAAGTGTCCTTTAAAAACATTTTCAACAACCTTAACTTTATCCTCCATGGCAACACGGGGATTATTGATAAGTCTGTCGAAATCAGGATTATCCTGTAACACATTCTCAAGTGCCGCGATCTCTTCAGCGAAGGAATCAATCTTGTCTTCCTCAACCGCTACGCTTAAAAGGGCATCTCCATAGGTCTTGCTGATTAGCTTAGCCATGTACTCTCACCCATTTCCTTTAATGTGTCTTCTACAAGGCGATCCTGAACACTGTCATTCATATTCTCGCCGATTACCTTCTTAGCCAATTCAGCCGCAACGTTAACCATTTCTTTCTTAACATCATCGGCTACACGCTGCTTCTCGAGTTCTGCTTCCGTGTTGGCTCTTGAAATAATTGCTCCGGCTTCTTCTTTGGCCTTTGCCACGATTGAAGCCTCATTATCTATTGCTTTCTTTCTTGCTTCGCTGAGAATTGCTTCTGCCTGCTTGTCCACATCCTTAAGCTTCTGCTCATATTCTGCTTTTAAAGCTTCAGCTTCTTCTTTGCTGTTCTTTGCTTCATCAAGTTCACCCTTGATCTTGTCCTGTCTCTTTTTCAGGAATTCCCTTGCGGGATTGAAAAAGAAATAAGATGCAAAGAAGAATAATGTAATGACCGCTATCAGCGTAAGCAATGCATCATGTAAAAGCTGAAAGTCAAGATCAAACAATCTTGGATCCATTAACTTACTGCCTCCTTTCTGTCAATTAATTCTTTGGGGGCTTTATTTTGCTAATGGCTGAACGAAGAGAAGGATCATACCAACTAACAGACCATAAAGACCGGTTGTCTCTGCTACGGCCTGACCAAGTAACATAGTACTTGTTACATCACCCTTTGCTCCGGGGTTACGTCCTACTGCTGATGCTGCATGTCCTGCTGCGATACCCTGGCCTACACCGGGTCCGATACCTGCGATAAGAGCAAGACCTGCACCGATTGCTGAACAACCCTTAATAAATTCTGTGTTGAATTCCATACTTAATTCCTCCTAAACCTATTCTTGATAGTTTTTATTACTTATGTAAACCACAATTCTTCCCGGTCGCCTTCCCGACCTCTTTTGAAGAATTATATAAACATTTCTGTTATTCCGTTGTCATCGCATCTGACAAATAAGTCATTGTCAGCATACAGAAAACGTACGTCTGGATAGCTCCCGAAAACAGATCGAAGTATACGTGCAAAGCAGCCGGCCAGAAAAATGCTATCTTGCTTAACAAGCCGTATACAAGTGCCATCATTACCGTTCCCGAAAGAACGTTGGCAAACAAACGCAAGGACAATGAAATCGGTACGGCCACGTCACCGATAATATTAATCGGCATCCAGAACGGCCAAGGATCCATAAGTCCTTTCAAAAAGCCTGAAACCTTCTGATATCTAATCTTATTCACAAATATCAGGGTAAATGTCGCAATACCCAACGGTAACGTCGTACCATAGTCGGCTGTGGGCGCTCTTAATCCTAACAGACCCGATATATTTGAGAATAAAATAAATATGAAGATCGTTCCGATGTAGTTGCGGAAGTTCTTTCCGTTTTTGCCCATGGTTGAATCAACCATCTTATCCAGAGATTCAGCTATAAGCTCAACCACATTCTGGAAACCCTGCGGTACTTCTGTTGCATGCTTCATTACTCTTCCGGCTATGAATAAGAACACCATAAGCGTAAGCAGTACTATCAGCAAGCATACATGACTGGTTGTTATCCACACTTCATGGCCGAAGAAATTATAGGAAAAAATCCCATGGATCATAAAATCGACTTCGCTATCGGCAGATAACAATAATCCAATAACCATGCGTTCACCTCCTCATATTATTTTTTTAAAAATTTTTTATTGATAAGGGGAGATAAGTATGCACCTATCTTCAATCCCATCATTCCCAGGAATGCAGCCAACGGGTATGAAAAATCCGTAAGGCAAAGCACTACAAAAACAATAAGAATAAGAGCGTATCTTATAAGTCCCGCTCTTGTGCCGTAAGCTCTGGCAGCGCCTTCGTTATCGGCATTAACGCTTAAGTTGCGGTCAATTGACCACCACATGTGCCAGGCTGTAAACAGAGACATAACTATTCCGATCCACAGACCGATACTGTATTTTGCCATATCCGGCACGAACCACATACCCAGCAACTGACATACAAGACCAAAAGCCAATATGCCGATCATGAGCGTAAGCAGCGTCTCATCTATCTTTTGAATCATCTGAATTATTTTCTTCATCCGGTTTCTTGGTAACTTTCTTTACCAGGATATATATGTTGCGGAAGCCCGCCAGCGCACCAATAAAGAACAAAATAACAAAAAAACATGATGTTCCCAATTTTTCATCTATCAGATAGCCGATAAATGAGCACAATCCAATCGGAACAAGCATGTTGATGGAAAACTGCATAAAATATGCCAACATTCGGTGCGTATCATTCGTCTTTTTCAAGTGCGTATTCCCTTCCACGGCAACTCTTATAATTATACCTAATTTGCTTATTACTGTAAAGAAAATCGCCCATTTTAAAAACACTTTTTCATATTATATTGACGAATGAATAAAGGAAATGTATGATTAAGTAAATATACAGACAACTCGGCGAAATGTCAGACTTTCGGGAGGTATCACAATGTATCCGGCACTTTTCAGAAAAAGACTGATTCCCAATGAATGCATAGCGTTGAAGGATGATATTATCCTGCATATGGACGATGATATCCTTGTGACAAAATGGCAGACATTAAAACCCAGAGAGGATTTCCATCACGGATATTCCTGCTATTTCTTCAAGGACGGAATAAAAGTGAGCCGTTTCCTTAAAGAGGATGGCAGTCTCTATTATTGGTACTGTGATATTGTTACTTTTTCAAAAAACGAGGAGCTTAACACTCTGACTATCATAGATCTTCTGGCGGATGTTACGGTTGATTCCGAGGGACATATGAACGTTCTTGATATCGATGAGTTGTGCGAGGCAAAAGAAAAGAGTTACATCAATGACATCCAATTCTTCAAATCC
>JAEEGL011159444.1_pt1 | contig 19101 bp, 20 predicted proteins | sample 9134231 | NCBI WGS metagenome assembly JAEEGL01 (sample SAMN16246548, study PRJNA631951) | gut metagenome | biome: gut microbiome; feature: rumen; material: fiber-attached | host: Bos | place: Iran: Karaj | collected 2018-10 | reverse complement strand
TTCATCACATCTGCTGTAGGCCTTTTCCAGAATATTAACCTTATCAAGTGCTTCAAGAGCCTTGATCTTCTGCTCTTTTGAATAAATACCGAACATGGTTTTATACCAAGGCATGTCAGGCACGTCACTGGAAAGAACATTCTTTATTACTGTTGAACGGCTGACCAGGTTAAAGGACTGGAAGATCATACCGATCTTACGGCGGAATTTTCTTAATTCCTTACCCTTCAGTGTCATTACATCGACACCGTCAACCATCAGCTGACCGTCAGTAATGTCGATCATTCTGTTAATAGTTCTGATCAGTGTGGACTTGCCGGCACCGGATAAACCGATGATAGCCAGAAATTCACCCTGTTCGATCTTCAGATTTACATGCTGTAATCCCTTGGTTCCGTTTGGATAGGTTTTGGATACATCTTTAAACTCAATCATGGCAATATCTCCCCTCTTTTTGAAAAACGGGGTAATTCTCAGAGAACTACCCCGTAAAAGTCTCTAATTAGTTTTCTAATCCTAACTTGTAAGCCTGACGTGAAGGTTCATAGTCAGCATCTTTTGCTTTCTGATAGCCTGAATGCTGGTAAACCTTGAAGATTTCCTTACCCTTTTCAGTACCGATGATATCGATAATGACATCAGAGAAAGCTTCCTTGAAGGCTGCGTCAACCTTATCATTAGCGTTAGTAGCAGCTACTGTATCGTTGTAGATACCAGGAGTAACACCGATAACGTTTACTTCGTTCCAGATTGAATCAGGACGTCCGAAGTCCTTGATCCAGTCACTGCCCTTTTCGTTGTTTTCATAACCGTCACGGCCGTCTGCATAGCATACCCAGCAGTCGATCTGTTCAGCAGCACCCTGCTGGAACATTGCAGCGTATGTTAATTCAGTAACAGTCTTAAGATCAGTGATCTTCTTGCCGTCAAAGTTTTCCATTAACCATAAGGTTGGATATAAGTAACCTGCAGAGCTTGTTACGTTAGCGAAGCCCCATCTAGCACCGTTTACATCATCCCAAGTCAGCTTTTCACCGGCATTAACCTTAGCAGCCAGTTTCTTGCCATATTCAGATGGTCCGGCATAGATTAATCCTCTGTAATATGTTACAGGAGGACCGTTACGTAAGGTCTTGTTAGCAAGGCCGTTCCAGTCTGCAGGATTTTCTGAATCGTTTGACAGACCGTCACGTGTAGCTGTTAACATTACGTCTACTTCGTGATCAATTGAGAACTGTGCGTATGTGCCGCCTGGTAACCATGCAACTTCAATAGCGCCAGAAGCCAGAGCTTCACCAGCTGCTTCATAGGAACTGCTTACTGTAACTTCAACAGAACCGATGTCATAGCCTTTTTCCTTCATGCCGGCAATGATCAGATCGCCTAAATCACTTGTTCCGGTTAAGATTTCTTCAGCTGGTCTTGATGGAACAAACTGCAGATGTAAAACATCAAATTTCTTGTGGTCGTCTTCCTTTGGAGTACAGCCAACTAATAACAGTACTGCCAGTAAAGCGACAAATAACTTTTTCATATAAGATTCCCTCCTTCTTATAACGGTATTATCATAGCCCACACAGGTGTTTTTTTCAACTCATTTCATTGCTAAAACATACGCAAAAAAACAATCATGTTAATTATGATCGTTTTTTCCTGATTTAAATCGATTTCCTGTTGTTATTTCTGTTAAAGTTTGCTGAAAAGAGTTCCCAGCAGCATCATTATTCCGCCACAGGTAACAAGCAGAAAGTCAAAATTACTCGCTACCGGTATGTTAACCATTCTCAGAAAAATACCCAGAGCTATCAGCAGGGCGCTGATCAGCCATGTCATATTCTTAGGCGCATTGAATCTCATTTTATTGCCTCATTCTGTTAAATGTTCAGCGATTTATCCTTTGGCCATGTTACTGAATAATTCAGATTCAGAGTCCTGGATTCACCGGCACCAAGTTCCATCTCCCAGTCAACTGCTCCGGTCTTATCATCAACCTTACCGCCTGAGGCCTCACTCTTATCGACAACTATCGTCTTATCCTGAGATACAGGGATCTGGTCCTTTACCGTAACCTGGCATTCCTTATTCTTGGTCGAAGTAACCTTGATCTCATATTCGTAATCAGTCTTTTTCCGGCCCTTAAGCAGAACATTGGAAGTGTATTTCTTTTTCTGATCTCTCTTTAATCTGATACTCTCATCTCTGCCTAATGAAATGTCATAGGTATCCTTACTCATGTCAGCATTAATGTAAACATTACCAAGGTAGGTACCTTTGTGATATACAACTGCATTGGTATTCAGTATTTCTTCAATATCAGCGGTCTTTACTTCAGCAGCCAGATAGCCAACCTCGTCCATCTTCGGTACGCATACTACATGATAACGGCATTCTACTGCATTTTCCTGCAGATCGGCAGTTGTTCTGTTTTCATTTGTTACATCCCACAGGCCTTCCAGCTCATATTCCATCATGGTATCGTTCTGAACAACCTGGGCTCTGCCGTTAGCGGCATCATACATTTCTTCTGGTACACCTGTTTCCTCACAGGCTTCATCTGCTTCATAATCTTCTACCGCCATTGTCCCAACCACAGCAGAGAAAGCGACGTTACGGGCCATTGATGTCTTATAAAGTTTCTGTTCTTTATAGAAATCAACATACTGAGGATACAGTACAGGGATATTGCCGGATATCTGCGGATTACCGGTATACAGAGTCATCCTGACCTGATTCCAGTTCTCAATGGTCTTCTGTCCAATTTCAGCTTTGAGTCTGATTCTCATAATACTATCTTCTTCGGAAGTGTATATCTCATAAACAGGATTCCACCACCGGTTACTGTCATAATAACGGATCTCAACCTGATATCTGCCATCTTCCTTTGCTTCAATATCAGCCTTTACCACATAGCACTTATTTGCTTTCTGTATTTCCAGCAGCTGTTTTTCAAAATCCTTTTTCTGCCGATTCAGTTCTTCAATCTCGTCATACAGTTTTTCCAGATGAGCTGGCAGGGAAGTAATGTAGTTTACGACATCACCGATGCTGACATTTTCCTTTCCGGAAAAATCCGCATTGGCATTCCACATTTCAATCTGTGAGTTTTTGATGGCAATACTGTTATCCAGACGGGCTATTTTCCTCTTAACGTCAGCCATAGCCTCTTCCTTCTGTACAGGTGTCAGCATCTCTGTCTGCACATTGCTGCCAGCAGCACCGGAGGAAACGGCTAATCTGACAGTTGAAACATCCAGTGAAGGTGACATGTTTTCAAATACAACTGTCTGTTTTCCTTTCTTTAATTCCAATATGCCTCTTCTCTTCACAAAGCATCCGTTACGGTAAAGAGAGATCTCCTTTATTTCCGTTTTACTCATATTATTATCACCTTATTTCTTTCTATTCATATTATATATGAAAAAAGGGGATTTGACACAAAACAGAAATGATATATAATTTAGGTATAAGGTACCTTATAAATATAATGAGAAGGAAGTGATCTTGATGGAGAACAGAGAATTAAAGGAAAACTACAGAAAAGTCGCTGCCCTGCTAAAAAGAAAATTTATCAGAGGCAATAATCCTGACACTCAGCAAAGAGTATTGGGCATTCTGGCTGAAAACGACGGCATGACCCGGAAAGAACTTTCAGAGACCCTGGGCATCAGACCTCAGTCCGGCGGTGAAATCGTCAAGAAGCTTGAAAAGAACGGCTATGTTGAAAAAACACCTGACGAAAATGACGGACGTGCCTACAGAATTCATCTGACTGAAGCCGGCATCAATGAGAATAACAGACTTAATTCTGAAACTGCTCAGGAAAGTGTCTTCGACTGTCTTGACAGTGAGGAAAAGATTCAGCTGAACGGTCTGTTAAGCAAGATCGTTGCCAACAGTCCAAGGCTCGATACCCGCATGCTGAAAATGCCTGACAAGATGTCACGCAGACCGCAGATGGATTACTTCTTCATCGATGATGATGAATAGTCGCTGATTTCACAGCTGCATTATCAGAAACAAAATGATCCAATTCATTTTGTTTTTTTATTTCCAGAACAAAAAAAAGAATGATTTAGTAATCACTCTCTTTAGCTTTAATTCTGTTAATGGCTTTCAGCAATGCGATCTGAGCCTTATCGATATCCAGATCGTTATCGCTGTTTTTGATCCTTTCGCGGGCCTTGGCCTCTGCAGCCTTGGCTCTGTTGATATCAATGGCATCAACATCTTCTATTGAATCAGCCAGCAAGGTGCCTTTATTGTTTTCAAAATAGAAGACTCCTTCTGAACAGGTATATCTCTTACGTCCGTTTTCTTCCAGAATGCTGACAACACCTATCGTTAACGGAAGCATGATCGGCATATGATTAGGCAATATGCCTCTTCTGCCCTCAGGGGTCGGAAGATTGATGCTCTGAGCTGTAACTGTTCTGTATACTCCCTTATAGGTAACAAGTTCTACGGTAAACATTACAGTCTCTTCGCTTTCTCTTCAACGTCTTCAATGGCACCGACAAACATGAATGAGGCTTCAGGGTATCTGTCGTATCTGCCTTCCAGAATGGCCTTGAAACTTCTAATGGTATCTCTGATACGAACGAACTTGCCGTCATAACCGGAGAACTTTTCGGCAACAGCGAATGGCTGTGACAGGAAGTTTCTGATTCTTCTGGCTCTGTTAACGATTATCTTATCCTCATCAGACAGTTCATCCATACCCAGGATAGCGATGATATCCTGCAGATCCTGATATCTCTGTAATATCTGCAGCACTCCCTGTGCCACATCATAGTGTTCCTGACCAACGATATTCGGGTCAAGAGCACGGCTGCTGCTTTCCAGCGGGTTTACAGCCGGATACAGGCCTAATGATGCAATCTTTCTGTCCAGAACGGTCTTGGCATCAAGGTGTGCGAATGTCGTTGCCGGAGCAGGGTCTGTCAGGTCGTCTGCCGGTACGTAAATAGCCTGAATGGACGTGATTGATCCGTTTCTGGTTGAAGTGATACGTTCCTGCAGCTGGCCCATTTCAGTAGCCAGTGTCGGCTGATAGCCTACGGCACTAGGCATTCTTCCCAGCAGGGCTGATACTTCAGAACCCGCCTGGGAGAATCTGTATATGTTATCGATAAACAGCAGTATGTCCTGCTTATCCTGATCTCTGAAATGTTCTGCCATGGTCAGAGCGCTTAAGGCTACTCTCATTCTGGCACCAGGTGATTCATTCATCTGGCCGTAAACCAGCACAGTTTTATCCAGAACACCTGAATCCTTCATTTCAAAGTAAAGGTCATTGCCTTCTCTTGTTCTTTCACCGACACCTGCCACAACAGATAATCCGTTATGTTCGGTAGCGATGCTGTGAATCATTTCCTGCATCAGAACGGTCTTGCCAACACCGGCACCGCCGAACAGACCAATCTTACCGCCCTTGATATAAGGGCACAGCAGGTCTATTACTTTAATACCGGTTTCCATGATTTCAACTTCTGTCTTCTGATCTTCAAAAGTAGGAGCTGCCTTATGGATGGCATCTTTATGTCCGGTGTTAACCGGGCCTAAACCGTCAATAGGTTCACCCAGCAGATTGAACATTCTGCCAAGGACTTCACGTCCAACAGGTACCTTTATAGGCTCACCGGTATCAATAGCTTCCATGCCTCTTACCAGTCCATCTGTACTGGTCAGGGCAATACATCTGACCTTATCATTTCCGATATGCTGTTCAACTTCTGCGGTAATCATGCCGCCTTCAAAAGGAATATTTATGGCATTATAAAGCTTTGGCAGTTTTCTGCTGTATCTTATGTCGATGACCGGTCCGATAATCTGGACGATCTCTCCGTAATTAGCTTCCATAATACTCCTTTCTACAGTGCATCAGCACCGGCTGTAATTTCATTAACCTCCTGGGTAATGGCCGTCTGACGGGCCTGGTTATACTCCAGGGATAACCTTTCTATTAAATCCTGCGCATTCTTGTTGGCATTATCCATTGCGCTTCTTCTGGCTGCATTTTCACTGGTTTTGGCTTCCAGGAAAGTAGCATATATAACTGAACTTACGTACTGAGGTATCAGATAGTTCAGCATCGTATTTCTGTCAGGTACCATCTCAATATCCTTTGTTTCCAGATAACTTGGCGGATCCAGAGGCAGCAGCTGGTACATTGAAGGTTCAAAACTCAGAGTATTGATATACTGCGTATACACTATGTCAATTGAGGATATTTCCTTCTGTCTGTACAGAATGAGAACATCGTTAATCAGCTTTCCGATAACAGCCGGCTGGACATCCTCGATCTGATTGATTCTTCTGATGACCATGTAGTTGTTATTGTCGAGCCATTCGATACCGTATTCACCTATCGCAAAGATAGGATCTTTTTTATCAATGTGCTTCTCCACATACTTAAGCAGGTCATTGTTATAGGAACCGCAAAGACCTGAGTTGCTGGTAATGATGATATGCAGAGGGTTATCAGCATTATTGGAAATCAGATAGGCATTGTCTTCCTTTTCCGGTCTCGGTGCTGATAAGGCACTAAGGATCATTTCATAATACTTATTGGAATAAGTGTTATTTTCAGTCATTCTGCCCTTCTGCTTCTGCAGCTTGGCGGTAGCTACCAGAGCCATGGCATTGGTTATCTTCTGAGTAGCCTTGACGCTTTTCAGCTGTCTTCTGATATTACTGATTTGCCCTGCCATAATGACCACCTACCGTGAAGTCAATGTTTGCTTCATATATGGCGTTTTCCAGTTCATCAGCCAGTTCATTATCCAGAATCAGTCCGTTTTCAAGTCTGTAGACAAGTTCTCTGTATGAAGTATGCAGCTTAGCCAGCATTGACTTTTCAAAACTCCGTACTTCTTCAGGTTCGATATTGTCAAGATAGCCACGCTGAGCCGCCAGCAGCATCAGAACCTGATCAACTGTTGATACAGGTGAATACTGCGGCTGTTTCAGTAAGGCCATCAGACGTTTACCATGAGCAATCGTCTTCCGGGTGGCAGCATCCAGATCACTGCCGAACTGAGCAAAATCAAGAACTTCCTGATACTGAGCCAGATCAAGTTTCAGTGAACCTGCAACTCTCTTCATGGCCTTGCTCTGAGCGGCACTGCCGACACGGCTTACTGAAAGTCCGCTGTCAACAGCCGGTCTGAAACCGCTGTTAAACAGTTCTGTCTGCAGGAATATCTGTCCGTCAGTAATGGAAATGACGTTTGTAGGAATATAGGCACTGATATCACCTGCCAGTGTTTCAACAATTGGCAAGGCTGTCATACTGCCTCCGCCTCTGGCTTCAGAAAGCTTGGCGCTTCTTTCCAGCAGACGTGAATGCAGATAGAAGACATCACCTGGATAAGCTTCTCTTCCAGGAGGTCTCCTTAATAGTAATGACAGTGTTCTGTAGGCAATGGCGTGCTTGCTGAGATCGTCATATACGATCAGAACATCTTCGCCCTTTTCCATCCAGTATTCACCGATGGCACATCCGGCATACGGTGCAATGTACTGCAGGGAAGCAAGCTCAGAAGCACTTGAGCATACGATCGTCGTATAGCTCAGAGCATCATTCTGTTTCAGTTTTTCTACGATCTGGGCAACCGTGGAATTCTTCTGACCGATGGCAACATAAACGCATTTGACATCCTTTCCCTTCTGATTCAGGATCGTATCAATGGCGATGGCTGTCTTTCCGGTCTGACGGTCACCGATAATAAGTTCTCTCTGTCCCTTTCCAATCGGGATCATGGAGTCTATGACTTTCAGTCCCGTTTCCAGAGACTCATTAACTGACTGGCGGTCGATAACGCCAGGAGCTTTTCTTTCAATTGGATAATACGCAGCAGGTCTGATAATGCCCTTGCCGTCAATAGGTCTGCCCAGGGCATCTACAACTCTTCCCAGCAGAGCATCACCGACAGGAACCTCAACAACTCTTCCTGTAGCTGATACTTCTTCACCTTCAACTATGTGTTCACTGTTACCTAGAATTACGGCACCAATGCCGTTTTCTTCCAGGTTCATGACCATGGCACTGGTATCACCGATTTTTAACAGTTCACCGGCCATAGCCTTGTTAAGACCTGATACTCTGATAATACCGTCAGCTACCATTGTGATATGTCCGACTGTATCACTGGTCTTAATGGAAATGCTGTTGAAATCAGTATTGCTGATCTTTTCGGCGACATTCATGTCACCGTCTTTCAGCAGCTCCTTCCTGATGCTTTCCAGTTTTGTCTTATAACTGCCATCCCAGACAGAATCCCTGACAACGACTTTGACGCCGCCAAGCAGATCAGCATCCACAATATTTTCCAGAGCAACTCTGTGTCCGTAACTCTGTGAAATGGCTGATGCAATCTTTAAAACAGTTCTTCTGTCCAGAGGTCTGACTGAATAAAGCTGGCCTAAAACCATGCCGTTATTGGCATAGGTCAGATCCAGGTAATCATGCAGCAGATTCAGTTCAGTATTTCTGCCGCTGATGTTGTTATTAATTTGGAAAAAAGTATTAATTACTCGTCTGTCCTGCTCACTACCAAAAGTTTCCCCCAGTTTCCGAATCTTTTCTTCAGGAGAATAATTATAGTTATCAATATACCGCCTTAATTCACTGTCCCTGTTCAGCAGATCATTCAGTTTTCGCAACCGGTTGAAGTAAATGTCTTCACCGTTCTCTCTGTATGAAATGTCGATCAGGTTCTGGGCAAAACGTCTGGTTTCTGCACTCATTTCTTCGTTATTTCCTTGATAAAGTCATCGATGATCCGCTTATCGGTTTCTTCATCGATTCTCTCACTCAGCATCTTTTCAGTTGCTGAAATAGTAGCATCCACGATTTCCCGCTGTACTTCGTCAAGCATTCTGTTTCTCTCAAACGCAATGTCTGCCTTGGCATTAGCGAGCATCTGTTCAGTCTTTTCCCTGCCTTCATTAACCAGTTCATCTTTTAACCGGTTACCTTCAAGGCGGGCTCTTTCAATTGCCCGGTTAGCTTTTTCTTCAGCCTGGGCAAGTTCTTCTTCCATCTTCTTCTTCAGCTCTTCATTTTCCTTTTTCAGGGCATCAGCTTCAGCCAGCTTCCGCTGCTCATATTCGCTTCTGGTATCAAGGATCTTTCTGACCGGCTTGTAACCAAGCTTATAAAGCGCAAAAAAGAGCACGGCTGTAGCACACAGCTGTGTGATTGCAGTCCAGATATTAGGAACCAGAAGCTTCAGAATATCTACGATCTGCATCTTATCCTCCGATGATGAAGATGATCAGGAATGCTACTAACAGACAGTAAATGGCACATGTTTCAGAAATGGCGGCACCGATGATGGCCATTGACTGAATTTTGTCAGCTGCATCAGGGTTCTTACCGATTGATTCAACTGCCTGAATGGCAACTTTGCCTTCCATGATACCGGTAACACAGCCGGCACAAACACAAAGTGCTGCAGCAAATGCGATTAATGCTCTTTCCATATTTTTCCTCCCTTATTTCTCAGGCAATTCCTTGCCTATGAATGAAATTGTAAGTGTCATGAATATAAATGCCTGCATAGCGCCAGAGAACAGATCGAAATAGAAGTGAAGTACCGGAGCTACCAGAATACCAGCGATGTTAAGCTGTCCTATTACAGGAATCTTGCTGGATATCGCAGCCAGCATCTGATAAATAACAGACATCAGGATTCCGCCTGACAGAATGTTACCGAACAGACGCAGAGACAGCGACAGCAGTGTAGAGAATTTACTGAATACATTCAGTATTACAAACGGTGCAAAAGGTTCAAACCAGCTCTTGATATATCCCTTGGCACCTCTGGCCTTGGCAGAGTATACTTCGATTAGCACACATGTTATGGCTGCCAATACCAGTGTTACGGAATAGTTTGAAGTCGGAGCTTCCAGAGAGAACAGACCTGCAATATTAGCTACGAAAATATACAGAACAACTGTCATGATGTAAGGTGTCAGATATTTGGCCACCTTGTCATTAGTCTTGTCCCTGACATTTTTGTCAACCATCTGTGTGGCTACCATAGCCAGCAGGACCAGTCCCTTTGGTTCATCCATCGGATCAAATTTTTTCAGTTTCCCGTTAAGGATCACGAGGAAAATAATAAGCACTATGGTAATGATAACTATGCTTAATGCCGTTGCCTGTAATTCAAACATTTTCCTCTCTCCTTTCATATATTTAAAAATATACGATTAAATATTACCCTAACGGAACCCAATTTTCAAGAAAATTACAAAGCTGCTCTACACTGTATAAGCCGTGCATATTTACTCCCAATTTAAGGAAAACAAAAGGCCGAATCTTTCCGGCCTTCTGATCTTATTCTAATTCAAATGCTCCGGTATAGAGCTGATAATATGTTCCCTTCTGAGCAATCAGCTGATCATGAGTTCCTCTTTCAATGATGTGTCCGTGATCGAGTACCATGATGGCATCAGAGTTTCTGACTGTTGAAAGTCTGTGGGCAATGACGAATACCGTTCTGCCATGCATAAGGTTATCCATGCCTTTCTGTACCAGCGCTTCGGTACGGGTATCTATTGAAGAAGTAGCCTCATCAAGTACCATTACCGGAGGATCGGCAACAGCTGCTCTGGCAATTGACAGTAACTGTCTCTGTCCCTGTGATAGCTGTGAACCGTTACCTGTCAGCATCGTATTGTAGCCTTCAGGCAGTCTGGTAATAAAGTCATCGGCGTTAGCCAGCTTGGCTGCCGCGATGCATTCCTCATCAGTAGCGTCCAGCTTGCCATAGCGGATATTATCCATTACCGTACCGGTAAACAGATTGACATCCTGCAGAACCATGCCGAGAGATCTTCTTAAGTCAGGCTTCTTGATCTTATTGACGTTGATACCGTCATATCTGATCTTGCCGTCAGGTATGTCATAGAATCTGTTGATCAGATTGGTAATTGTTGTCTTGCCGGCACCGGTAGCACCGACAAAGGCGATTTTCTGACCCGGATGAGCATATAGGGAAATGTCAAACAGTACCTGCTTACCCGGTTCATATTCAAAGTCCACATCAACCATCTGAATGTCACCTTTTAACTCAACATAGGTAGTTGAATGGTCACTCTGAGCATGGTAGTGTTTCCAGGCCCACATTCCGGTATGGTGATCGGCTTCGTGCATTTCACCGTTTTCATCCTTGGTAGCATTTACCAGCGTTACATATCCTTCGTCCTTTTCACTTTCCTCATCGATCAGGGCAAATACTCTGTCACTGCCGGCTAAAGCCATGGCGATGGTAGATACCTGCATTGAGATCTGTGAAACAGTCTGTGACAGCTGTCTGGAAAGTGCCAGGAAGGAAATAATGACACCGATGGTAATTGGTGATATGCCCAGTATGGTCAGGTTAGGAACATGAGCAACAACAAGCAAACCGCCGGTAATTGCCAGAACAACATACATGATGTTGCCGACATTGGCCAGTATTGGCATTAAGGCATTGGCGGTGGAGTTAGCTGTATTGCTGTCACGGAACAGCTGTTCATTAACTCTGTCAAAATCCTTTTTGGCTTCTGTTTCATGATTGAAGACCTTTACGACTTTCATGCCTTCCATCATTTCTTCAATGAAACCTTCTTCTTCAGCCAGTGACTGCTGCTGTGCCTTCATGTACTTGGCACTTCTGCCGCCGAACTTTCCGGTTATTCTGAACATAATGGAAATAACCAGTACGACAACAATAGACATCCAGACGCTGTATTTCAGCATGGAGAAGAAAATCATTGTTATTGACATGATGGACTGGAAGAATGAAGGAATACTCTGTCCTACCAGCTGTCTGATCGTGTCAACGTCATTTGTATAGGTTGACATGATCTCACCGTGAGTATGTGAATCAAAGTATCTGATTGGCAGAGTTTCCATGTTATCAAACATGTTATCTCTTAAGTTCTTGATCGTTCCCTGTCCGACTGTAGCCATCAGCTGCGGATAGATAATGGCGCTTACCAGACCCAGAACATCAAATACGATCATGATCGTTATGATGCTGGCCAGTCCCTTGGCAACACTTGCCAGTCCGGTTGAGATGCCCGGTAGAATGACCGTATCAATCAGCTGTGCCATAAAGGCATTTACTATGACGTTGGAAACGGCACTGATAATAATGCACACAGCTACAACCAGCAATCTCCAGCTGTAACGCCTGAATACATATCTGAGAAGGCGGAGAAGACTCTTTGGATCTATTTTCTTATTGGTTACATATCTCTGTCTTGGTGGCATCTTAGTCTTCCTCCTTTCCCTTTACCTGTGAATTGTAGATTTCCGCGTAGATACCGTTGAGCTTCATGAGTTCTTCATGGTTGCCCAATTCGGCAATCCTGCCTCCATCCATTACAATTATCTGATCACTTTCTTCAATTGATCCGACTCTCTGTGCAATGATGATCTTGGTAGTATCAGGGATCTCCTCTTTGAAAGCCTTTCTGATCAGAGCGTCCGTCTTGGTATCAACCGCACTGGTTGAGTCATCCAGGATCAGGATTTTAGGTTTCTTTAACAGAGCTCTGGCAATGCACAGTCTCTGCTTCTGACCGCCGGAAACGTTAGTACCTCCCTGTGTCAGTTTTGTATCGTATTTATCAGGCATCTGCTGAATGAATTCATCAGCCTGAGCCAGTTTACATACTCTTTCGATTTCTTCGTCTGAAGCTTCCTTATTACCCCACCTGAGGTTTTCCTTAATGGTGCCGGAGAACAGAACGTTCTTCTGCAGAACTACTGAAACAGCATCTCTGAGTGATGTCAGATCATAGTCTCTGACATCAACGCCACCTACATAAACGGCACCTTCAGTTACATCATACAGTCTGTTGATCAGCTGAATCAGCGTAGTTTTTGATGATCCGGTCGAACCAAGGATACCGATGGTCTGACCTGACTTGATATCCAGATTGACGTCAGTCAGAGCGCTTCTCTTGCTTGTAGGATTATACTTGAATGTTACATGATCAAATAAGATACTGCCATCTTTGACTTCTGTTTCACCGTTAACAGGTGATTTCAGCTTTGGTTCGTGAGTAAGAACCTCACAGATACGGGTTGCAGCTTCGGCTGAGAAGACGATCTGCATGAATACCATTGATAACATGTTCATAGCAACCAGGATCTGTACACCATAACTGATCAGTGAAGAAAGCTGACCGGCAGTTAATTCCGTTGCCTGGGTATTAATGATAATTACTGCACCGAAGTAACAGATCAGTTCTTTGGCTGTCTTGATGCAGAGCATCATTAACGGGTTATTAAAAGCCAGAATTCTTTCAGCCTTGATGAAGTTGCTTCTGACATCTTCAGATGCAGCATTGAACTTCTGAATTTCATAATCTTCTCTGACAAATGCCTTAACAACTCTGATTCCGGCAACGTTTTCCTGAACTGAATTGTTGAGGGCATCATATTTCTTGAAAATTCTCTTGAAAATAGGATGGGCAATATTAAAGATAACTAACAGACCTATTGCCAGTACCGGCAGTATGGCAAAGAAGATCAGAGCCATGCGGCCGTTGATCCTGAAAGCCATGATGACGGAGAAGATCAGCATCAGCGGTGTTCTGACAGCCATTCTTATCAGCATGCCAAAGGCCATCTGAATGTGAGATACATCATTGGTCAGTCTGGTTACCAGGGATGAAGAAGAAAACTGGTCAATATCTTCAAATGAAAATTCCTGAACCTTATAGAAGAGGTCTCTTCTCAGGTTCTTGGCAAATCCGGTTGAAGCCTTGGCGCTGTATCTCGCACTGCTGGCACCGCAGATCAGTGACAGACCGGCTAACACCAGCAGGATCAGTCCGTATTTGAATACCGGTGCCATTGATTCACCTGTCATTTCATCTATCAGCATGGCCATGACTGTCGGAATTATTGTTTCCAGCGCCACTTCGCCTACCATGAACAGAGGAGTAAGGATCGTTTCCTTTTTGTATTCCCCTATTTTACTCATCAGTATTCTAAGCATGTTATTCCTCCTTCCGGCCGCTGATATTATCAAGTATCTTATGCAGCATTTCCTTCAGCGTATCCATTTCATCTTCGGTAAAGCTGCTGAACATTGCTTCGTGCAGTTCTTCCTTGGACCTTATAAGCTCGTTTTTGAAATTCAGAGCTTCTTCCGTAATCATTACTATTTTGTTTCTGCGGTCCTGTTTATCCGTTTCCGTAGTCACAAAACTGTTGGATTCCAGTCTCTGTACCAGACCAACCATGGTCGGATGAGAAACATTCATTTCAGTCTGCAACTGTTTCTGACTCATTGATCCGCCGTTTTTCTCCAGCAGATGCAGTACCTGTGACTGGGAGAACGTCAGGTCATGAACCTTAAAATGATTATCGATGTTTGTCTTGATCCTGTTGTCGATCTGATGGATCAGATATCCAATATCATCATTCTTTTTCACAGCTTCACTCCTCTCAAAAAAATATGTAGCATATTACATGTAGCCTGCTACATATTATCTTAATTATTGCGTAATGTCAACGGATAAGCGCTGATATTTTACTTTTTTAAAACAAGTTATTTCCATATTGAAAACGTCTGTTTCCAGACGTTTCATTTTTTGCTCAGAGCTACAAATACTGCTGCAGGCACAAACATTAACAATCCTGCCAGCACACCCCATATATTGAAATACTGCGGAAGTTTGACTCCGACCAGTAAAGGCACGGCCAGACACAGAACTCTCAGCATGCCGCCTATTGGCAGTACTGCATTTCCCTTAATGGCATCTCCTATGCTTCCGGATAGAAGCATGAAGTATATTCTGTAAAAAATTAGACCTAATAATACACCCAACGATACTTTCCAGTTAAGGAAACAGAAAACTGCAGCTACGATCAAGCCACACTTTTCTGATAAAACAAGTATCTTTTTTTCCACAGATGTTTACTTCGTTCCGAAGATTCTGTCGCCGGCATCTCCCAGACCAGGAACAATGTAGCCGATTTCATTCAGCTTTTCGTCCTTGGCTGCCAGATAGATATCTACATCAGGATGAGCCTTTTCAATTACATCGATACCTTCTTGAACGCCTACCAGGTTAACCAGTTTGATGGTCTTGGCACCGGCCTTCTTGACAATGTCGATGGCAGCCTTGGCACTGCCGCCTGTAGCCAGCATTGGGTCCAGGATCAGGACGATGGATTCATCCATATGCTTAGGGAACTTGGCATAGTATTCAACAGGTTCCAGAGTTTCTTCATTACGGTATAAGCCGATGTGACCTATCTTGCAGGTTGGAATCAGGTTCTGAATACCGTTAACCATGCCTAAACCGGCTCTTAAGACCGGAACCAGAACAACACGGCAGTCCAGTTCCTGGCCAACACAGGCGCCCATCGGTGTTACGATGTCAACATTTCTGGTCGGCAGATCCTTAGTGACTTCATAAGCCATTAATCCGGCTATTTCATCCAGATTCTGACGGAAATCCTTGGTTCCCGTTTCAACCTTGCGCATCAGTGTAAGTTTGCTTTTAATCATTGGGTGGTCTATTAAGTGTAACATCTCTTTAATCCTCCATACTTCTTTTATTCATAAAGCGGCAGTCTTTCAGTAAGTTCAGCCACTTCTTTTCTAACCTGTTCGGCAATTGCCTCATCTTCCGGATTCTTTAGTATCAGGGCGATCCAGTGAGCAATCTTTCTGAAATCATCTTCCTTACAGCCCCTGGTCGTCATAGCCGGTGTGCCTACCCTGATTCCGGAACAGTAGGCCGGCTTTTCCTCATCGAAAGGAATGGAATTCTTATTGCAGGTTATGTTGACGGCATCAAGCAGTGCTTCGGCTTTTTTTCCTGTCAGTCCAACGGAAGCCTTGACATCAACCAGTAACAGATGGTTGTCACTGCCTCCGGATACCAGACGGAATCCTTCTTCCTTAAGCTGCCGTTCCATGGCCTTGCAGTTGGCTATTACCTGTTTCTGATATTCTTTAAACTCAGGCTGCAAGGCTTCATAGAAGCACACGGCCTTACCGGCAATCGTATTCATTAACGGTCCGCCCTGAATACCAGGGAACACCGTTCTGTCCAATGCCTTGGCATATTCTGCCCTGCACAGTATTGCGCCTCCTCTTGGCCCACGTAAAGTCTTGTGCGTGGTAGTCGTAACAAAATCGGCGTATTCACATGGATTCGGATGCAGTCCGGCAGCTACCAGACCGGCAATATGCGCCATGTCTACCATCATGTAGGCGTTAACCTTATCGCAGATCTCTCTGATTCTCTTAAAATCTATGATACGGGAATAAGCAGAAGCACCCGCCACAATCAGCTTAGGCTGATATTCAATGGCCTTCTGTTCCAGAGCATCATAATCTATTGTTTCGGTTTCTCTGCCTACACCGTAGGCTTCGAATCGGAACAGTTTGCCGGAAAAGCTCAGCGGATGACCGTGTGTTAGATGTCCTCCGGCAGAAAGATCCATACCGAGAACCTTATCACCCGGCTGCAATACGGTAAAGTATACTGCCATATTCGCCTGGGAACCGGAATGAGGCTGTACATTGGCATGCTCGGCTTTAAACAGCTTTTTCATTCTTTCTCTGGCTAATTCTTCAATGACATCAACGTTAACGCATCCGCCATAATATCTTCTGCCCGGATATCCTTCGGCATACTTATTGGTAAGTACAGAACCGTTGGCCTCCATTACTTCTCTGGAAGCATAGTTTTCCGAAGCAATCAGCTCTATGTTGTTTCTCTGCCTGGACAATTCATTTTCAATTGCCTGCCTAATCTCTCTATCCTGCATACTCTTCTATCTCTCTGAAACTGAGAGTTCCCTCTCTCAAACACTTTAGTTTTTCACCGGTACAGTCAATTATCGTACTGGCTACTCCTGACTTCGCCTTCCCTTTTACCACAGCCGCAATTCGGCCATCCAGCTGTTCAAGAACTTCATCTTCGTTGTTAGCTGCCTTCTGTCCTGACATATTGGCACTGGTAACAAACATCGGTCCTGTTTTTCTTAACAGTTTCAGTACATATGAATCATCCGGAATACGGATGGCTATGGTATCAAAGCCGTTAACATATTCCCTGTTTACCGTGTCCTTTCTCCTTAGGACCAGTGTCAGGGCACCGGGTGTATATTTTCTGATGATCCTTCTTTCTCTTTCACCAATGAAGGCAACTTCTTCCAGCTGCTTTTCACTGGCTACCATCAGCGGAAAAGGCTTGGAGGCATCCCTGCCCTTGGCTTTCTTCATCTTTTCAACAGCTTCGCCGTCATTATAAATAACACCGATACCAAAAACGGTATCGGTGGGAAAAGCGACAATATCTCCTGATTTCAGAAGATCAACTGTTACATCAAACTCTTTCTTAAAAAGCTTTCTGGTCATGGTTCGCCTCGTATTCCTAAAAATTTTACCATAAATCCCGGAACCAATAAACCCATATACTGAAAAATGCTAAAATAATAGTATTGATATGAACTTTATTATCATCAGTGAGGTGATTATATGAAAAACAGAACCACGATTACCTTTCACAGCGGGCTGGACTCCATAGGCGGAGTCATAATGGAGGTCCGCTACAATAATGACCGTGCCTTTTTTGAAGCTGGAACTGCCTATAATCCCGGTTTTGACATGTTTGACGGGCATGTAAAGCTGAGAAAAAACTTCATAGCTGACTATCTGTGGATCAGGGAGATCCCTGCCATAAACGGCATTTACAGAAAGGAATTCATCAGTGAAAGATATCCTGAACTCATCAGTGCTGAAGACTACCCGATCGACAATCAGGCTTTTTACATCACTCACATGCATCTCGATCACATGCGCATGATGGGAATGATAGCTCCCGAAGTAACGGTATATCTTTCCAAGCCGGCTCAGAAGCTGGAAAAAGCCCTGGAAGAAGTAAATCAGGGTGTTGAATCCGTCAGAGGTTTCGTTTATACAGACATCCCTGAAGAAAGTGATGTCGGCAGCATTCACGTCAGAAAGTTCACACTTAATTACGATTCCTACCAGGACTATTCCTTCTTCATCGAAACGCCTGATCTGAAGATCCACCATACCGGTGACGTCTTTGTCTACGGTGTATACAGAGATAATATCCTTAAGGAAATAGACTATCTCAACAGGAACAGACCGGATCTGCTGATGTGTGAAGGCACCCGCTTTTTTGCGGCAGTAAAGCCTGAATCCTTCATAAACAATAAAATTGCTCCTTCATTTGAACCGAAAGAAGGTCTGATTACCTTTGACCGTCTGAAAGAAAGAATAACGGAAACCGTAAACGCTTATCCCGGTCTGATTATCTTCAACTTCTATGAAAGAGAAATGAGTGACGTAATGTTATTCACGGAAATTGCCCATAAGACAGGACGTGAGCTTGTCTATGAACCTGAAACCGCACATCTGATTAACAGGTTCTTCGGTTATTCCGTAAACGTAATGATACCGGATACCTATAAGGAAATGCCGGATTATCTGAACGAAATACTTGAATACAACACTGTCATAACAAAACAGCAGATAATGGATAAACCGCAGGAATACCTGATACAGAACACCTATCCAAACAGTCTGGAACTGCTGGATTACCGTAACATGAAAGCTCTGTATCTTCATCATTCCGGTGTCCCTCTGGGAGACTATGACCCAAAATACGGCAATCTTCTCAACATCATTAAACTGGCCAACATGGATTACATCCGCACCTATGAAGGTGAAGACGGCTATTTCTCTCCGCATGCCGAAACATTCCAGCTCCTGGCATACATAAACATGGTTAATGCCAGACTGACCGTTCCATGCCACAGCGGTAACCGCAAAGCCATGGAAGCCAATCTGACCGTCCCTTACTTCCATGCTGAAAGAGGAGTAACCTATGTGTACGACCGTGAAAACAACACTCTGGAGGTGACAGATCATGAATAAGACAATGGTCAGATTCTATCGCGGTACCCATGGCATGGGCATCGTCATAAGCGTTACAAGTGGCACTGACCGAGTAATATTTGACTTTGGTGCTCCTTTTACACCGCTGGCTCAGGTCTATGACGGAACACTGCTGCCAAGAAACGTTAACAGAGTAAAGGAT
>JAEEGL013817787.1_pt1 | contig 19103 bp, 11 predicted proteins | sample 9134231 | NCBI WGS metagenome assembly JAEEGL01 (sample SAMN16246548, study PRJNA631951) | gut metagenome | biome: gut microbiome; feature: rumen; material: fiber-attached | host: Bos | place: Iran: Karaj | collected 2018-10 | reverse complement strand
CTTGTCGCCCATCTTGGCTGACACCTGAGGACGCGGGTGCATGTAGTGGTAGCGATAGACGGGTTGGCTGGAGTTCTTAACATGATAGTCGCAGGCTTTCCATGTGGGGAATCCGGTGAAGAGGTCGGAGGCGAGGTCGAGACCTTTCTGACTCATCACGTCTTCGTCGGCAGCGATGCCGTAGGCATTGAGAATTTCGTCGGTCATATCGCCAAACTGTGCTTTCAGGGCGTTTTTGAAGTTCTGAAGCGTGGGAGCCTGCCCCTGGAGCATCTGCGCGGGATGTCCCTCCAGCGAGTTCCATCCTGCAAGCAGCGGAACCTGTGCCTGCTGACCTTTCTCAAAGACGGCATCTGCGCTTTCTTTCATGAAATAGCCGTCGAGCACCACCGTTGACATACCCTTCGGAGGAAGGATTTTCTGCAGCGAGTCAGCGTTCAAGGCCATGGCGTCGGACAATGAGGCGATGCCTGCTTCCTTGAGAAGGGCTGCGCCCGCGGCGTCGGCATCGGCCTGTGATGAGGGATTATAAGGCAGTACCTCGGCGCCCGACGAGAGCATGGCACCTGCTATGAGATCCTTGGAAAGGGGTGAGCACATAAGGAGGGACACGGAGAAGGAACCCGCCGACTCGCCGACGATGGTGATACGGTCGGGATTGCCGCCGAAGGCAGCGATATTCTCCTTGACCCACTTAATGGCAGCCACCTGGTCGAGGAATCCGTAGTTGCCGCTTCCCTTGTAGTCGGAAGCCGCTGTGAGTTCGGGGTGTGCAAAGAATCCAAACACACCCTCGCGATAGTTGGCCGTCACGCCGATTACGCCTTCTTTGGCGATGGCTGCACCGTCGTAACGGGGCTCACTGCCCGAACCGGCCATCAGTCCGCCGCCATTGAAATAAATCAGCACGGGGAGTGCTTCGTCTGTCGTGGCGGCAGTGGTCCAGATGTTCAGATAGAGACAGTCTTCACTGCGGGCAGGACCGCGGAACGACATGTCGCCGAAGATATCAGGCTGCATGGGGTCGTTGCCGAATTGCTTGGCATCGCGCACACCCTCCCATGGCTGGACGGGCTGCGGCGCCTTCCAACGGAGTTCGCCTACAGGGGCCTGTGCGAAAGGAACGCCTAAGAATTTCTTCACACCGTTTTCTTCGAAGCCCTCAAGGATGCCATATTTGGTTTGAACCTGAAGGGTCACTTCCTCTTTTTTCGTGCAAGCGCTGAGCGTTGCAAGACCAGCGATGGCAAGCATCGCGATTTTTCGGATATTAGTCATCATCGTTATCTCTTTAATAAGTTGAGTTTTACATTGGGTTTCATCACGTTGTTCACCTTTTTGGTCCATGATTTCACCTTGGCAGTGGCCTTGGCCTCGATGTCGTTGGCTGAGGAGCAGATGAGGAAAGTGTAAACACCCGCATCGGTCTTCCATGCCGAAGCCTTCTCATTGAACGAGGCGAGGTCTTCAGTGCGGACATTCATCGTTACGGTCTCTGTCTGACCGGGCTGGAGCAAACGTGTCTTGGCATAATTGCGCAGTTCCTTCTCGGGCTTGTTGGCCTTCTTGCTGTCGGGAGCGGCGACGAAGAGTTCTACCACATTGCGGCCGGCGCGATTGCCGGTGTTCTTCACATCTACCTTGACGGTATAGACACCGTTGGCCTCGGTGACGCTCATGTTCTCATAGCCGAACGTGGTGTAAGAGAGTCCGAAACCGAAGGGGTAGGCTACGGGTTTGCCGAAACTGTCGAAGTAACGGTAACCGACGTAGATGTCCTCCTCGTAATTGGTGAAGTCGATGTCCTTCTGGGGCTGACGCTCTTTGGGAGCATTGTCTTTGTCACTGCCCCACATAAACATGGCACCAAGGGTTTTGTCATCCACATTGGCGGGGAAGTTCTTGTCGGCATAGGCGTCGCCATACTTGATTTGGAAGGTCATGGGCAGTTTGCCGGAGGGATTGACCTTACCGCTGAGCACATCGGCCACGGAGAAACCGCTCTCCTGACCGCCTTGCCAGGTGCAGACGAGCGCGTCGACCTGGTTTTGCCATGAGGCCACGTCGATGGGGCTGCAAATGTCAAGCAACACGATGACTTTCTTGCCTTTGGCATGATAAGCCTCGCTCACGGCCTTGATGAGTTGTTTCTCGCCGTCGTTCAGGTAAAAATCGCTCTCGCTGCGGTCAGCCGCCTCACCGCTCTTGCGGCCCAAGGAGATGATGGCCACGTTGCTGCCGTCAACGGCGGCATTGAGTTCATCGGCGGTAAACTGTTTCTCATCGGCGCGTGCGGGTGGTGTCAGTGAGAATGGTGGACGGCCGTTGGGGAACAGACGTTTCTCCTCGGCGGCGAGATGCCGGGTGTATGTGGCGATGAGGGGTTGATATACCTCATAGCCGGCCTTGCGCATACCCTCTATCAGCGACACAGTGTAATGGCCCACGCTGGTGCCGCCAAATCCCGAGCCACCGGAAATCCAGTCGTAGGAGGTACATCCGAATAAGGCGACCACCCGTCCCTCAAGCGGAAGGATGCCGTTGTTTTTCAGCAGCACGATACCGTCGGCACCCACCTCGCGGACAGTCTGGGCATGGGCTTTCAGATCGGGCTCGTTGTTATATTTATAACCCTTGAAATTGTGCGTCTTCACCACATATTCCAGGATACGCTTCACGTTAGCGTCGAGCACCGCCATGGGCAGTTTGCCGTTCTTCGCGGCGGCCAAGATAGCCTCATACTGTTTGTCCTGTCCGGGTTGCAACATGTCGTTGCCTGCCAGCATGGCGGCCACGGCATCGTCGCCGGCATTCCAGTCGCTGACGAACATGCCTTTCCATCCCCACTCATCGCGTACGATGGTGGTCAGCAGTTCGCGGTTTTGCACGGCATAGGGACCGTTCAGCTTGTTATATGAGGTCATGATGGTCCAAGGATCGCTCTCTTTGACCATGATTTCGAACGCCTTCAGGTAAATCTCACGCAGGGCACGTTGTGACACCTGCGAGATGTTGTTGTTGCGGTTCGTTTCCTGGTTGTTGGCCACGAAGTGCTTCGGACAAGCAGCCGTACCCTCGCTCTGTACACCGCGCACATAACCGGCGGCTATGGTGCCTGACAGGTAGGGATCCTCCGAGTAGTACTCATGGTTGCGGCCGCACAGCGGGTTGCGTATCAGGTTCATGGCGGGCGACAGTATCCAGTCGAGTCCGAACTCGCGCACCTCGTTGCCGATGCCTTGACCTACCTTGAAAGCGGCCTCGCGGTCCCATGTGGAAGCGAGTGTCATCGATGCCACGAAGTCGGTGGGATAATAGTCGTTATGGTCCCACGCGCGGGTGGCGTTCATGCGTAGACCTTGTTGCGAGTCGGCGCAATATGTCTCGGGCACGCCCAAACGGTCCACATGGAAAGTGCTGCCCGCTGTGCCGGGAAACTTCGCATCGTCGTTGAAGTGCATGCCGCGGCCCAGCACCATGTGGCATTTCTCCTCGAGGGTCATGGCTTTCACCACTTCGTCGATGTTGCTCTCAGTGAGAAGCGGCGCTGCGCCTGTCGTTTGCGTCTGGGCGGGGGTACAAAGACTGTAGCCGCTCAGGGCGGCTACAGTAATACCCATTAAACAATATTTACGGATGTTCATGGATTGTTATCGTTTTAAGAGATTCATCTTTTCTTGTGGTTTCATCACATCATGTACCTTCGTCTGCTGGTTCTTGACGGGAGCCTTGAGGGTAGCCTTGATGTCTTGAGACGATGCTGCCACCAGGAATTCGTATTCACCCTCGGTCACGACCCATGCAGAGGCGGCCTCGTCGAATGATGCCAGTTCCGGAGTGGTGATGCTCAGAGTCAATGTCTGAGTCTCGCCGGGTTTCAGGTTCTTCGTCTTGGCAAAGGCTTTCAGTTCCTTGGCGGGTTTGTTGGCGGCCTTGTTGTCAGGAGCGGATACATAGAGTTCGACCACTTCCTTGCCTTCGAACTTACCCGTGTTCTTGACGGTGACGGTCACATCGTAGATGTCGTTCTTCTGGGCTATCTTGGCGTCACTGTACTCGAAGGTGGTGTAACTGAGGCCATAGCCGAAGGGATAACTCACGGGCACCTCGAACGAGTCGAAGTAGCGGTAGCCCACATAGATGTCCTCCTCGTAGTTGGTGTAGTCCACGTTGCGTACATTACCCTTCTTGCCTTGGTTCATCATGTCGATGCGGGGATCTTCGTCGATGGGGAAGTTCTTTGAACTGTAAGCGTCGGTGAACTTGACGGGCCATGTCATCGTGAACTTGCCCGAAGGCGACTGTTTGCCGCTGAGCACATCGACAACGCTGTTGCCGCCTTCCTGACCGGCCTGCCAAGCGCAGAGTATGGCATCAGGCAGATCTTTCCATGAAGCGGTCTCAATCACGCCGCCGATGTTCAGCAGCACGATCACCTGCTTGCCGGCCTTGTGATAGACGTCGCAAACCTGTTGGATGAGTTTGCGCTCAGAGTCATTGAGGTTGAAGTCGGCCACTTTGCGGTCGAGGAATTCGCCTGAGATGCGACCGATGGTGATGATGGCCACGTCGGAAGCCTCGGCCTGTGCGGTCAGTTCCTCAGTGGTGAACTGCTTCTCGGCGGGCAGTGTGCCCGGCAGGAAACTGGCCAGAGCAGCGGCACGCTCGTCTTTCTTTGCCTGCTCCTCGAGGGCCTTTTTCTGTGCCTCCTTGGCGTCGGCAATATATTTCTCGTAGGTGCTCTTCATATCCTCGGAGATGATGTAGCCGCCATTTTTCAGGCCATCGACCAGCGAAACGACATAGGCGTGGTTCACATTACCCGAACCCGTGCCGCCGGCGATGAAGTCATACGATGTGCAGCCGTAGAGCGCCACTTTCTTCACGTTCTCCTTCAAGGGCAGCACGTCTTTGTTCTCCATGAGCACCATGCCCTCGGCAGCCGACTGGCGGGTGACGGCAGCATGGCCCTTCAGGTCGGGCTTGTTGGTGTATTGGTAACCCTGATAGCGCGGACTGCGCTCCACGAGGTTCAGCACTCGTTGCACGTTGCGGTCGAGGTCGGCCATGTCGAGTTTGCCGCTCTTCGCGCCAGCCACGATGCTGTCAAACTGCTCGGCCTTTCCGGGCTGGAGCATGTCATTGCCGGCCCACATCTGTGTGGCTCCGTCTTTGCCGCCGAACCAGTCGGTCATGACTGTGCCCTCGTAGCCCCATTCATCGCGCAGGATGGTCTGCACAAGGTCTTTGCTCTCCGAGGTGTAAATGCCGTTGATGTAGTTGTACGAGGTCATCACCGTCCAGGGTTTAGACTCCTTGATGGCAATCTCGAAGCCCTTCAGGTAGATCTCGCGCAGAGCACGCTGTGAGATGCGGGCATCATTGTTCATGCGGTTGGTCTCCTGGTTGTTGGCGGCGAAGTGCTTGATGCTTGTTCCCACATCGTTCTTCTGCACGCCGGTGATATAGGCCGCGGCGGTCTTGCCGGCTACCACCGGGTCTTCTGAATAGTACTCGAAATTACGTCCGCAGAGCGGGTTACGCATGATGTTCAGGGCCGGAGCCAGCAGCACGTCGGCGCCATACTCCTTCACCTCTTCACCGATGGCCTTGCCGACCTCTTCCACCAACTGGGTGTTCCAAGTGGAAGCCAGCAGTGTGCCGATGGGGAAGTGGGTGCAATAATATGTGGCTTGGTCGCCTTCGCGGGTAGCGTCGATGCGCAGTCCGGCAGGACCGTCGGCCAGCACGATGGCGGGAACGCCGAGCGAGTCGAGCGGATAGGTAGTTCCGGCTGCGCCGGGCACGAGACTGCGGGTGGCACCGATCACGGCGTCATCGCCAGAGAAGCCGGCCATGCCCGTACCGATGACAAAGTGTGCCTTGTCTTCGAGCGACATCTTACTCATCACTTCCTCTTTGTTGAGGGTGTTCATGGTCACTGTGTCGGCAGAATTGCACCCCACCATGAGGGCAGCCATGCCGATAGCAAAAAACATTGTTTTTTTCATGTGCGTGTCATATAAATTGATAAAATTGTTTCTCATCTCTCAACTGAGCAATATTAAGGCGGAAAAAACATCAGATTAATAGTAGGCGACTCATGGCTCACAGGCCGTTTTTCGTGATTATTCACCCCTTTTCAAAAATCGCTTACAAATTTAGTAAATAAATGAATACCAACGAAATATTTTTCAAAAAAAATGAAAACAGGTTTAGGGTGGAGGGTTTAGGGTGGAGGGTTTAGGGTAGAGGGTTTAGGGTAGAGGGTTTAGTATTTAGTGTTTAGTGTTCTTAACATATCTCTTGCTTCTTGCCTCTTGCTTCTAAACTCCCTCCCTTCGGGAGCGTCGGGATGGTTTTTAGGTCTTACTTTTTAGTGCTTTGATGACCAGTAAGTCGGCGGGGAGCCAGTTTACGCTGTCTAGGGAGTCGGGGGTGAGCCATCGTGCCGCCTCGTGCTCGTTCAGGTGCAGGGCGTCGGTCAGCAAGGAGCAGAGGTAGCAGCGCATGGTGAGGTGAAACATCGAATAGTCATATTCCACTGTGCAGAGGAACTCGTCGACACTGATGTCGGCCGACAGTTCTTCGTTTATCTCCCTTTTCAGTGCCTCCTCGGGAGTCTCGCCCGGTTCCATCTTTCCGCCCGGAAACTCCCACCAGTCTTTCCACTCGCCGTATCCCCGCTGCGTAGCAAATATCTTGCCACCCTTGCGTATGATGGCCGCCACCACTTCGATATGTTTCATAATTCAACTAATGCCTCGGAAATGTTAGTGTTTTAATGAAATTTTTACAAATCAAAAGATGTAATACTTTGTCATCTGATTTTGTCTTTCTTTAACCATAGTTATAAATGATGATAAAGTACCTATTTTATCTCTGAATTCAGAAGGAAAACACGTTAAATATTTCTTAGGCACAATAAGTTTTAAATTATAATCACACATTTCTTTTAGTTGGTTAGCAGAAATGCCCTGTTGTAGGGTGAAAAGATATTTTTCATCTACCCTATCTGCCTCATTAAGCACCTGTCTCCATCTATCCTTACAAGTTGTTTTTGCACCTAACACGGTTAGTAATTCGCTAGGGAAATTAAAATTGTGATAACAATCTCCATTTGGAAATACAAAATCAGGTCTTTTCTTTTCTTCTGTAATAACTTGTTCTTCGAAAATTAACCCATTGTGGGTGAAAAGGTCTGCCAAATGGTGTTCTAAAGATTTTCCTGCTCTAGACTTCCTTCTATTAAGTACTTCATTTGCCGTTTTCACAAATAAATCGATATTCGGGAAAGGTTTGGTACAAATATCTGAATACACTTTTTCTTCCATGTATTTGAATAGTGTATATTCAGAATCAATCCACCCAAGGATTATGTCGTCTGGCTTTGCTATAATATTTGTTGTGCTTATTCCGTTTGCCTTATTGTAACATGTCCTTGCTCCTTTAGCCATCACCTTGGTATCAGGGAAATCTTCATATAGACTGACGAAATCATTAATGAGTAGAAGTAGTTTCTGTTCGGGTCTCTCAGATTGTGCAATGTCTATAATTTGATTTGTCTTGTCATATGAGAGATTAAAATATGAGAAGAACTCATCTATATCATCATCCGAATGTAAAATGTACGCCTCATAATAGTCCTTCTCAAAGCGTGACAATATTAGTAAATCTCCCACATTGTCATCGGTTAAAAAAGGGAAGCCGCGGCCAAATCGTGTTATTCTATATTCATTTCTTGTACCTATGCCATAATACTTAAAACAACTATCAGTCTCAAAATCATCTTGCCAACGTATCTTAATGGGAATAGTAATATTTTCCCCTTTTTGTCCTTCTTTATCAAGGAACATAGACCAAGCTTCCTTTGAAATATGAAAACCGCATTGATGTCCGCCTGTACTTCCAGTATCATTTGCCGTGATAAACTTACATAAGGCCGATTTTGAATACAACACTTTATTTGTAGCCAAATATAATAAATCGCTCATAACTTGTTAACTTTAAGCATAGATTGTATTAGATTTTTAGATACTGCAGTAATTAAAGGAACAACCACGGAGTTTCCGCACTGCTTATATCCTTGGACATCTGATACAGCGTTAATTATATAGTTATCAGGATAGCCCATAAGCCTAGCGCATTCTCTTGGGGTCAATCTACGAGGGTTTAAACCATCACCTTGGGGAATTAATATTTCTGAACCGTCTTTATAATATCGAGCACTTAGTGTTCTTGTTATGCCGTTCAAATCGACAATACCATACCCAAAACCATTACCTTTCTTTTGTTGTTTGATAGCATAATTTTGTAGATACTCCCATAATTTATCAGTTAAAGTGTATTTACTGTCAACCTTCGGCTCTAAAATCTGACTCACAGTCATTGACGGTTCTTTTTGTTTAGGAAACTCAAATTTTTCTTCACCATGATAAAGATCTTTGTTGAACCCCACAATCATGATACGTTCTCGGTGTTGTGGAACGTATGATTTGCCATCCATCACCAAATAGTGTATAGAATAGTTCAATTCTTCTAGGGTTTCCTTGATAATTCGAAAAGTATTTCCTTTATCATGTGAAACTAAATTCTTAACATTTTCTAAATAAAATGCTTTGGGCCTAAATCTGCTAATAATATCAGCCACATCAAAGAACAATGTTCCTTGTGTTTTATCCTTAAAACCAGTCTCACGACCTAAACTTTTCTTTTTTGAAACACCTGCTATTGAGAACGGTTGGCAGGGAAAACCTGCGCATAGCACATCGAATCCCATTGGGATATATTTCTTAGTTTCTTCTTTGGTAATGTCACCAAAAGGCATGTCGCCGAAATTGGCAAAATATGTTTTTTGGGCAAATTTATTCCATTCAGAAGAAAAGACACATTTTCCACCTTGGGCTTGCATTGCTAATCTGAAACCACCCATTCCTGCGAACAAATCAATGAATGTGAATTTTGGCCGTTTTGGGTCAGGGAAAGGAATGTCAAAAAAATCTTGAAATAATTCATATTGAAGAGGATTTTCTGCCACTTTTGTCACCTCTTGCTCACTCAAATCTGGTAGATAATGATAAATGAAATCTCTTATGTAACCAATTGCCTCAAAGTTTGATTCCCTTTTCTCACTATTGCCTCGAATATTGCCTATATTATGCAAGAATTGAGTAATAACAGCCAGCTGGTCTGTATATGATTTTTCTCCATATACAGATACACGCAATTCTTTTCCGTCAACATTCACTTTTTTTATTGACTCGGGGAAATTTGATAGTTTTAACTGTCCTTTTATGTCAATCATTTGTGTTCAATACTATTCTTCAAAATAATCTGAATCCAATTTCTTTACTTCATACACCTTCTTTTCACTTACGCCAACATTGTATTCTATCATATAATCTGCAAGTGATTTTCCGTCAATAAGCACAATTTTCTTGCTGGCTTTGTTTGCGGCCTCTTGCGCTCCGTTTGTAAACTTGTTCGTAGTAATAAAAACCCCTTTGGTTGCTTTTTGTTCGTCAAGTGCACCAATAAACTTATGAATGTCTGGTTTACTGACCGGATTATCAGTATATCGTTTTGCTTGGATGTAAATCTTATCTAGACCAAGGGCGTCTTCAGGAATAATCCCATCAACTCCATTGTCGTGGCTAGTAGGCGTAACTATGGCCATTTCCTTGTTTTTACTACCAAATCCCATATTCAAAAGCAAGTCAAGAACAAGTTTTTCAAAGAAGTTGGGGCTCATCTCTAAAACCTTTTGTAGCAAATCAGCAGCAAGGTCATCATTTATTTTTTTGAATGCTTCATCCATCTGTTCGGTGGGGGTCATTGCCTCTATATCATCAGCAGTAATTTGACGAGATGATTTGTTGTTTGAGGGTGGCGTGACATTGGAGTATTCGGCAAATTCAGGATATTGTAACAAGTCTGCTTGCGTCAAATCAGTATGCGAATTCAAATAATCTAAACCTCGTTGAGTAATACGATATACACCTCTTTGTGGTATTATTATGAATAAAGCACGACGTAACCATTGACGTGACCATCCGATACGATCGTTTAATTGAAATGCTGAACCGCTTTTTGTTTTCAAAGAGCAGTCTTCTGGAGTTAACTGAAAATGTTTGATAAGAGCTTCTTTCATCTCTTTAGTGCTTACTTCCTTGTCTTTAAGTTGTAAGAGAAAGGGGTAAAGGAATTTTTCAAATTTTGGTATGGCCATATTGTAACTTTTTTGTTATATACCATAAAAAAAGCCCTCTTTTCGCTTTGAAAAGAGGGCGTGGAAGAGGTTGAGGAGACCAAGGCCTAGCACAGCCCGCATCAGACAACAACCATACTGTCCACGCCCCTTTCAAAGTGCGTGAACATCCGTTGCCTTGTCCGACTGATGCGTTTGGTGAAGTGCTAGTTCTGGTATCTCAGCCTCGCCAAGGATGTTTAAGGATTTGTTTCTTTTATGTCATGTTTTTATCGAGATATAGTTGGTTTTATCGGTATAGGTTTATGTTTATAGATGATTTTCTTTATAGTTCCCATTTCAGCCTACAAAATTAAACAATTTCTCTCGTATCTCCATCGGTTTTTGTGGATAAAAATATATTTGGTTGTTTGGGAGATGGGCATTGATGGGCGCGGATGGGCAAAGATACAGTTTTTTCTGAAATAAGGCGGTGGGTTTTTCACAAAAAAACATAATTATCGGGAGAAAAGGGGGATTTTCAATCAAATGATGTATCTTTGCAGTTTAAATGCATTTATAATGTAAAAAAATCAAAGATGATGCGACACATTTTGACTATGATATTGCTGGTGCTGGCGCAAGCGGGAGTGCTGGCGCAGACGGAGAAGAAAGCACCGGCGGCGGAGGCGGAGATGATGATAGCCGCCGTGAACCGCACGGCCGAGGGCATACACACGCTGCAGGGACGTTTCACACAGGTGAAGACCATGTCGTTTCTCAATGACAAGATGACCTCGACGGGTATGCTCTACCTGACCGACAAAGGACAACTGCGGTGGGAGTTCACCACGCCTTACCCCTATATCTTCATCATCAACGACAACCAGGTGACCATCCGCTCGGGCAAGAAGACACAGAACATCGACATGAAGTCGAGCAGGCTGTTCGAGGGCATCGCGCGTATCATGGTGAACAGCATGACGGGCCGCTGCCTGCAGAAAAACGGCGACTTCGACGTGGATATGTACACGCGCGGCTCGGAATGGATAGCGTGGCTCACCCCGAAGAAGGCGCAGATGAAGAAACTGTTCAAACTGGTGAAACTCCACTTCAGCAGCACACAAAACATGGTGACGAGTGTGGAGATGACCGAACCCTCGGGCGACAACACCGTGATAGAACTGAAAGACTTAAACCTCAACCAACCTGTCGATGAAGCGGTATTTACTCTGCATTAGTCTGGTGGCCGTGCTGGGGCAACCCACTCTAGGTGCCTCCTCTTCAGAGGTTAGAGGTGAGAGGTCAGAGGTGAGAGGTCAGAAGCAAGAAGCAAGAGGCAAGAAGCAAGAGAACGCCTTGGAGGTTAGAGGTGAGAGGTCAGAGGTTAGAGGTGAGAGGTCGGAGAATTGCTCTCCATTAGCGGGGTGTCGTCCTTTAACTTCCTTAACTTCCTTAACTTCTTTAACTTCTCAGAATATATCTTCTCAGAATATATCTTCTCAGAACGAGGAGCCTCTGATTTCCTTCCCTGCAGGCTTCGACCGCTTGGAGTATGCCATGCGGCTGGAGGTGAAGAGGATAGACATCACGGGCATTCTGGTGTTGAAACAGACTGCGGAGGGCGAGATACGCGGCGCAATGATGAACGAATTCGGCGTGAGCGCGCTCAACCTGCTGGTGACGCCCGACCGACGGAAGGTGACGCTGCTGAATGTGTCGCCCCTGCTCAACAAATGGTACATCAAACGGGCCATCCGCGCCGACATGAAATACCTCTTCCGCGCCCGCATGAGCGACGTGGGGAAAAAACGCAAGGGCCGCCGTATCGAGATGACCGGTGACGGCATCACTCTGCATGGCCGCCACGGCATTACTTACCACTTCAACCAACAGGCAGAACCCATACCTACCGACGACGATGAGACTACAGAATAACATGTATCACATAGTGCGGCGAGACGAAACTCCCGCCTTCGACATCGCGCTCCATGCCGACCATGTCATCTACCGCGCCCACTTCCCCGGGCAGCCGGTCACACCGGGTGTGTGCATCCTGCAAATCATCGGCGAATTGCTGGAAACATATCTGGGCGGAGCGCTGCGACTGACGACGGTGAAAAACCTGAAGTTCGTGCGGCCCCTGTCGCCCGTCGATAATAACGAGGTGACCGTGACCTTCCGCCGCATCGACAGCGAGGGCGACACGGTCAAAACCAAAGGCGACATCACCGCCGGAGGCGAGACGTTCACATCCTTCTCAATCATCTATGCAAAGGGAGACTGAACCAAACGGACAGGAGCGGCTCTGTGTCATCGTGCCCACCTACAACAACGAGCGGACGCTGGCCGACGTGCTGCGGCGCATCATGCGCATCACCACCGACATCATCGTGGTGAACGACGGCAGCACACAGGCCACTGCCGACGTGCTGGCCGCGGATGAGTTCAGACGTCTGACGGTGGTGGACTACGGGCGCAACCGCGGCAAAGGCTATGCGCTGCGGCGGGGCATGGAGCGGGCCACGGCCGAGGGCTACACCCACGCGGTGACCATCGACAGCGACGGGCAGCACTTCCCCGAAGACATCCCTCTGCTGATGGAGGCACACCGCGAGCATCCCGAGGCGCTGATCGTAGGCGCGCGCAACCTGAACGAAGACAATATGCCGCGCGGCAACACCTTCGCCAATAAGTTCTCTAATTTCTGGTTCCGTTTGCAGACGGGGCGGCGTATCGACGACACACAGAGCGGCCTGCGCCTCTATCCGCTGCGGCGCGTGAAACCCTCATGGGCAGTCACCCCGCGCTATGAGGCCGAACTGGAACTGCTGGTGTTGGCCGCGTGGCACGACATCGACATCCGTCAGGTGGCCGTGCGTGTCTATTACCCGCCCGAGGGCGAGCGCGTGAGCCATTTCCGGCCGATTTATGACTTCGCCCGCATCAGTCTGCTCAATACCGTGCTCTGTCTGGGTGCCTTGTTTTATTACCTGCCCGTAAGCATTTATAGAAAAATACGCCGATGACGCGACCTTTCCTCTATATCTACGACCGATTGTCAGGCCACCGCCGGCTGACAGGCTGCGTACTGCTGTTGCTGTTCGCTGTCTTTGCCGTGGTGGCATTGCAAGTCCATTACGAGGAAGATATCGCCAAATTTCTGCCCCATGACGCCCATCACGAGCGCTGCCAGCAGGTGTATCAGCAGATAGCCATGCAAGACCGCATCGCCGTGATATTCACCTCGGCCGACACCACACGCCGGGTGAGCAGCGACCGCATGACCGACGCCATGGAGGCTTGGGGCGGATACATGGGAGAACATGCGCCTGATGTCCCGGTGCAGGTGAGCATCGACGACGAGCGCGTGCTCGACATGATGCGTTTCGTGTGCGCGAATATCCCCTATTTCCTAAACACTGCCGACTACGAGCGCATAGACTCGCTGCTGGCCCAACCCGGACGGGTGCGTCAGCAGTTGGAAGACGACAAGGCGATGCTGCTGCTGCCCGCCGCCGGAACCTTGTCGCAGACCATGCCCTACGACCCGCTGCAACTGTTCGGTCCTGTGCTCGGCCGTATGCGCGGGTTGCAGATGTCGAACCAGTTTGACACGGCCGACGGCTATCTCTTCTCTGCCGACGGACGCATGGCGATGGCCACGATGAACAGTCCCTACGGTTCGAGCGAGACACAGCGCAACGCCTTGTTGGCCGCTACCATCGACAGCGCCATCATGCAGACGCAGGCCGACTACCCCGACATCCGCGTCTCGGCCATCGGCGCCCCATTAGTGGCCGTGACCAACGCCAGCCAAATCAAGAGCGACTCGCTGAAAGCCCTTTCCGTGGCGGCGGTGCTCATCCTGTTCATTCTGTGGTATCATTACCGCCGGTGGCGCGACATCCTGTGGGTGGGCGTGTCTATTGTCTTCGGGTGGCTGTTTGCCCTGACGGGTATGGCATTGTTGAAGGAGAGCGTGTCGATCATCGTCTTGGGCATCGGATCGGTCATCATCGGCATAGCGGTCAATTACCCTCTGCATTTCATCGACCATACACGCGAGGTGCAACAGCGGCGCGAGGCTCTCAAGGAGATGGTGCCGCCGCTGCTCATCGGCAATATCACCACGGTGGCGGCCTTCCTCTGTCTGGTGTGGCTCGATGCCCAAGCCATGCGCGATCTGGGCCTCTTCGGAGCACTTATGCTCGTGGGAACGATTTTGTTTGTGCTGGTGGCGCTGCCGGTGATGAAAGCCTCACCCTCAACCCCACATGAGAAGATGGGAGTGGATAGCCCAGAGATAAAAGGCAAAGAGAACAGTGATGAGGTTCAAGGGAAAAGGGGCAATCTTCAAATCTCGAGCCTCAAGCCTCAATCCTCAACTCTCAGAGGGGTCCTTTTCCTCGCCGTGACGTTGTTTTTGGGCTATTTCTCGCTTAAAACCTCGTTTGACAGCGACCTGATGCACATCAACTATATGACCGCTCAGCAAAAAGAGGATATGCGTGTGCTGACCGCCATGACACAAGAGGCACCACTGTATGCCGTGGCGGAAGGGGGCACATTGGATGAGGCACTGCAAGCCAATGACAGTCTGATGGCTACCGTGCGCACCCAGACAGACAGCATCGCACAGGCGAAAAACCTGTCGGCCGACAGTCTGGATATCAAGGGCGTAGGGATGTTTGTCCCGTCAGTGGCCGCCCAACAGCGCGCCATCGACCAGTGGACCGAATTCTGGAGCAATGGCAAGGGCGAGCGCCTGATGGCCGAGACACGCAGTGCGGCTCAGGCGTTGGGCTTCAAAGCGGAAGTGTTCCAGCCGTTCTACGACCTCATCAGCACGGCTCCTGGGGTGCAGACCGCCGATTATTTCCGTCCGCTGACCGATCCGTTGACCGGTATGTATATTCTGGAGGGTCACGATAAGTGCCAGATAGTCAATTATATCTATGGCCCGACGGCCCGTGAGATGTCCATCGACGGCAAACACGCCTTCACCTTCACGCGCAATGACATCAGCAATCAGCTGGTCAACGTGCTCAACGACTCGTTCAACTATGTCGGTTGGGTGTGCGGTATCGTCGTGTTCTTCTTCCTCTGGCTGTCATTCGGCAAGATAGAACTGGCCATGCTGTCGTTCCTGCCGTTGGCGGTGGGCTGGATATGGATATTGGGATTGATGCAACTGTTCGGCGTACAGTTCAATATCGTGAACATCATCTTGGCATCGTTTATTTTCGGTCAGGGCGACGACTACACCATCTTCATCACCGAGGGTTTGATGTATGAATACACCACGGGGCGCAAACGGCTGGCATCGTATAAGCGCAGCATCGCCGTCTCGGCCCTGTTGATGTTTGCCGGCATCGGTTGCCTGATATTGGCGAAACATCCGGCATTGCGCTCGTTGGCCATTGTCACCATCATCGGCATGGCTACCGTGGTGGTCATGGCATGGTATCTGCCGCCGCTGGTTTTCCGTTGGCTCACCACGAAGCACGGTGTGCGCAGAGCGGTGCCTATCACGTTGAAGCGTGTGGCGTATTCGCTGTACTCCATCACGTTCTTCCTCGCCATCATGTATCTGTTTATGAAACCCTTCACATGGTTCTATTTCCATATCGGGAAGACGACAGAGAAGAAACGGTTGCGGTTCCACACGATGATACAGAAGATGTCGGCATATATCATCCGCCATGTGCCGGGTGTGAAATTCTCTTACGACAACCTGTCGGGTGAGACCTTTGAGCGGCCCGCTGTCATCGTGTGCAACCACCAGAGTCACCTCGACCTGATGTGTCTGTTGATGCTCACGCCGAAGATGGTGTTCCTGACCAACGACTGGGTGTGGCGCAATCCGTTCTACGGGTCGGTCATACGCCGCGCGGAGTTCTATCCTGTGAGCGACGGCATCGAGAATAACCTGCCCCGTCTGCGCGACCTCTATGAGCGCGGCTACTCCATCTGTGTGTTCCCCGAGGGCACACGCTCGCCCGATTGCAATATCCTGCGGTTCCACAAGGGCGCTTTCTATCTGGCGCGGATGCTCGGAGCCGATATCCTGCCCGTATTCCTTCATGGAGCGGGTCATGTGCTGCCCAAAGAAGATTTCATGCTGCGCGAGGGAGCCATCCATGTTGAGGTGAACAACCGCATCGGTGCGGAAGAGCACCCCGACGACGAGTTGGCCGACCGCACGATGACCAAACGCATGCACCGCTATTACCTCACACATTACCAAGAACTGTGCGACCGCATCGAGACCGAAGATTATTGGCGGCCGTATGAGAAATATAAGAGGTATTATGAGGAGTGAAGCCCCCTCCCCGGCCTCCCCGAAGGGAGGGAGATTACTCCCAAGAGGTGAGAGGTTAGAAGCAAGAGGTTAGAGAATACCTCAGAGGTTAGAGGTTGGAGGCATGCTCATATCTCTTCTCCGTAAGCAGCGGTTTTGACTATGCCATCACACCTCTCTTCCATCATACTCATCCACTCCTATAGCATCCATTGCACCCGCAATAATAACAACCAAATAATGACCAAACGACCAAACGACCAAAAGGTAGTAATAATCGGCAGCGGACTGGGCGGCCTCTCCTGTGGCGTCATCCTGGCAAAGAACGGTTATGATGTGACCATTCTGGAGCAGGGGCGTCAGATAGGAGGCTGTTTGCAGTGCTTTTACCGTGGTGGTGCCAAATTCGAGACGGGTATGCACTTTGTCGGCTCCGCCTCGGAAGGTCAGACGTTGCGCCGACTGATGCACTATTTGGAGATAGACGACGTGTCCCTCTCACGGCTCGATCCCGAGGGATATGAGGTCGTATCGTTGCAGGGCGAGCGTTTTGCCTTCGCCAACGGGCGCGAGCGGTTTATCGAGCGTTTGGCCGAGCGGTTCCCTCATCATCGGAAGGAATTGGAGCGTTTCTACGACGTGGTGGAGCAGGTGGCGAGCGCATCGTCGCTTCACAGTCTGCGCCATACCGAGACCGATGCCGCAGTCAATACACAATACCTGTTGCGTTCTATCGACGATGTGGTGGCGGAAATCATCACCGACCCGCTCTTGCAAAAGGTCATCGTGGGCAATTTGCCCCTTTATGCCGCTGAACGGGGCAAAACACCGTTCTCCACCTATGCTTTCGTCATGGATTTTTACAGCCAGAGCGCCTATCGCGTGGTGGGCGGCAGCGACCGGCTTGCCATAGCGCTGCAGGCGGCATTGGAGCGACACGGCGGACGTGTGCTGACCCGTCAGCGTGCCGTCAGCATCGACTGCAATGACAGCCGTGCCACGGGAGTGACCTGCGCCGACGGCACCCGCTATGAGGCCGACATCGTCATCAGTGCCATCCATCCGGCGCGCACCTTGGAACTGGTGTCGTCGCCTTTGTTGCGCCCCGCTTATCGCAAGCGCATACAATCCATCCCCAACACCGTGGGCGGTTTTGCCGTCTATGTGCGATTCAAAGAGGGCACCACCCCCTATATGAACTACAATTTCTACGGTTACTGTCAAGATACCCCTTGGGATTGCGAGCAATACGACGATGCCACATGGCCGAAAGGTTATCTCTATATGCATTTCTGCGATGAGGACGGGCAGCAATACGCCAAAAGCGGTGTCATCCTCTCCTATATGCACATGGACGACGTGAAGCAATGGGCTGGCACCAAGAGCGGCCGTCGCGGCGAAGATTATGAAATGATGAAACATGAGCGCGCCGAGCGGTTGCTCAGCGTGGTGGAGAAGGACTTCCCTGGATTGCGCCAGCAGATAGCGTCATATTACACGTCAACTCCGCTCACCTACCTCGACTATACTGGCACCGAAGGCGGTTCGATGTATGGTGTGGCGAAAGACATCCATCTGGGACCGGCAGCACGCGTACATCATCGCACGAAGATACCCAATTTGCTGCTCTCAGGGCAAAACATCAACAGCCACGGCATTCTCGGCGTGCTTGTCGGCACCATGGTGACTTGCGGCGAACTGCTTACCAGCGAAAGGCTGTTTCAGGAGATAACCAATACCCACCCCAACCCTCGCCGAGGGAGGGAGACGATACAGGGGGTAGAGGTCATCTCTTGCCCCCAGTCCACTGCCCCTTGCCCAGACAAGACACCCTGCTGCTCAGACAAGGCTCCTTGCTCCAAAGACAACGGGTTAATCATCGGCGGCGGACTGGGCGGCTTGTTTGCCGGAGCCCTGATGGCCAAAGAAGGCTTCCGTGTGACTGTAATAGAGAAAAACCGTGTGATCGGCGGCGGACTGCAGACCTTTTACCGCCATGGCGTGGGGTTTGAGACGGGCATGCACTTGCTCGGAGGTATACGTCCTGGAGGTTCCATCTATAAGATTTGCCGCTATCTGGGCATCATGGACCAGATGGACATCCGCGATGTGGACCATGACTGCATGGACCAGATCACTTATTTCTCCGACGGCAAGACCTACCGCATACCCGAAGGGAAAGAGGCGTTCATACGCTATTTCCAGCAGGAGTTTCCCCACGAGGCCGAGGGCATACGCCAATATGTCGATGCTCTGTACGCCCTGGTCGATGAGATAGATTTCTTCTACCTGCGTACCGGCAACGCCCACGTCTATACCCACGACGAGCAATTCCTCATGCCCGCCGACGAGATAGTCAACCATTACCTGCACGACCCCAAACTGCGCGATGTCATCTCATACATGAACCCGATGTTCGGCGGATATGCGGGTCACACACCGGGTTTCATCCATGCGCTCATCAATGTGCTGTATATCAATGGCGCCTCGCGATTTGCCGGCAACAGTCAGCAGATGGCAGAGGCGTTAGCGCGCATCATCACTGACGGCGGGGGCGAGATTGTATCCGGCGACCCGGTAGCCCGTATCGACATCGACGAACAGCGGCGCGAG
>JAEEGL010588289.1_pt1 | contig 19103 bp, 20 predicted proteins | sample 9134231 | NCBI WGS metagenome assembly JAEEGL01 (sample SAMN16246548, study PRJNA631951) | gut metagenome | biome: gut microbiome; feature: rumen; material: fiber-attached | host: Bos | place: Iran: Karaj | collected 2018-10 | reverse complement strand
TGAATACGGATTAAAAGAAGCCATTGATTCTGGCTACCTTAAAAAGACTTTTATTGACGATTACGCAAATGTTCAAACACAAAGCTTTGTAACAAATGCGGTCGAAAGTTTTGTAAAACAGCACAGAAATGAAAAAGGAGTCTGGAAACGCTATGAAAACATGCTTCCAAAAATGGCTTTATTCGCAACTACAATCGATGAACTCAACAATGAATTAAGACCAGCTCTTGAAACAGCATTGCGAAAACTTGATATTTCAGAAGATGCAATCCTTGTGAATGTTGGCGATGACAAACTTACAAAACAGGATGATTTGCGAGAATTCTTAAAACTCGATACTCCAGAAAGTAAAAAGCAGTTTATTCTTCTTGTAGGAAAAGGAAAAGAAGGCTGGAACTGTCGTTCACTTTTTAGCGTTGCATTGTTCCGAAAGCCAAAGAGTACAATTTTTGTATTACAGGCAACAATGCGTTGTTTGCGTTCAATTACAGAAACTCAGCAGACTGGTCAAATCTTTTTGAGTACAGAAAACTTGAGTATCTTGCAGGATGAACTAAACAAAAACTTTAAGGTTAGCGTTGATGATCTTAAGGGAAATGATAACTCAAATAAAAAAGTCCGCCACATTTATGTCCGTGAAAAAGTTCCTGTAAAAATGATTGAGCAGACATATGAATACAAAATTACAGAATTAAAGCCAGGTGATTTTACACTCTTTGGAAACGGAAGTGGTTTTGATTTTGAAAAATACCGCCGTACAAAAAGTACTCATTCACTTTCAAATATTGATTCTGCTTCTATCCGTAAAGAAGTTGATTCAACAGATGAACGCACCTTTACAGAGTATTCACTTGTTGCAGAGCTTTCGCTTTATCTTACCCAGCACGAAATTGATAATGAGACTGGAGAAAGAACACGCCGCTGGTCGCCTGTGCAAATCCGTGATTTACTTGAACACTGCGTCGATGGAATAGATACAATACTTGAAAAAGTAAATTACTCAAATTCCATTCTGTATGATTGGGTTGTGCCAGAACTTTTCAAGCAGATTTATAAAATTACTTACGAAAAAGGCGAAAAGAAAGAAATTATAAAATGGCTTACAAAAGATCCTCCAAAGAATTCGGATGGAACAGACGGCTGTTACAATCTTAACTTTGATGATGACTTGTTTGTGGAAGAAACTGCAGCACAGTTTTCTGAATACAGTCAGAGTTCCACTAACTCAACACATGCAAAGAAAAGCTTTAATCTTTCAGGCTACGGATTTGATTCTGGCTCAGAAAAATCATTCTTTGTGAGAAATCTCTTCAACAACAATGAAATAAAACATATCTGGTTTACCGGAATGCTCACTAATGGCCAAAGCGACTTCTATGTTCATTACATCGATCCTGAACTCCATACACTGCGTTCTTATTATCCAGATTTCCTTGTTGAATTGAATGATGGCAAATTCTACATCGTAGAAATTAAGGGTGAAAACTTAATTGACAAAGCAAGTACGCAGGCAAAAGTACAATATGCAAAACAAATGTATTCTGCAAGCGGACTTGAATATGTGTTTATACCATCAAAGTATGCAGACATGATTTTGCAGGAGTTTGTAAAAGATTCTCGTAGTCTGGATTTGTTTGGTGTTGAGAAAAAAGGTATTTACCAAATTGACGAAGGATTCGGATTACAACAGGCCGCTTCTCCTGGATCTGATTTTTGAGAAAAATACTTCTACAAAAGCATTAGGTCCTTTGTAGAAGATATTAAACTACAAAAATTAGTTTTCCGGAAAAATAATATACTTCACAGGAAGTTTATCACACAACCAGACTTTATCATTGCCGATATAAAACTTTATTCCATCAGCAATGGCTTGTTGTGTATCAATTTTCAAAAGAACTGGAGTAGAATCTCTTCTTTTCCCAACTGCGGTAGCTGTTTCTTCATCAACAGAAAGATGAACATATTGTCTTTTCATAGGCAAAAGCCCTGTTTCTTTTATTGAAGGAATGAAACGTTTTGCAGTTCCATGGTAAAGAAAAGCAGGAGGAGTTCCTTCAATCTTTTTTATATGCATCGGAATCGAATGTCCATAAAGGGCACGAATTTTGTCACCTTCAAGTTCCAGTCGTTTCTTTTCGGAAATTTCCATTACTTTGATAACATCAGCCTTTGTGATTTCCAAAGCATTTAAGAGCTGTTCTAAAGGAACAAAGCCTTCTTCATCCATTTCAAGTTCATATTCCCATGGAGCATGACGGAGAGCATAAGATATTTCTTTGCTGAGTTTTATATAGTCCATATTAGTCTTCTGCTTCCGTTTCAGTAATCATTTCTTCCATGGCTGCCCGGAACCAGTCCCAGAAAGTATCGTATTCCTGCCGCTTTTCATATCCTGGATCACAGAAATCATGAACTATAACGACTTTACCTGGTTTCTCCATTTCAAAACAAGCTACATCATCACAGTCACCACGTTTTGCAAATGGAGCAAGATGTCTTGCAGGAAATCTTTTTGCCATTCCTTCTGTATAACTTTTAGCAAGTTCTACATCCATAAGAAACCAAAAATCGAAATCTGCTAAATCCAGTTCAGCAATCTTCTTAAGTTGCTTTGGATAATCAAAATCTGGAAAATATTTCTTAATATCAAGCAATTCCATTTTTATTCACCTCACATATTTACTTTGTCCAATGTCCTAGAACCATTTGGATTTTCTTTTCTGTAACTGGAATTTTGTTTCCCAATTCTCAGTTTTACAGCTTCTCCCCATGTTTTTGGACGTCCTTTTTTAGTTGTAAGCCTGTCTTTTGTTTCTTTATCAGGAATCTTTTCATTAAAACTATGAATTACAACCTTTGCATCAATACCAACAATTTGTGCTGCTACTAAACGAGTGTTATCAATCGTTGTAAGTTTACCATCCGGCATTTTTACAACATCAATAGCATCGCCCTTCCAGCCATTCTTCTTCATACTGTCAATAATTTCTCCAGCACCATTTACAGAAGTTTGGCTGAAACGTATTCTCCCAGCAGAAATTGTTCTTGTCCTTAAAGCCCTAAGTGTTTTCTGAACTTTAGGGTTATAAAAAAGCCTGCTGAGTCCTTTCATTTTGCCTTCCTGTTTCTAAAGTAAAGGCAAGTCTTACTTGGATATTCGACTATTATAACACCTTTTTGCTTTAATTTCTTGAAAATTGACAGTTGGGCTGAGCCATACGTAAGAATTGTATGAGGATATAACTCTTCATACATTTTCTGAATCCAGTCTTCAAAAAGAAGCTGATTCTCTTTCCTACGCAGTTCGCTAGCAACAGTACCGATACATACTATGCTGTTTTTAGGAATCCCCTCAAAACAGTAATCAAGACAAAGAAAATCTCCACGTACATTATTGATAACTTTATGTCCCAGTTTTCCCCACCAATAGCCCCAGGCTCTCATGCGATAAGTGTTATAACGTTTTAAGGGGTCTGGAAAATCAAGGTAGGTTGAAAAATCCGGCGAGATGATACCCTCAAAATGTTCCAGGATTTCTTTGGCTCTTTTCCAATTATGCCAGATACCATTTCTTGAATCGAACTTATAATCATCAAGAAAACATCCAACAAAAGCGTTGCTATGGAAATTCACATTTCCTTCCCTCATTTCTCTGTTATACAGAGCCACAGCTTCTTCGTAAGTTATAATTGATTCAGGAATATCTTCTGTTGTATTTGGACAGATAGGAAATCCCGAATCGGTAAACTCACAGTCTTCTACCATGTGTGCGTTCCAGATGTCACGCAATCCGGTTCTTGCATCAATTTTTTTCATTGCTGCCATTTTTTCTTCTCCCCATCTTACACGAGTCAAATCCATGTAAAATGTGGTATAATTACTGTGTTTGGGAGTTTGTCATACGACGCTTTCCAAACTACAGAAGAAACGTGGGCCCTTGTTTCTATGTCTTTATTGTATGACATTGGAAAATGCACGAAGACGAGATAGGACAAGATACAAAACGAAAATGCAGTCTAAAAGACAAGTTAGGACAAGATAAGAATGACAATAGTAAGATTCTTAGAACTGATTGAAGAAATATATGATGGTTTCCTTGATAGAGACAAATTATTCTTAGAAGTCATTGATAATTCTTTAAATGATGGAGCTAAAAATCCATTATTAAAAAATCCAGAATCAATAAAAAAAATCTTATCAGAAACACCACGTCCAATTCCTAAAGAAAAAGCAAAATACATTACAGAAAACTTCAATGAAGAAAGATTCATAAATTACATTAAGCGATTTATACGTGGAAAAGGAAAAGAATTATTTTTAGATCAATTATATGAACATTTTTTAGACGAAGTAACCGAAATATCAATCGAAAGTCTAATAAAAGATAACCTTGAACAATATGTTTTACTATTATGGAAAAATATTCTTAACGAAAGTAAAAATCTTCAGCAGACTCGTCCATCCAGAAAAAAAGAAACTCAAAAAAACTTAAGTTTTAAAGATATTAGAGAAAAATTAAAAGAAGTTGTATTTGCAATTCCCGAATTCGATATAAATGACAGACCTTCTAGAGTAAAGAATCCGAAATATTTAAAAGAGAAAATTGGTTCCCCGGAATGCAATTTAATTTACAGAAAAGTAGAGCCTAATGTTACGGAATACTTTGATGATGTTAGAGATTTATTCAAAGTCCGCCAAGAATCAACTGACTTTTTATATGAAAAAATAAGAGAAGAGGTTCATAATAAATTTGTATCACTTTGTGATTTATCAAAACCTGAAATTTTTCAAAGAATGGTTACATGGTTGCAAGAAGAGACAAGGGGATCTTATGATGCATGTGAAATCGTAATATCCTATTTTATTCAAAGCTGCGAGGTGTTTTATGCTGCTACCGAATAAAACAATTTCATATAACGAATCCGTATTGATGTTATTTCCATTAATCCTCCATACGATTGAAGAACGACCTGATATAAGTGTAATTGATTTATACAATTCCCTCAAAGAAGAATGTACTTCAGTGATTCAGTTTACTCAGAGTATGGATTGTTTATTTGCGCTAGGGCGTATTGATTTTTCCGCTGGTTCAGGAGGGCTTATCTTATGTTAAAAGAACTGTATTGTGAGTCATTTAAAGAAAATGGCAAAACACGAGATAAAATTATTTTTTCAGAAGGTTTGAACGTTGTATTAGGCAAAAAGAAGAATGGAGAAGAACATAATTCCATCGGTAAATCAACATTACTCCTAATCATCGATTTTATCTTTGGTGGAGAAAATTATAAGAAGTCAGAAGCCTATAAACATGGCGAACAGATTTTTAACTATTGCTTTGAATTTGAAAATGAAAGATTTTATTTTATAAGAACAAATAAGACTGATAATGTTATCGAATGCAATCCTGATTATTCTCCTAAAACTACAATGAAGCTTGATGACTATAGAAAGTTCTTGTTAGAAAAATATGGAATGAACAATCTTGAGCTATCATTTCGCAATATAGTTGGTCCTTATTCCAGAATATTCCATACAGATAAAAATATTACTCCTGGCCATGTTCTTGAAGCAAATATTCATCAGAATGAATCACCAATAAAAGTTTTTGAAAAATTAAACAATATCTATTACAAAATAAAAGAAAAGGATGAAAAAGTTACCTCTGTAGAAAATAAGAAAAAAGTTCTTACAAAAGCTAGAAAATTGAAGGTTCAACTGGAAGAGACAGAAGTTATTAATGTGAAAGAAATAAAAGCTGAACTTGATAATCTTGAACATGAACGAGACGAATTAATTCAGAATCAAAATGACAAAATCAAGTTACTTGATGAAGAGAAAATTGCAAGAATTATAGAACTGAACAAAAAGATTAGAATCCTGCAGAAAAGACAACGCCAGCTGTTATCAAGAAAAACAACTGTTACTGATAATCTTGAAAACAACCTAATGCCGTCTAAAGCTTCATTTGACGCATTATTAACTTTCTTTCCAAATGCAAATATTAAGCATCTGGAAGATATTGAAGCATTTCATACAAAACTTACATCAATCTTAGAAGACGAGTATAAAGAAAATCTTCTTGTAATTGAAAACACACTTAAAGAAATTGAACCTCAAATAGATTCTCTGATGAAAGAATTAAATGAATTAGAAAAAGATACGGGTAACTTCAAAATGGCTTTCTTAGAGAAATTTGCAGAAATTGATAACAAAATTAAGGAACTTAATTCTAAGCTTGAAAAGAGTAGCAAAGAAAAGCAAAAATCAAAGGAACTTAAAGAACTTAAATCTCAATTAAAATCAGATGAAGAAAAAATCTTAGATGGCTTAAGTCAAATCTACAATACAGAATTATTATCTCTGTGCAGCGAAATACTTGAATCTGACGTTTCACCGGTAAAAATCGATTTTCCTAAAACAAGTCAGTATACAGTTTCGATTCCTCATGATGATGGAACTGGAGACAGTTATACAAGTGAATTAATATTTGATTTGGCCGTATTGCATAATACAGTTCTTCCATTCCTGATTCACGATTCATATTTATATTCCAATATCAGAGGAAAACGATTGGACAGAATTATTTCTAAGTATAATGAGTTTTCTGATAAACAAATATTTATTGCGATAGATCAAATTGAAATGCTAGAGGCCGAAACAAGAGAGCTGATTAATAATAAAAAAATAATTTCTCTTTATGCAAATGGAGGAGAATTGTTTGGAGAATCTTGGATAAAAATGTAATTTAATCTAAGTTTAATAAAATGGAGACTCAAATTGATAGTTCACAGTATTACTTCTCAAGAATTAGATACATTGAAATCTTTAATCGGCAAGAAACTCTTTTGTTTTAAGTCGCAGCAGAAAGATAGCTGGAACAGGATTTTAGGCAACATATTACTTGTTACCGAAGAATCCGAAATTGAACTCCGTAATGAATTAACAGAAATTGAATACTTTGGAGATTCCGAAGATGTTTCAAGATTCTATGTTAATCTGATTACAAAAGAAAAGACTTTTCAGCTTATGGTCGAAGATTCAATTGCAGAAACTTCTGTAAATGAAGTCGTTGAGGATATCATTATTATAAAAGATGAAATCAGCGTAAAAAATTCATCTGGAAACACTATCTACGAAATTACAATGGATGATGCAGTTATTATTAAAACAGATAATTCAGTTTATACAATTTCAAGAGAATGGAGTCTGGAAGAAGAATTAATTTTCATTAAGACATCTGATTACAAGAAAGATATTTATTCTGTTGAGCAGATTGTATCTGAATGGTCTGATGAAGATGAAAACACAGTAGTTACATGCAATAGAAAAGAAATCTCTCTAAAAAGTCTCTTAAACTAAATCAATATAACGTCGCAAATATATTTGAATTCCTCTCATTTTTGCTGTATTATCAAATTATACAAAATTTCCAAACTATGTTAATTTTACCCACTTTTGGAAATTTTGTATAAGAAGGTCTTATGATTGGAAGAATAGAAGAAAAGAAGTATTTACAGTCGTTACTAAATGAAGAAGAGCCCCAATTTGTTGCAGTTTATGGCCGTCGTCGTGTCGGTAAAACATACCTTATTAGAGAAAGCTTTGAACACTCGTTTACCTTTGAACATACCGGAGTAAGCAATGCTTCTCTGGATGTTAATTCACTAAAAGCCGTTCAGCTTGAAAAATTCCAGGAATCACTCGCAGAGTTTGGGTATAAGCTAACAGAAAAGATTACATCATGGAATGAAGCCTTCAATGGTTTGAAGGAAGTAATAAAAGCTTCAAGAGAAAAGAAAAAGGTTATCTTCATTGATGAACTTTCATGGATGGATACAAAGGACAGTGGCCTTATTTCAGCACTGGAAAGTTTTTGGAATGGATGGGCAACGGCTCGTAAAGAAAAGGATATAATTCTTATTGTCTGTGCATCTGCTACTTACTGGATTATGGAAAACATTGTACATGCAAAAGGCGGTCTTCATAACAGGCTTACTGGTAAAGTTCATTTAAGACCATTTAATCTGTATGAATGCAAACAGTATCTTGAATCGCGAAAAATTGTTTTTAGTCTTCATCAGATTTTGATGTGCTATATGATTTTAGGCGGAGTTCCGTTCTATTGGAGTTTATTGAAAAAAGGAAAAAGCCTTCCTCAAAATATTGATGAATTATTTTTTGTAGAAGGTGCTTTATTAGCAGATGAATATGATAATCTTTATAAAGCTTTATTTAATAAGCCTGATCAATATCTGAAAATTATAAATGTTCTTAGCCAGGCAAAGAATGGACTAACGCGTGAAGAAATAATAAAAAAGACTCATGTTGCAAGTTCCGGTGCTTTCTCAAGAAAATTGGTAGAACTTGAAAATTGTGACTTTATCAGAAAGTACATTCCGTATGGTAAAAAAGATAGCAGCTATATCTATCAATTAATAGATAATTATACTTTGTTTTATTATAAGTTCCTCAAGAAGAATAATTTTGAAGAACACTTCTGGCAAAATCAGGTTAATACTCCGGCAATTAATTCCTGGAGCGGACTTGCATTTGAAAAAGTTTGTCTTGAACATATACCTCAGATAAAGAAGGCTTTAGGGATATCAGGAGTGTATACAGATGTAAATGCCTGGCAGTGTTTATCTGATAAAAAACTTGGGATTCAAGGTGCTCAAATTGATTTGATGCTTGTTAGAAAAGATCAGATAATTAATCTTTGTGAAATGAAATATACAGAAGCAAGTTTTCCAGTAACAAATGCTTTTATTATGGAAATGAATACAAAGATTCAGTCCTTTAAGGCAAAAACAAAAACACATCATGCAATTCATCCGACTTTAGTTACAACATATCCTGTTGTTCAAAATGAATATGCATCTGATCTTCAGGCAATCATTACAGCAGAAGATTTGTTTGTAAAATAATTTATACAGCATTCCGTTTCCGTTAATCAGCGAAGCCGTTCATTTAGTGTTTACCCTGATAGTTGCGGTGGTTGAGTAGCGCCAGCGTATCGAAACCACCCTGTTTATGCTATAATGATTACCCAGACAGCAGGAATGTTTGTCACACGGATTTGATTTCGCTGACACAAAAATCCCCAGCTTCATGCTATAATACAATCAGGAGGCAGTAGAATGAAAAAAACTCTTGCTGTTTGTATTTCAATTCTCGCATTAGCTTTTACCTGCTGTATAAAAGAAAACCACTCAAATGAAATTGTTCAAGAAAACATCAATCCCGACGGTTCACTCAATTTAAATAATTTTACACTTACATTCAAAGATGATTTTGAACGCAATACCCTTGACAAAAAAAAATGGAGCTATTCTCCTGAAATGGAGAGGCAGGGCGAAAAAGGCTGGGGCGGCTGGTGGAATGACAAATGCAGTTCACTAAAAAACGGTAATTATGTATGCACCTGTAAAATTACCCAGGACGGCACTCCCATAAGCGGTGCAATTCAAACCAGAGAAACCTTTAAGCAGAAGTTCGGACTCTTTCATATCAGGTTTAAAGTTGAAAAGGCAGATGGCTTGTGGTATGCATTCTGGCTTTTAAATGATGAAATGGCAGCTAATGCCCCTGACGGCAGTGCAAAAGACGGTGCTGAACTTGATATTTTTGAAATTGTTCCTGGTGCTGACAAAAAAAATAATCGTGCAGACTTTGGAATGAGCGTTCACTGGGACGGCTATGAAGAGGATGAAGAAACAGGAAAACCAAAGACTCAAAGTGCCAGCGATTTTACTCATCACCTTTATAACGACTTTTACAAGGATTATCATGAAGTGTGGTATTTGTGGGATAAAACCGGCTACAAATTCTTTATGGACGGCACAGACAAAAGCCATATGATTTTTAATTTCCCCGCAGAAGAATATGGTAAAGAAGTTTGTGAAGTACCAAGCTATATGATTATTTCAGCAGAGTTTGGAAAGTGGGGTGGTGAAATAGACCCTTCGCAGCTGCCCGCACATTTTTATGTAGATTATGTAGAAGTGTATAAAGAAAAATAAATTACAACCTGGCAGCAGGACAATCCCGTTAAGCCGCCAGGTGCCGTTTCTCAATCAGCTTTTCTTGAACTGAATTGCGGTAATTATAGCAGAAACAATTGCTCCAAGAATTATAAACCCAATTCCGCCAAGCATTGTCCATTTTACAAAAGGCGTAAAACTCGTTACCAGCATAAATAATCCTGCAATAAAAAGAACAAGCCCATAACGGCGTGCAATCATTTTTTTCATAGAAGCAACTTTATTTTCATCGTCTTTAATTGCATGTGGAACTGTTACTTTTATTTGATTTACAGGAGACTTTGGAAGAATGTTTCCTAAAACCATAAACAGCAATGAAACAAAAACATTCACCCAGAAAAATATATTAACCTGTATTCCCAAATTTAAAGCATACATAAGAAAGCTCACAATCACAGAAGCCATAGGGATAATCCAGAAATACACATTCTTGAATTTTTTTGAAGCTGTTTCTTTCTTAAAGAATAAAGTTATAACCATAAATATTTGTAAAAAAGTAAGAAGCACCGGGAACACAACAACACAAACGAATTTTGAACTGTATCCGTCAGGCTGTCCATTAAAGCCCCAGTGGCGGACCATAGTTTCCGGAAGTTTATTCCATAGAATAAGTCCAATTGCAATCGGCAAAAGACAAATTATTGAAGTAATGACAGTTGAAACAATATCACTTCTTTTGTTTCTATTTTCATTCATCACCTGTTCGTCCTTCATCTGACTCTGATCTTTTTCAAATTCATTTTCACTCATAATAAATTCCTCTCTTTAATTTTTCAGACTGATCATTTTATTTCGCATCAGTAGAATCAGTAGAATCTGTAGAATCTGTAGAAGCAGTAGATTTATTTTTTTTCTTGTTTGATTCTTTCTCCTTCCCACTGAACTGCGAAAACCACAGCATCATCTCTTCAAATAGCGATGTATTCAAATCGTAATAAACAAAGTTTTTATACTTAGTTTCTTCTATTAATTCAGACTTTTTCAGCACAGAAAAATGATACGACATTGTTGCTGCCGTCATATCAAATTTCGAAGCAATTTCCCCTGCAGATTTCCGGCCTTCTTTTAACATCAAAAGGATTTCTCTCCTGACAGGATCAGATAAAGCCTTAAAAGTATCCTGAAAAGCCATAATTATATTTCCTCAGCTTTTTCAACAGTTTTATTTGAAAAACAAAGTCCATTCTTCTTAGAAAGGAAATATACAAGACCACAATACAAAGCAGAAAATGCAAATAGAACAAGTTCCAGTAAAAATGCATTAACATTATTCTTTACAAAAATAACAGCAAGAAAATCAAACAAAGCGTGTGCAAAGACTGCTATAAACAGATAGAAGATATTTTTCCTATCTTTACACGCAATCCAGACTAAAACCGAGCCTGCAATATGAAATAAAAGTGCACTGATTCGTTCAAAAAATCCAAGAAAGCTTTCATAAACTTTTGTACCCGCAAGTTTTTCTAACTGAAGCTGCATAACCGGAACTTGTTCAGCTGGCAGTGAGGAAGTAATTACAGAAGTCATTCCATTATTTATAAGAAGTGACAAAACTAAATTTGTAATCATTGTAACAACAAAAATTACAATCACCTCAATTCCTCCATGCCCTGCACCATACATCAAAGCTGTAGAATCATCATCTTTAGATTTATTCAGGATACACTTGAATGCAAAGAAGCGGCCCATCTCCTCAAACAGTCCTGCCTGAATGCCGCCAACCAGTGCGAAAAGAAAAGTCTTAGACTGAATCACACCACCAGCGCTCGATTTAAACAAAAGTGAATTGCATAGACTTTCTATACTTACAAAAAGAATAAATGTAATGCAGCCAACAAAAAATGGTTTAATCCTTGCATTAAATTTTTTTCGCATAAAAACAAAACCCGCAGCTGTCAGAAGCACTCCTAAAACGGCACTGACAATAAAACTTACCATCACAGAATTTTGAACATGTAAATCCATACGCTCCTCCTGAAAAGCATTTAGAAATAGTTCTAATTTGAAAAATATCTAATTAGAAGTTTATCTAAATAGAATATAGCGCATGCAAGTGTATCCGTCAAGAATTTTTTTATTTTTTTGAACGCAGGTTTTTTGGAACGCAAGTTTCACCTACACTAAAGTTATATCTGCTAAGAAAACATTCATACATCATCCGCCGTTGCGCCCTTCGCGCATTGCGCTCATACCTCACTTCGTTCAGTACTCAGGGGCTCCATGGCGTGCTCATTTGTTGTGGTATTTGAAAACTCACTGAGGGCAGAGTCGTGTCGTGTTTATGATATTTTCTGGCTTTCCGTCTGTAATGCCTTTATCTGTTCAACGGAAATTGTACAATAACTTGCAACTTTTTCAATTGGAATGCCGTCTTCTAACATTTTAAGTGCAGTTTCTCTTGCTTTTTTTTCGGCAGCTTCTTCGGCGTGAACTCTTATGTCTGTTTCATAATCGTAATTGGCTACTAACAAATTATCTACCTCCGTGCTTTTTCGTTTAAGGTACTCAGCTAAAATATTGTTTTTTATGCAGTAAGAAATTGCATCTGTAATGGGATTTGCAGATTTTTCATTTTTAAGTTCTCTTACCTTTTCTACAAACTTACAGTACTGTTTTAAAATATCACACTTGTTTAATACCGTCAAAGGTTTTTCGGGATGCGGAGAGGCGATATTATAAACATCTACTGTAAGTTCTAACTGAGGCCTTGCTTGTTCCTTGATGTATGCATCTGAAAGGCGAAGCGTTTTAATGTCCGGATATGGATCAGTTCCGTTATAAAATACATAGAACTCTGGAGTCGGGATGTGAACCAGATTCATTTTATAGCGGTGTTCCTGTGGTACAATTCTTTCGTAAAGACGAACAACATAATCAAGAAAGCGTAAGGGCATATTCTCGTTTATTGTAGACTGATGTTCGACAAGGACAATCAGTTTTCCATTAATTTTAAAACTAACGTCATTGTAATAAGTATGATACAACGTCTGGTCGATTATTTCACTTTCGATTGAAACTTCACTAAGTTTTAAATCAGAATCGTGGAGTGCATTGTAAAGCGATAAGAAATTTTCTTTTGCATGAATGTCCTTCATAAATAAATCTACGAATACTGAATCACGGTATTTAGTGTTCTCCATGAGAACCTCCTGTTTTTTATTTTTGCTTTTATTTATATATATACATTGGTTTGATATTTTTATTAAAAATTTTGGAACAAATGAGAAAATTTTAGAACTTTTTTAGTAGATAAAAAAAAAAGCAGAAAGTATGAAATATTCAGAGGTAGCATATACTTTATACACCTCAACAATGTGAAATACTCCGTTTAAAGCGTGCGGGAAAGATTAGGGGTTTGGGGGAAAGAAAACCACGCTTCGCAAGTAGTGGTGTTCTTTCCTCCAAGAAAGTGAGCACGCCGTGGAGCCCCGTTAGTTCCGAAGCGTTAGCGGAGGAATGAGCGAAATCGCGAAGGGCGTAGGGGCGGATGATGTTCAGAATGGTTTTTTAGTAGAAATAACTTAAGTGTAGAAGAAATTTGCGTCATAAATCACTTTTTAAGAACCCGGCATTGATTCAATAAAACAAACGAAGTGCTTGAGAAACCTTGCTCTAGTCAGTATACTAGCGCTATATGTCGACAAAACAAATTACTGTATTAGATTTGTTAGATCTAAATCTTAAAGGACATGACTCACTTAATCTAAAATGCATTGCCGGAAGAATCGGTTTATCCAGAGAATTAAAAGTTCCTGATATAAATCGACCGGGGCTTGCTTTATCAGGATTTTTCGAAGCCTTTGCTCCTGAAAGAGTACAGGTTTTTGGTCGCGGCGAAGTAGCATATCTTGAAAACCTAATCAAAGAAAACAATATAGAATCTATAAAAAAGTTTTTTTCAATGGATATTCCCTGCGTTGTATTTACGCGCTCCTTAGCTCCAAAACAAATATTTTTAACAATCGCAGAAATTGCAAACTGTCCTGTGCTCCAGACCGATTTAGAATCAACAGAATTTTCTACAAGACTTCTTCGCGTTTTCTCAAATCTATTTGCTCCAACAAAAACAGGGCATGGAGTTTTAATTGAAGTATACGGTATCGGCATTTTACTTATAGGCGACAGTGGTGTTGGTAAAAGTGAAACGGCCCTCGAACTTGTTCAAAGAGGTCACCGGCTTGTTGCAGACGATGTTGTCGAAATGCGCTGTGTAAACGGAAATACAATCTTAGGTCAGGGTGCCAATCGTCAGGTTAGTCACCACATGGAAATCCGCGGACTTGGTATAATAAATATTTCGCAGCTATACGGAGTTGGTGCCATTCGTGAACAGAAAGAAGTTCAGCTTGTGGTAAAGCTTGAGACCTGGGATCAGGACAAAGTTTATGACAGGCTTGGAACAGAAACAATGTACACGGATATTCTGGGCGTAAAAATTCCGCTTATCGAAATTCCTGTAAAACCTGGCCGAAATCTTCCGATTATAATTGAAGCGGCTGCAATGAATGAACGATTGAAATCTATGGGTTATTATTCAGCAATTGAATTTAATAATAATATTCTGAAATGGATAGAATCAGGGCAGGCAAAAAATGTTTACAATGGTTCTGATGATTCATATTAATATATTAAGGAAAGGAAAATTATGGTAGAAAAAACATTGATTGTACAAAATCGTGCAGGAATTCACGCACGACCTGCTGCTTTAATTGCTCAGACTGCAAATAAATTCAGTTGCGAAGTAATACTTGAAAAAGATACAACAACTGTAAATGCAAAATCTATTATGGGCGTAATCACTATGGCAGCTGGATACAACACATCAATGACTCTTAAATGCGAAGGTTCAGATGAAGTACAGGCAGCTGATGCCATTGTAAATTTATTTGAATCAAAATTTGACGAAGAATAATTTCAGGGTATATTTGTTTCAATGAGTGAAGTACAAATTTATCTTTTTACGGGGCCTGAGCTTGGTGAAAAAAATGAAGCAATAGAAAACCTGCAGAAGGCCGCTGAAAAAAAATACGGGCAGCTTGATGTATATAAATATTTTGCAAGTGATGTAAGAATTGCTGATGTAGTTGCTCAGTTGCAGAATGTAAGTTTGTTCTCCTCTTCATTATTTATCGTTCTAAGAAATGCTGAATTAATTAAACTTAAAGCCGAAATCGATTTGCTTTCTTCCTGGATAAAAGGCGCCGCTGAAAGCACAAACACTTTAATCTTAGTAAGCGATGAAAATTCTGTAGAAAAAAAACTGGATTCTTTAGTTCCTTCCAATCACAAAAAAATCTTCTGGGAAATGTTTGAATCAAAAAAGAATGCATGGGTCCAGAACTTTTTTAAGAAGAACGGGCTTTCTATTTCAAATGATGCCGTTGAGCAGATTCTTGATATGGTCGAAAACAATACAGAAAGCTTAAAAATTGAGTGTTCAAAATTTTTCTGCCTTTTCGAAAAAGATCATACAATCACTTGCAGCGATGTCGATAAAATTCTTTCCCACAACAGGGAAGAAAATGCTTTTACCTTATTTGATGCAATGACAGAAAACACAAAATCCAGCCAGGAGCGTTTTGAAAACTGTATAGAGATTTTGAATAAGATAAAACTTTCTAAAGACAGTAACGGAACCTCTTTAATCGCAGGACTTACATACTGTTTCAGACAGCTGCGCTTATGGAATCTGCTTCATTCAAAAGATTCAAATCCAAGTGAATCAGTATTAAAGTCTAACGGTTTCACAAGCGTTACAAAAAAGAATCAATATACAAAAGCGTCAAAAACCTGGTCGCAGGGTGCAGTTTCTTCAATCCTGGCATTGCTAACTTTTATTGATATGAAAATCAGAGACTCAGGAACACAGCTTGAAGAAACATACTTAACGCTTTTAGTTTATTCAATCGTAATTAAAAACGGCCTCTTCCCCCAGGAATACGAAGTTTCTGCGGTGGTTGAGTAGTCTAGCCTGTGGTGGTTGAGCCCGTCGAAACCACCTGTACAGTAAAAATAATCGCATGGTCCCTGAGCGTAGTCGAAGGGGTCGGGGCAACGCCCGCCACCACCAGAATCACAAACCATTCCGTCTTCAGCATCTGTATTCACAATCTGTACAGTGTAACTTCTACAAATCCATTTTATTTAAAATATTTCTAAGCTCCGAAAGTTCCTCTCTGGTAAGCGTAATCCCTTTTCCCATTTTATCATGCGTCGGTGACCAGGGCCTTATGTCATACTTTGCATCATAATTTCCCCAGGCAACTAAATTGAATTCAGTATTCCAGCCGCTTTTTGCAGTAGAAAGCACTCCATATTGTTCCACTATATTGTGACTAAAAGTATCTGCCATTTTTCATCCTCTCTAATCACAATGCTATATGGTTTTACTTTTTTTTATAAGTGCAAAGTGCAGTTCCGTCCAAAACAATCTGTTATCCTGAATTCATTTCAGAATCTGTCCCATAAGCCGCTTGTGACAAAGCCAGTCTGTCATCCTGAATTCATTTCAGAATCTGTCCCATAAGCCGCTTGTGACAAAACCAGTCTGTCATCCTGAATTTATTTTAGGATCTGTCCCACTATCAGCCATTACTCCCAGACAAAAAGATCAGCACAATTCCTTTCTCCGCCGGAAACATCTATAGCCTGTCCTGTACAGAAAGTATTTACTGTCGTAAGAAATAAACACCATTGAGCAGCTTCTTTTACATCCATCCATTTTTTCAGCGGTGTAACATCCATCACTTTTTTCCATAACAAAGGATTTTCCGTTACCACATTATTTAATTCGGTAAGAACGCCGCCAAAGCACAAAGCGTTACAGGTTGCCTTATATTCATTTGCAAGACGAATCGCGCAGTACTTCATATATCCAACAACCCCGGCTTTAGACGCAACGTATTCAGGAAACTCATTCCCGGTCAGCGCAGAGACAGAAGCATTGAACAGCACCGATTTTATTGCATCTTGAAAAGCATATTTTTTTGTTACATTCATCGTTCCCAGAAGATTGACATTTATATCTTTCCCGCTGGCAGTTTGAACCCCGGCATTATTTATAAGAATTTCTACATCACTTATTTCGGGAAGTGTCTCTGCTTTACTTATATCCGCAACAAAATGTTTATACAAATCATGAACAATAGAAGCTTCCTTTATGTCTATGCCAGAAACTTTATGCCCCTGCTGCAAAAATAATTCTGCAGTCGCCTTACCAATTCCGCCTGAAGTTCCGGTAATAACTACATTCATAAAAGCCCCTCATCAATTCTGTTTATCTGTATTTTTAGATTCAACATAATCAAAGTATTCCTTTCCGACATTATCTTTTTCCCAGCTGCACACAACCTTGTAGCCGAAGCCTCCGAAAAGCACTTCACATAAAAGCTCACACACAGCACCAATTGCAGAACAAACAAAAACCTGAGTCCATGTCCAGCCAAAGAAAATTTTAGAAACAGTTGTAGCAAAAACAAAATTATCCACAAATTGTGCAACGAGAGTAGAAATGTATGAACGGATTGCAAACGCACCAAAGCCCTTAATTTTTTTTCGTTCGAGCGAGCTGCCGATTCTAATGTTTAAAAGTGCATTTACAATAGAAGAAATCGTAAAAGCAAGTGCCGAACCAAGAACAACATACCAGGAGCCGCCAAAGGTTGCATTGAGTGCTTTGTTTACTTCAGGATTTTCACTCGTATAGAATTCGCCCCACATACCGGGAGCTTTTGAAAGAAGTGCAAAGCTTGCGCATACCAGAAGATTTACGGCAAGTGCAAGAATGGAAACTTTTATAGAAGCCTTAGCGCCCCATCTTTTGCAGATTACATCCATGCAGATAAACATAATCCAGCTAAAGACAAAACCGCAGTCCAGTGCAAGATACTTGTAGGACACAAGTTCTTTGTTAGCCATAAGATTTGCACACACAACTGATAAAATAAATAAAGTGATTGTTAAAGAAGGAATGTTTCTCAAAAGGATTTTGTAATCGTTTAAAAGGTTTTTAAAAAACGATTTGAATTTATTCATACTGCCTCCATAAGAATTTTAACTTATACCGCGCAGGAGAGTTATGAGGAATCATAAACTGCGCCATCGGGACTGTATTCTATATAAAACAAAAACTCTAATCAACCTGCCTGCTGAATAATACGGTGATTGAGCCTGTCGAAATCACTATATTTGCAAGTATCTCCTTCATCCTGAATCCGCAACAACTTGTCATCCTTAATCCGCAATAACATGTCATCCTGAACTTGTTTCAGGATCTGTAACAGAAATAACTCTCCGTACAGATGCTGAAATAAATTCAGCATGACCTCACAACCACTCCAACCCGTCATCACACTAATTCACACCTCACTTGAAAGCCTTTATTTAATTGAATAAAATTAACAATCAACTAAAAGAGGCAAAACAAAATGCTTGCAAAACGACTAGAAAATTTAAATCCTTATGTTCCAGGTGAACAGCCAAAAGACAGAGTCTACATAAAGCTTAATGCAAACGAAAACCCATATCCGCCGCACAAAAATGTTATTAAAGCAGTTAAAAAAGCTGTAACGGAAAACAGTGCAAAGCTGGGACTTTATCCCGACCCGGATTCAACTGAACTCAGAAAAGAAATTGCCCGAATGTTAAATGAAACTGGCGGAGTACTTTCGAATCCTTCAGCAAAAGAAAAATTAAATTTTAAGCTTACAGAAGAAAATATTTTTTGCGGAAATGGAAGCGACGAAGTTTTAAGCTTTGTCTTCTACACTTTTTTCGATTCGGACAGGCCTTTAGTTTTACCAAACTTCACTTATAGTTTTTATCCGGTTTATTGCGGCTATTACAACATACCGATGAATCAAATTCCTTTAAAAGAAGACTGGACTTTGGACAAGGACAAAATGCTTGAAATGGCAAACAAAACAGACAGTGCCATAATCTTTGCAAATCCAAACGCTCCTACAGGGATTGCCTTAACAACAGCAGAAGTTGAACAGATGATTCTTGCAGCCCCAAAAGATAAAGTGTTTATAGTTGATGAAGCCTATTGCGACTTTGCAGAAG
>JAEEGL013447878.1_pt1 | contig 19104 bp, 14 predicted proteins | sample 9134231 | NCBI WGS metagenome assembly JAEEGL01 (sample SAMN16246548, study PRJNA631951) | gut metagenome | biome: gut microbiome; feature: rumen; material: fiber-attached | host: Bos | place: Iran: Karaj | collected 2018-10 | reverse complement strand
GGTGCTGGCAAGTTCAATCTGGACAGGGCACAGATATTTGCCTGTCTTCACTTTGATGCAAAGTCCGGCATCCCTCACCTTCACATCCTCATCAACCGTATTGACCTTGATGGCAATCTTATGAATGACTCCTTCGTTGGGGAAAGTGCAATCAAGGCTGCCCATGCCATCAATGTTGAACGTGGATGGGAGTTGCCCGAGGATATTCACGATGCTCACATAAAGGAGATAACAGATGCCTGTTACTACATCCTTCATGGAATGGCAAGATATGATTGGGACGCTTATAAGCAAGGTCTTGAAAGTCGTGGTTACAAAGTCAAGGAACAACGTGACAAACAAGGTGTGCTGCATGGGTACACCGTCCTTCGTGGCAACTCCCGTTTCAAGTCATCCATATTGGGTAAAGGTCGTGACCTCACCGCATCCAAACTTGAAGCCACATGGAAGAAACTTCACCCAATCGCTCCAAGTGTTGTGAAACCCAGCCCTGCCGTGGGCACCTCCAAAACAGTAGAAAGGAAGCCTATCACAGAACGCTACACTGAGCGTCAATACGCTGCCCAACCGAAGCCAGAAGCACCATCTGTATTTACCAAATTGTTGTCTGTTGATGGTAAGGATTGTTCTATCAAGATGCCAATGGAGGCATACAAGGCTATGGAGAATGCCATTGAAGTTCCTGACGAGTCTGTGCCATTTGAGAACGTCTTGAACGTGGCTATGCTGCTGTTCATGAACTACGTCGATGCTGCCACCATCGTTTCAGAATCCTGTGGTGGCGGTGGTTCCACTCCATCAAACTGGGGCAAGGACAAGGATGAGGATGAACGCGAATGGGCACTACGATGTGCCCAACATGCTAACTGGCTATGTAAGCCAATGAGCAGGCCAGTAAGAAAAACTAAAGGAATTCACCGTTAAAAACAAAACCATCATGAGTCGAAATAAGTATGATAACCTTGTTGAGGAAATCAACAGAAAAGAAGAGATTGCCGAGCAGAAAGATAATCTGGCTGAACAGTTAAGCCAGGTCACCAAGAATGTGAACGATGTGAAGGAAATCGTTGACAAACTTGTGACAGCTATTGAAGATTTGAAGAAAATTGTGGTAGCCGTTACTGCTGCCAGCAAGAGTACTGACAATGCCGTAACAGCCATCACTAATGCTATTCTGGATAGTCGTGAAGTTGTCATAACGAATAAGCTGGATGATGAGTCTGTCAGGCAATTGCAGAACAAATATGAAACGTATTCACAGCAAGAGGAAAAGCTGTACGAGAAGCACCGCGTTAACATTTCCGAGATGCTTGAACGGAACAAGGACAGGTGCTATGAGATTATCAACCAGGGGGATGGTGTCTATTTCGGGAGGAAAACCTTCATGCGGTTGTACATCGCCTTTTGTACCTTCTTTGGCATCGTTCTCTTGGATGTAGTCTATGGCTTGTGGAAGTTGTTTGGTGGATAAAAATCAAGATAACCATTAAAGCAAATGAGGGAGTATAACACCCCCTCATTGTTTTTCCACTTTTAGAGGTTCAAACCTCGGTTTGTCAACCATTACTCCCTTTGATGTGATATTTAGTGTGATAAAATCAAACCATGTTTCAAGAAACCCGTGGAACTCTTTCATTGAAATCTCATCGGCAAAATCATCTTGGGTATATTCCCATTTCAGATCAATAACATCGGTGAAATGGAAATCAAGAAAGACTTCCACCTTCTTTCGGTCATACTCAATGCCAACGCAGCACGGAGGGTTAATTGTCACGTCAAGCTGCCTTTTCTCGCTGTTCCAATGAATCTCAGTTACTTTTGAAAAATGGAATTGCCATTCATCGTTTTCTTCAAGGAAGACCTCGATATTCTCAATGCCTGTAACGAACTTTACGGCATCGTCGGTTATCATATTGGATGATTTACGCATTTCAAAAATCACATATTGATGTACTTCACAGGATTCTGACTTTTGCCATAGAATGCAGAAACATCTTTCCCTATATATGTTGTATGTTCGTCTTCAACGCCAAGGAACTCACACCTTCCAATGTGTTTAGGGTCTTCAGTGTATTTCCAATCAACAGGATTATAGACTTCTTCCACAATTCCGTTGACGATTGCCAGTACATGAGTAGCCCTTCTTGCGCGAATTATATCAACCTTCCAATACTTACGGGTCATCTCATACAGATTCTCCCTTTTCACTTTCCCTACTTTTACACACATAATGCGGTCTTCGGGATTGGGTATAAGTTCTTTCTGATTCATTTCATCTTAAAATTTCGTTCATTAACAAGCATGGAAATCGAGGCTATCTAAAAGCGATTCATATTTCTGATAGAATTCACTGTCTCTATCTGTATATCTTTCGACTTCAATTTCTTCCTGAGAAAGCAAATCATTCATTATCGCTATGTCCGCTATGCTTGAATCCATTGCATCTACAGATTTTTGATAACCACTCACCATTAAGGCCTGGCATTCTCTTTTGAAATGCTTTGAGTCGATTTTGTTAGACATTGTTCTACAAGACCCAAAATGAATGACCTTGTCCTTAAAAAAGCCCTTTGCCCACTTCACTAAAGTAGTGAGTGGTACTGTTTGTCCTTCAATCCACAAGCTTTTCTTTTCACCGTGACAGGCGAAATATATAATATCATACTTGTTGAAGTCTTCCTCCTCATCATCACCTTTTGCATGAGTACGAAAGTATTCAAGATAATACTTCAGGTCAGATTTTGTTCTGAATCTTCTATATATCACATCACAATCGTATGCCTCTTTTAACCAATTAAGCATTGGCAAGGTGTTAAGACTAAAGCGGTTTTTGGGATTTTGCTCGCTATATTCCCATTCCGCTTCTAAGCATATTATATTATGGCTTGTATGCTGTTTCATAAGTCGTGATGTTATTTTAGAATATTCCAAGAACAGCAATGGAGTCCTCCTTCTTGTTTTAGAGCTTCAAGTGCGTATATAGGGATTATGTTCTCCTTTGGGTACTCTGGGAAACGAAGTTCAAACTGGCGGCGAACCGTCGTGTCTTCTATACAGTCTGCATTCTTTGATAGTGCTGGCATAAAGATATAGTCCTTTGTGCGGATATAGTTGATGTAAGCCCATTGGAATCGTTCACGACATTTGGCTCCACCTGAAGGCATCCAGAAATTGTGCATTTTGTTGAAATGTGCCTTCAACATAGATTGGCACTGTTTCATATATTTGGGATCAGGATATTTTGTAAAAAGAAGATTACCATCAGACAAATATCTTACGACTCCATCAGAATGGCCATATATACCTTCTTCGTCATCCCAAGGTATGAGGAAAACTTCGCAACCGAACAGGCGAGTCAATTCTGCAAGAAGTTTGCTTGCAGAATAGTGAGGGTTAGCCTGAATTACTTTGTCAACCATGATAACAGCATTATCGCACTTGATTACGTTTCCGCCATCAACAATTATGTCTGTGTCTATCACCTCGGCTTTATCACCTACAATTTCACGAGCAATATCAGCAGCATTTTCTGTCAGTGTATCTCTATATTTTGAATTTAGTAGATAGTCTGGGAGATATTTGAATGCCACAAACTTTTCTGGAGCAACCTGTATCGGCATATAATCACGCGCCCATATATCTTTTGCACCTTGGAAAAACTCTATCGGATAGCCTTTTTCTTTCAAGGTTGATATTGAACGATACAAATCTGGACACACTTGTTCAAGCATGTGAGAAAAGTAAATTGTATTTGTAAGCTGGTCTGTAATCATAATTATTTTATAAATTTGGTGATTCCTGTGATTTATTTGTATCCTTTTCGACTAACTTTATTGTTGTATCTTTGCCTGTTTTCTTCCTTTGCCTTTTCTAAATAATCTGGGTCTGATATTGCTTTCCTGTTTTCTTCATCACGTAGCCTGGCCTCTTCAGAAGAGAGTTTTATTATCTTCCCATCCGAAACTGCAATATTAGAAGGATAACATACTAATTGACGCTGGAGTTCTTCTGAGGTTATTTCTCCTTTTACAAAAGCTTCTCTAACAGATTTCCAAAGTTTCAAGTCTTCTGATTTACTCGCGTCAAGAAACAATTGATCTTTCTTAAGGTCATCAGAACTTAAAAATGTATCAGCATGAAATACTTCTGTTTTTCCATCTGCAAACCCCATGTATGCTCCATTCGTGGATATGATACTTAATTCCCTACGATTAATATTGGTTCCGTAAATCTTACTCATGTCGCCAAATACCCGAGGATTGATGCAACCATTTAGAAACATATGCTTGCAGACATCAACGAATTCTGTTTCAGCATCTAACCCCATCCGTTCTTTATATCTTCGGACAGCATGAGCACTATACATTATCACATGTGGCTTAGAATCGGTTATAAAAACAGGTGTTTGCTCTCTTAAATCTTTCATAACCATGAAGCAAGAGAGAGAAGTAACTTGAAAGTTAACCTTTGCTGGTTTTATTCCTATAGGGAGCATGTAAAGTGTTGCTTCCGGCAACTTCAACATGCCCCATATCGGAGGAATTTCAGCACCCTTTTTAAGTAACGAAAGGATAGTGCGTCTATGTTTGTTTAAAAGAAGACCAAGCAGACGTTTACTAAGTTCATCTCTATGTTCATCAAAGAAACGATGAAACTCTCTGTTAGAGCTTTCTGACGTTATCATTATGCTTATAAGTTTTTTGCATTACACATATCTGCTCTGTGACATTTGTCGCAATGAGCCTTGTTCCATATTGTATAGAAAAGCGTAGTAACCGATGAGACAATTTCGGGATTCTTCGTCAGAATACCAACTTCAAAGTTACCAGGGGTAAAAACTCCTTGTCCTATACCTGCAGGGGTAATGTTAGCCGAGCCGACATAAGCCATTTGGTCATCAACTATCACGACTTTTGCATGATTCCTCTCGCAAAACATATACTCGAACAGTTTTGGATTCATCTGCTGATAAAACTCTCTCCATTCGTCTCTGAAGGATGATGAAGGCATTGAACAGATAACTTGAACGGAAACACCCTGAATTGCCTTCGCCATCAGGTATTTTATAAATGGAGTACCATCATTGTAGTTTTCACCTTGACTCCCTGTTGGCTTCAGACGAAAACGCTTGAAGTTAGCGGTCATAATCTTGACAGAAGATTTAGCTGCACAAATCCTTTCTATGACCTCTTGATAGTGATACTCATTTATAATGAGTCGTGTATCATTGGACGGAAGAGAACTTTTTGAATAGTCTATGACGCTTTCCTTTAACACCTTCCATCGGTTATACTCGTCGCGATGCGCTTTGATAATCCCTTGCTTTATAAGACTTTCAAATTCGGCCTTGCTGCATTTCAGATACTTTCTGGCAGTGTGTCCGCTTAAATATTTAACATTATCAACATCTTGGGATTCCTTTGATGAATTTGCCTTCAATGCAGAAGGTTCAGCTTCTTGCTCTTTATTGTCTATAACTATGCCAAAATACTTCTCCACAGCATCAACGTTAAAGCGGTAATGCCCTCTACGGTTTCTGTGAGAAGGCAATACATTTGTCTTTGCAAGATTCCTTATGTCGTCCTGCTGTAATCCAGTTAGAATAGCCACCTCTGCTGTGTTGATATATTTCTTTATTGGCATAATAAACAGAAAACGATTAAATCATTCTAAGCTGTTGATGACATTCAACATTGTATCATAGTCCGTTATCTCATGGTAACGTACTTTGCTGGTCGATACGTTGTTGAAGAGTTTCTTGGCACATTCTATCTTTGCCATTTCAGCGCCCTTCAGGTTCATTGAGAGCATACTGCCTTTGGTCTCTGCCACGAAGAAGATGTGTTTTACGCCCATGTGGTCATTGAAGGCTATTGCCCAGTCAGGGGCGTAATGACCTACGGGAGTTGGTATCTTGAACGTGCGTGGCAGGCGAGCATATACACAGACCTCTTCGGCATGGTCGAGGTCTTCGGCAAATTGTCGTTCACCCTTGCTGTCGGTAAACACATAGTCGAGGATATGTTTCTTTGCCTCGTATGCCTTGTCGACACCTTGTCGGCTCTTCTCTTTGGTGAAGATGCTGGTGTCATATTGTTGCTCCGTGCGGTTGTAGGAGATATGCTCCACAATCATCGTTGCTTTCTGGTCACGTATCAAACGGATGACGTTGCGGATGAACTCCTCCGGGTTGTTCTTGAACAGATAGAGTGTAGCCGTATTTATTCCTTTGAGGATGCGGGCTACAGTACGACGCGTGAGTGTTGCACCACGAGCGATGTCACCTACGAGGTCGTAAGGCACGTCACTGGTTGAGACATCACGTAACTCCTGGGTGCGAGATTTCTGTTCTCCCGTGAAGTTCAGGTCGTCCTCACCTTGTTCTCCTGTAGTTACGACATATTTCAGTTTGGTTACACGAAGGTTTTTATCTATGGAGGCAATGGCTTTCTTGATTAACTCTTCGCTGTCATAATGTACAGTATAGACATAACGATGATTGATTTGTTCCCATAATGCTTTGAATTGGTCTTTTGCAGCATTTTCATTTAGATGGTCATTAACCACATCTGCCACTTTATTGGCATCTTCAATCATATCCTTCATTGCAGTCGGGTCAAAGAGACCCTGTACGAGTTGGTGTATCTGCTCTGACATTGGAGCCAGTCTCTTACCCATTGGAGCCAGTTGCTCATTGCGTAGATCCTCATGGTATGACTGTTGGATATTGCCTTTATCATCTATATAGTCATTATCGTATAGATATGATACGATAGAGGTTGCTTCCATTGCCGTGATAGTATGAACCTCGTCACCGATTTTGAACATGCGTCCCTCGAAGTATTCTGGAGTTGCGAGTGTCGGGCGTTCACGTAGAGCATCGTTTGTTTCCTTTTGCAAAGCATCAGCAAAAGAACTGTAACTCTCGTTGGCTATCACAGTGAGGCGGTTGATGTCGTGAACGGCATCACCGAGACGCTCTTGGTCCATGCGCGTTCCGCTTTGATCCACACAAATGCGTAGGCCACGTCCCACTTCTTGCCGTTTGGCAGTGGTGCTGTTGGCGTGACGAAGCGTGCAAATCTGGAACACATTGGGGTTGTCCCATCCCTCACGTAAGGCAGAGTGTGAGAAGATGAAACGTGTTGGTTCGTCGAAACTCAACAGCCTCTCTTTATCCTTTAATATCAGGTCGTAGGCAGGTCGGTTATCCTCGCTATCCTTTTCCTTGCTGTTCTGTGCCCGTCCTTTCTTGTCGATAGAGAAATAGCCGTTGTGTACTTGTTCAGCAGAGAAACGACGCAAATACCGCTGATAGTCATCTTCAAACAGATTCAGATTATCATTCAAGAACTGCTGATACTCTTTTTCAAACATCTGCCACAGCGGACCTTTTACCACTTCGCCCTGCTCGTCATAGCCTTTGTAGTTGGCCACCTCGTCTATAAAGAAAAGCGAGAGAGTCTTGATTCCTTGCTTGAAAAGCATGGCTTCTTTCTCGAAGTGAGAACGGATGGTCTCACGCACCTGCAGCTTTTGGATTTGCTGTTCCGAAACGTCGCCCATCACCTCGCCCTTTCTAAGAGAGTCGTCATTCAAAAAATAAACGGTGTTGGTAAGCGGATCGATGTCGTTGATAACGAACCCTTTGTATGCAGGAAGATGACTTGTATCATAAAGTGAATCATACTGCGCGAACCTACAAATCTGCCGACGGGTGCCACTGGCTCCTTTCACCTCTATCTCCAGTTTCACTTCCGGGGCTTTGTTCTTTGAAAGTACGATGCTATCAAAATAGATGTAACTTTGGTTACCCAACAGATTTTGCAAGGTAATGCCCTTCACCTGGATTTTCTTCACCAAGCGTTGACGGTAGGCATCATAGGCATCGAGTGCATAGACACAATTGTGCGAGGTTTTGTGAGTGGCCGAGTAGTTGAGCACGAAGAGCGGTTTGAAGTTCTTTAAAGCTCTCTGTGTTGCATCGCCTTCCATCTTTTGTGGTTCATCCATAATAATGATTGGACGGTTAGCTGCTATTACATCGATGGGGCGTCGGCTCTGGAAGTCATCTCGACGCGAATAAATGATACGGCTCTCCTTGTTCTTCGCTCCCTCCTTAAACGAGGTATTGAAGGCTTGCACATTGATGATCATCACATTGATGCTTGCATTGCTGCTGAAACTATCAATCTGTGTAAGGTTGCCGCTGTTATAGATGAAATAACGGGCTTTCTTTCCATAGAGTTCCATGAAATGCTCCTCCAGCATTGTGAAACTCTTATATACACCCTCGCGGATGGCAATGCTTGGAACCACAACGATGAATTTGCTCCACCCAAAACGTTTGTTCAGTTCAAACATCGTCTTGATATAGACATAGGTCTTTCCCGTTCCAGTTTCCATCTCGATGTCGAGTGAACAAGCCCCCAAGCCGTCGGGCAGACTGAGTTTATTGGACTTAGGAATGCTACCAATGGCCTGTTGTTGTTGTATATTAGCCAACAATTGAGCACCTTGCAATTCCACATCGCTGTTGCGGTAACCAACGTATTCTTCATCGAATGTAATCTTTCCTGACAGTCTGCCCAGGTCACGTCGGTATTGTGCATTGGTTTTCGACGGCTGCCCTGCGAAAACATTTACCGTTGCCTCCACCGCCTCCGTCTGGTATTGTTGTATCTTAAACTTAAATTTCATGCGTCAACTCCTTTGGTTTGGTGATTACTCTCCAAGTTCCGTCATAACGTCCTCCTTCTCTCACAACTCTTCCGAGGTTTGTCAAAATGGCAATATCTCTTTGGATTGTGCGACTCGCCAGCGATAACCTTTGCGACTTTTCTTTGGCCGTTATAGTCGGATATTGAACCATAAATTCAAGGATATTTATTTGTCTGTCAGTGAGTTGCGAGATATCAATCTTTACGACACCGTTTACGACATCCTTTACGACATTATCTACGACATTTGTTGTCGTTGTGTGGAACGATAACTTTTGATCATCTGATACCCTTAGGCCCGACAGTCTCCCGTCATCGTGAGCACCCAGTATCAGGTATCCGTTTTTGCGAGAGTTAGGCATATCGTTTGCAAAGGCACAAATAGCCTCCTGAAACTTATCCGTATCACCAGTAGATACCGTTCGCTCTACACGATAAGTTTCAGTACTATGCAACAGTTCTTGTATCTCGTCTTTCGATATCATATTATTATATTTTATCTCAATAACGTTTTAAAATCTCCTATATTATCTTGCAGCAACTTGTCTATCACAGGTTGCAAGTCTTCGTATTCGTATATTCGTTTCATTACTTATATACCATATTTTTGTTCTCTCTTCTTAAACGCTTCAACACCACCTTCAAGTATTTCACATACATGTTCTCTTATTCCTTGAGATTCTAATATAAAATCTTCATTCTTGTTCTTTGGTTTTGTATTTTCCAAAGCACCATTTATATATTGAAATTTAATACCATCTCTATTCTTATTTTCAATTCCACTTTGGTTTGCAACAATAACATTCTCAGAATCAGCACTGACAACAACATTAGAATTATGAGTAACAATTATTAGTTGTCTATCAAGTTTCTTTCTTCTCAAATATTCAACTAAATCATTATAAATCGCTCTGTTATCAAGGCTATCTTCAGGCTGATCTAATAATATTGGACATCTTTTTTCACTAAAATCTAACAAAAGTTTTAATATCACAAAAGACTTCTTTCCCTGTGACATATCATCAAATGAATCTTTTTCATATTCAAGATGATATGTAATATCAAACCAATTTGTAGACAATAATTCTGATACTACATTATTCACCATGTAGCCACCTTTATATTCAAGATCATTTGCCAAAGCATCAATCAAATATTGTTTTGTAATTTCTTCAATATGGTCTGTTCTGTATTCCTTGACAAAATTGTCAATATATTCTTGCCTTTCGTAACCACGAAGGTTATGTCTCTCTTCTAAGAATGTTCTTAATTGCTTTTCTTTCAGGTATTTTTTTAAACTGATAGAAACATTCGAATACTCAAAGGCCAAATTATCCATCAAATCTTTAATCTTACTATAATACTCAAGATGATTGACAATAACACTTTGTGTCATAGTCTCAACATTTGTTTTCAATTGTTGTATTATTTTATCTATTTCCTTAATAGAGGATAGTTTCTCTATTTCTGTTTTCAATAATTCCTGAAGTTCTCCATATTCCTTATTCTTTTGAAAATACTCATTTCCTTTTTTGTATTCAATGGAAGACTGAATAAATTCCACTTCTTGAATCTTTTTTTGTCTTGCATCATGTAATGATGTCTTTGCTTTTAATAATTCTTTTTTCCAATTATCTAATGCAATTCCCTTTATTTCGTCAAGTTTTGTTATTAATTTGTTTCGTTCTTCCTCTGATAAAGAATCTAATTCATTCTTATAATACAAATTAAAAATATTTTCAGGAATAATGCCATCCAAAACTCGAATGTCATTTTCAATGGTTTTAATTTCTCCTTGTTTTTGAGCTATTGAAGTAGCTAACTCATTATACTTCTTTATTTCTTCTTCGGATATCTGAGAGTCACTTTTTATCTTTTCTATTTTTGCCTGAATCTTTGATATTTCAGATTCAATACCTTTCTCATCCCCTTTTTGTTTCTTTAATACAATCTGGTCATTGAGCTTGGATTGTTCTAAAAACAATTGATTAACCTGACTTGAAATGGTAATTTGATTCTGCCCTAAAAACTTTTTATATTCATCTAATAATTGGTGCTCATCTTTTTCCTTTACTATTTTTTCTAGTAGTTTATTCAACTCCTGTCCATCAGTAGCCAATTCAATCATATGATTTTGAGGAAAGAACATTATCTCTCTTTGTGTATCAACCTCTCCATCTTTCCATCTAATTGATAATGTATTATAGTGCTGATTGACAAACATGCCTTTCTTGCCATCCTCATCTTTACCTATAGATTGACCAAGTTTTTTTGCTATACATTGAAGAAGTGTTGATTTTCCTGTAGACCTACCACCTATAATGGTATTTAAGTATGGATTCAAACAAATATCACCATTCCAAAACCCAGGTTCTCTTAAAGTAATAGTATCTATTACTTGATATCCTGCTTTACTGTCTGGACTCATTTCTTGAATTCTAACACGACTTTCAGGCTCAAATATAATTTGCTTTAACCCCTCAAATGTTGGGTCGGCCTTTATCCATGTGTTTTTATTATTTGGGAATACATTGACTGCATCCATAGAGTGAGCATCGCTCCCTATTACACAAGGCTTTAAACCACCATATTTCTTTTTTATTGTTTCCTCATCATCTCCCTTCTTTCCCAAAAAATACATGACATCATTATTATTTGCAGAGAAGATGATATCAGACATTCTGTATATCTCTTGTCTTGTCGCAGCTAATGATGAATGTTGAATTCCACTATTCCCATCATTATTGCTATTAGAAACTGCTATTATTACAGAATTACGCAAACTTGGTTTATTGACAATTTTACTTAATGCGTCATAACTAACATTGAATTGAGCAATTCCCTCTTTTTTCGCACATGATTCTTCTAATGCGCTATTATTCCTAAACGCTCTACCTAATGCTATAAGGTCCCTACTTAAACAAGAGTATTCATTACCCAAATAACCAAATTTTAAACATTGAAAAAACTCTCTTTCAATTGTATCAATTGGAAGATTTGGATCAAATAATACATGAATGTTTATTGGTGTATCTTTTTGTGTTACAGGCAATAGTCTTAGTTCCACATTAGGGATTAGAGTCTTGTTTGCCAGTCGTCCCTCTTCTTTTTTTTGTTTCAATATTAAGTAATTATCAATCGAAAAATAGTCGGTAATACCCAATACAGCAATATCCGCATTGGACTCCAATTTGGTAATATACTCCTCCCATATGGCATCTCCACTGCCAAAGTGATTGTTTTTTGCTGTTTCTGGCGTATGCACATGCAAATCCCATTTACGCCATTCTGATCCACGAGGATATTTTATTGATTCCATATCTGTAAGATTTTTAGTTTTACAAAATTCTTCTAATTGTATCTTTACTATAATGCTCGAAGATTTGCTCGAAGTTATCGGCCACTTGGTCGTTGGCGAGGCTGCTGTCACGCATAACGAAGTAGTAGGGATGCTGTTTGGCAATCTCTGTGATGGTGGTCTCGTTGACTTTCTCATCAAAGCAGGCCAAAAGGTAGCCGTCTGATACGTTCCAGACGGTTTTGCCAGCAATCTCCGTGCGCTCAATCTTAGCAGAGAGTTCAATGCCGAGGTCTATCATGGTTTGGAAGAGCAAATCCTCTTCCGTGCGGTCACCCTTAATATTGTCCTCAAATAACATTTGTTCGCTGAACTCCTCAGGGGTGTAATAGACATCGTTCATATTTGACGAATCGAGTTTCAGCACACGGAAACCAATGTCAAGCGCTGTCTGCCCACCAGTGAACAAATCGCCCAGCTTTGCCTTCTGCTCCTCAATGATTTTCTTGCCAGCCCGACGAATACGTTCTTTTCCTATTTCGCATAGATTGCTGTATTTATTATCTACTTTTTCAGGTATCTGTATCAAGATAAATTTCCGTTTGCCACCATCCTCACCATTATGCTGCATAACTGCATGTGCAGTAGTTGCAGAACCAGAAAAGAAATCAAGAACAATACTGTCTTCATCAGTCGCAATCTGAACGATTCTATCAAGCAACCGTACAGGTTTGGGAGTGTCGAAAGGAATATCACCATCAAATAGTGTTTTCAATTCCTTCTTCGCCTCGTCCGTATGACCAACCTCAGCGTGAGGCCAAAGGTTGGTCACCATTTTACCCTCAACTTCTGAAAGATAGGTTTTACGACCTATGCCACCTTGACCGTTTTTCGTAAAATAGAACTTGGGCCATTGGCCACGCTTTAAGATATATTCCGCTTGCCTTTTCGAGTCTTCTAATGAAGATTTTAGTACAATGGCATTTACGCCTTTTCGAATATCTGATACAGCAACACCACATATCTCTGCTCTTTTACTGTCATCTGCAAGTTCTTTGAGTTCGTATGGACACCAACCGTTCATGTGGTCTAACATTTCTTGTTGGCTATATCTCCAGTGACCATTTGCATAGGGATAAATCATTTCGCCAGTAAATGGATGCTGAATAGCATAAACCATCCCTTGATGTGTTCTTGCATCTGATGCAAAAGCATTATCATTTCTCCACGCTCCTTTAGGGTCATTGTCTGGATTATCATACATTTTATTCATTTCTTCCGTTCTCGGAAGTCTTTTTGGCATCCATCCTGGCCTTCTACCATATATAATGATACATTCCTTTTCGGTTGGTACACCTTTTGAATCATTTCGTGGAGAATAATTCTTCTGCCAACTTATATTTGCCACAAAGCAATGCTCTCCAAACACTTCGTTGCCAACTTTTATTAGGTTTTCAGCCTCACGGTCATCAATCGAAATAAATATCACTCCATCCTCACTTAGCAAATCCTTTGCCACTTTTAGGCGTGGATAAATCATGTTAAGCCAGTCTGTATGAAAGCGGCCATTGCTCTCTGTATTTGCCACGAGGCGGTTACCCTCTTCATCCTCCTGGCCGCTGTTATGGATGTAATCACCAGCATCCTGCGCAAAATCATCGTTATATACGAAGTCATTACCTGTATTATAAGGTGGATCAATGTAAATCATCTTCACCTTGCCCAGATAATTCTCACGCAATAACTTCAACACCTGTAGATTGTCACCCTCAATGTAGAGGTTTTGCGTCGTGTCGAAGTTCACACTTTCCTCACGACAAGGACGCAGTGTATCCGTAGTTGGTGCATTAGCCAATCGAATGGCATTGCGTTTATCTGGCCAAGTAAACTGATATCGTTCTTCTGGTCCTTCCACAATATCCTTTGACAATTCTTGCCTGAGTTGGTCAAAGTCAATCGCTGCCTCCGGCTTCCCTTCCTTGTTCAGCCGTTCCGTAAGGCAGTTAGGAAACAATTCCCCTATCCGCTTTATATTCTCATCCACCATATATGTGGTTTGCATATTCAGTTTCTCCATAATCGATAATATTTTGGACGTAATTTGGACATTTTTAAGTATCTACAAATCAATAACTTATCAACGAATGCAATAACAAATTAACAGTTATTTACCCTATTTTGGACGTAATTTGGACGTTTTCATCTTATTTAATTTCATATTATGATGCTTGAATTAATGAACTCCAATCAATACCAGGACAAGTAACAGCATAGTACTTGTCATTGATAGCACACAACAAACAAACTTTATCATTCTTATCTCTACTTATTTTCAGTTCAGACATTCTGACATCGTCAACAAGTCCTTCTTTATCAAGAGTTTTTCTTAATAACTGTGCTTCAAAAAGTAATTGTAAGATGCCATTTTGTTGAGAAGTAAAATCAATGTTATATTCTATATCGTCAATTTGTATTTTTTTGCTCTTCAGAAAGGTTTTTACAAATTCACTTGCATTCATTATGTCAGAAAGAAAAGGTGTCCCATTAAATAAGCTAACCTGTACAAGTGTTTTCTTTTTGCTTTCAACAACAATTGACAATACATTACCAATACTATAAAAGATAGCATCATTGATTTTAATAGATTTAAATGATTCATACCACACATGACCATCGATGGACACGTTTTTATGGCATCTACAGTTCACAATCCTTCCTTCTCTTCCACTTGGCAGTTGTATTGTGTGGTTACCAATTTCTATCGTGTTGTATATAGGAATATCAGTTCCGACATTATAATCCAAAACATCAATTAATGTTGAACCTGGTCCAGATATATTGAATGAAATTTGTTTGGAAATAATGTTAATTGGTGACAGATTCTCTGTTTGAAAAGCACTTTGCCAGTCACGATTATTTAAAAAGTTGATACAATACCAATAAAACCTTTCAATCTCAGGAACGGCACTAAGTTTAATACTAGTTGTTTTTTGCCCAGGTGCCTCACGAAGATATGTTTTTAATTGTTCTGGAGTTAAGAGGGCACAATAGATTTTTGATTCATTGTTTTTTTCATTAAAACATACGACAAAATATGCTATGCCGCCATTTTTTCTGTAATGATTCAAGTCAGAAACAGGAATCTTATATTTTATGACAGGAGAAAAAGATGTTTTTGTTTTATGAATACGACCCTTGACTTGAACTTTAATTAGTCTGTCTACATTTCTGTTTAGATTGTTTGTGTCACAGGAATCATACACAACAATATCTCCATCCCATAAAGGGAATGTATTAGAAGTACCTATATACGGAACCATCTTTGTAGACCTAGACAGGTATCTATTAACTTCTGAAACGGCAAGTATTTCAACATTAACGGTTGTTATCATACACTTAGGTGATTTTTTAGTTCTACAATCTTTTGATGCAAATCATACTTCTTTCGTGTCTGCTTTTCTGTGCGACATTGCTTTTCGAGTATTTCTATCTGATGAAGCAGTTTCTCTTGTTCCTCCCGTTTGATGATTTGATGTTCTATGGATTGTTCAGAAGAAGCATCCAAATCGCCAATGGAAAAGATAAAGTTCTGCCAGGCATCATCAAGGGTTAAGCCTTTCAGATCAAGACTAATGGATTCACTCCTTTGCCAATCAGACTTAAGCAGACGGGTATGGAAAACTGCGAACTGGGTTTCTTCGCCATATTGCAGGGCGAATATCATTTTTTGTCCCACTAACTTATTGAGCAATAACAGACACTGGTCACTATACGCTTTTTGCTTCAAGATGACTTGCACAAAGTAAAAGCCTGTGATGTCCTTTCCTGCGGCCAAAGCAGGTACTGTTGCTTGTGAGATACGAGCCACTATCACCATACGACTGATGTCTGCATCGAAACGGTTACGCTCTGCCGCTTTGAGATTGAATTTCTCAAAGAAAGCCTTTTTGGGAAGAGGCTGATTGACGGCAGTAGAAGCAGGCAGTCCGAACATAGGCATCACTTAATTACTAAGAAACAAATCAGTTCAAAATCATCGAGTCCCACATAATGCTCTTCAAAGAGTTCTCCAGCAAAACCCTCTAAAAAACTATCTACATTCGACTGCTCCTTGACGGAGATAATCGAATTGATGGCCTTGCTCAGAAGGTCGGAATACTTACCCATCCGCAAACCATCTCTCGTTTCCTTATTGAACTCACGACACAGCGTCACATCCGGCTTATCCATAGGCTTGCATATCAGACGCATCTTGTCGAGCAAGTCTTTCGGATGCAAATGGTCAACCTGCACTTCGCCATCATCACGGATATAGACCATGTAGAATGGATGCAACTGGTTCTTGTGGTCGATGTTTACGCCTGCTGTTCTGTTCTTCAATACGAAGATAGTACCTGCAGGAGTTTGCTGGTTACCTCGTACCACAGCATGAAGTCCGAAGGGCGTATGTTCTACGTCATGGTTGGTGCTGATGTACTCCAGCAAATCCAAACGGAATTCATTTAAGCCCAAGTCCATGATGCTGACACCCGTATTCATTTCTTCAAGGTCAACCACATCTTCTTGCAACCGCTCCAGTTGTTTGCGGCGATATTCCAAGTCGTCTTTCTCTTCAGGAGAGAGGATGTTGTCATCGCCTGTAGCTGTCATCACAGTTACCTTCATGCGACTTTCCACACGTCCCTTCAGGTTGATGTACTCGTCAAGTGTCATATCTGGCCAGTAGTTCACGAGCTGAATTTGCGCGTTCTTCGATCCGATACGGTCGATACGTCCGAATCGCTGAATAATGCGCACAGGATTCCAGTGTATGTCATAATTCAGCAGGTAGTCGCAATCCTGTAGATTCTGACCTTCGCTGATACAGTCGGTAGCTATCAATACATCAATTTCTTCTTTGATATTCGGGTAGAGTGCTTCGCGCTCCTTGGAAACTGGTGAGAAGAGTGTCAGCACTTTGTTGAAGTCAAGCTTTTCTCGTAACTTTAATGTACTCCGTGCTTCCACATCGCCTGTGACAAGTGCTACGTTCAGACCATGCTTTTCTTTTATTTGGTCGGCAAGACAATTGTATAAGTATTCTGCCGTGTCAGAGAATGCTGTGAATACAAGCACTTTTTTGTTGTCTCCGTTTATTGGGTGGGAAAACTTGTTCTTCAAATCATTGATGAGCTGCTGTAGTTTGCTGTCATGCTCGGGTGTGATGTCCTGAAGCATGAGCAAAAGCAGATGGATGATTTCAAGGTCTTCCTCAATCTCCCGCTGCCAGGAAATATAGTCCATATCCTCCAAAAGGATACGGTTTTTCTTCTTTCCGATGGTGAAACCTTGTTCGTCTTCGTCAGTATCGGCTTTCTCGTAATCATCTACAGAGGCGGAACGTTCACCTTTTTTGAACCGATTGATGACATCAAGCGTTTCCTGCATATAGTCCTTGATACGTGTCAGGGTCAGCCGGAATGAGTTAACCGATGATTCCAGACGCTTCAACAACTGCATATTCATCAAGCGTTGGATGCCGCGCTCACGTTCCTCTATGCTCAGCCTATGACCAGACTCACCATCCTCTGTGGTATATTTCCACATCTTCGTATCGAGGATGAATGCAGAAGGAGCATATATGGCGAGGTGCAGCTGTTGCAGTTGGTCAAAAATCTCATTATAGTTGATGGCCGTATCGAGGTCGGTCAGATGAGGATTCCGGGATATTGGTTTCAATCGTTCCGGGAATTGCCCAATGTCGGTTATGTCGTAATATTGCTGGATATGCTTCCTGCTTCGGGCTATGGTCACTGCATCGAGCAGTTTGAAGAAGTCGAAGTCGAGCATTTGAAGAAGTCGTTCGGTGGTTCGCTTCTCGGGAGGTAAATCTGCCCAGATATTATAGGAGCCTTGTGCCTGTCGGAAGATGTCGTCTATACCTTTATCCGTCGGCAGCAATTCGTCAAATGCCTCTGATTCTCCCTCGTATGCCAGTTGCAATTGATTTTTGAGGTCGTTGAAGCGGTTGTTGACCGGTGTTGCCGATAACATCAACACTTTTGTCTTTACGCCGGCACGAATGACCTTGTTCATCAACCGTAGGTAACGATTCTCCTTGGGGTTCTCACCATACTCATCAGTTGAAATCTTTCCTCCGTTACGGAAGTTATGGCTTTCGTCTATGACCACCAAATCAAAGTTGCCCCAGTTGACTCGTTCAAGGTCAAGGTCGTTGGATTGGCCACGGTCACGAGAGAGGTCTGTATGATAGAGAATGTCATAATTGAAACGGTCGCGTGCCAGAGGATTGTTGACATAGTTCTGCCGATAGGTATTCCAGTTTTCAAAGAGTTTCTTGGGGCAGAGCACTAAGACAGTTCTATTACGGCTCTCAAAATACTTTATGACCGACAGAGCTGTGAAGGTCTTTCCTAAACCTACACTATCTGCAAGGATGCAGCCATTGTACTTCTCCAGTTTGTTGATGACTGCCAGGGTTGCATCACGCTGGAAGTTGTAGAGCTTATCCCAGATGGCTGAGTTTTTGAATCCTGTTGCCTCCTTGGGCAGTTCGTCTTCGCTGATGTCTTCAAGAAACTCATTGAAAATGTTGTAGAGTGCCACGAAGTAAAGGAACTCTGGGGCGTTCTCTTTATAGGCATTGCTAATGCTGTCAATAACCTCTTCCGTAACCACCTGTAAGCGGCCACTGTCATTCCATATCTGATTGAAGAGGTCTATATATGCTTTTGAAAAAGGAACTTCGGCTTTCTGAATCATCGTATAAGCGGCATTGCCTTTCTCACAACCGAGGTCAACTGTGGTAAAGCCATTAATGGGTGAATAGCTAATGTCATCAAGGTTGATGAAGCCCATCATCTGCTCGTTGGTCTTGTTTGACTTGAAACAAGCCTTATCTCTTATCCATTCGGCACATTCACGCGCAATAGCCCTTTGGGTCAGTTCGTTGCGAAGCTTCACTTCAAACTCTGATCCATAAAGGGTACGCTCACGGTCTAACCGTGGAATGTAGAACTCTCGCTGTTGCTTTGGAGTCTTCTCTGTTGTAAACGTCGGCGAGGTGAAAATGAAACGGAGTTCCTT
>JAEEGL012911672.1_pt1 | contig 19104 bp, 12 predicted proteins | sample 9134231 | NCBI WGS metagenome assembly JAEEGL01 (sample SAMN16246548, study PRJNA631951) | gut metagenome | biome: gut microbiome; feature: rumen; material: fiber-attached | host: Bos | place: Iran: Karaj | collected 2018-10 | reverse complement strand
TAGATTTAGGTACAGGAATGGAGTTTTGGGGAATCAAAAAGGAGCAAACCTATGTGGATTCCCAAATTTCGGCGAATCGTTAAAGGCGCGGCACTGCTGGGAGTGTTTTGCGGTCCCGCCTTCGGATGGAGTCTCAGCGGTACTGTCCAATCAGAAAACGGCACCCCTCTCCCCGGGGTAAAAATCACCTCTTTCAACATATCTGGAGTGTCCACAGAAACCAATTCCGAGGGCAAGTTTAGCTTTGTGGACGGTGCAGCCCAGATTGTCGATGTCATCGATTCTGGCAACAAGCCCGGTAACAACGCCAACCCAGGTAACAATGACGATGCCCAGGCCTTAGCCAAGATTTCTAATGCTCAAATGAGCATGCAGTTCACGGGTAAAAACCTGACTATCGATAATGTCAACGCCAATATCTTGAAGGTCACAGTCATCAACGCCCTTGGCAAGGTGTTCTACCAGCAGACCCTCTACCAGGCTCACGGTACTGTGACCCTCGACCTGTCCAGTCACCACATCAGGGGCGTAAAGTTCGTCCGCATCAACGCCGACGGAAGAAACCTCTCCTATGCGTTGAACCACGCCAATTCCCTCATGAAAGAGGGGGACGTTCTCCCGGCCTTTATCCTTTCTAAGGAGGGGTATCAAGACGGTAGCTACCAGATGCAGCAGGAGAATGAATCCGATATCGTCATCACCATGAAGGCAAAGGCCAATACAGGTGTTTCCAGTAGCTCCGTGACGGGAGTTTCCTCGACTACGGTATCCTCTGCCACATCTTCCACCACCACATCGGCAGGCTCTTTTGCCACCGAGAACATCAAGCCCTCAACTGTGCTCAGGCCGGGCAAGTACAACCGTACCATCAATGGTCGCAAGTACATCGTGTACGTTCCCGATACATACGACGGATCGAAGCCCGTGCCGCTGCTGGTCGATTACCACCCCATCTTCGGTTCTGCCGACGCGAGATCCGGCTCCGCCCTCTACGAAAAAGTAACCCATGACGATGCCGTTATTATCATCTACCCCGAAGGCGAACCTAGTGCTTTAATGAATGCACGCGCATGGAATGTGGGGCCCTGTTGCACTGACGCCGACGACGTCACCTTCAGCCGCAAATTTATCGAGGCCACCCGCAAAGAGGCCTATATTGATGGAACCCGCATTTACGCCACCGGATTCTCCATGGGCGGAGGCATGTCCAACTATGCAGCCTGTTTCATGGCCGACATCTATGCTGCAGTGGTACCCGGAGCCTTTGATCTTTCAGAAGAATTAATAGATGGTGTGGGCTGTCACCCCGTGCGTCCTATTCCCATAATGAACTTCCGCGGAACTAGAGATGGCACCGTTCAATATGGCGGCGGGTACTCCGATATGGTTCCTGGAAAGGCCCTTCATTTCTTAGGAGCTCAGAAGAACTTCACAACATGGGCTAGCATTAATGGTTGTACTGGAAACCCATCAAAGGATTCCGACGGCTGCGATGTTTACAACACTTGTAATGGTGGAGTCAAGGTTGGCCTGTGCGTGGACAAGGGAACCTCCGACTGCAATGGAAACGATCACAACGACCCGTGCCCGAGCATCGGATGGAAATTCCTGAAGCAATTCACGCTGCCGTAGCAAAATTCCGAATTTAACGAAACAATAATCTCTCTCTAACGCCCTCTGCAAAAGAGGGCGTTAATTTTTGACTTTTTTATCCCCATTTTTCTGTTTTTTGTCGCAAATAAACAGGACTTTTGTGCTTTTTCTGCTTTTTGGAGATAGATTTCTAGTAGGAGGTTCCTATGACTACGATTCCCAGTTTTTGGTTCCTTGTTCCCGTTGCCGCCCTCTTCGCCCTGGCTACGGCCTACCTGTTTTACCGGGCCATGAAAAAGGCCCCCGACGGCAACCATAAAATGAAAGCCATCGCCCACTTTGTGCGGGTGGGGGCATTTGCCTACCTAAGGCGCCAATACAAGACCGTCTCCATCGTTTTTGCGGTGCTGTTCGCCGTGTTTGTGGTGCTTGCCTTTATGGGTATACAGAACCCCTTCGTACCCGTGGCGTTCCTCACAGGCGGCTTCTTTAGCGGCCTGTGCGGTTTTTTGGGAATGAAGACGGCGACCTACGCTAGTTCCCGAACGGCACAGGGCGCCATGAGCAGCCTGAACCGCGGCCTTGTCATCGCGTTTCGTAGCGGAGCTGTCATGGGCCTTGTGGTAGTGGGCTTTGGCCTGCTGGATATTTCTGCTTGGTTTATTCTGCTGAACTACATCTACGACCACAATGTCTTCGGTTTCGGTGCCAGCGTTGCAAACAAACTAGCATTAGGTGGTTGGAGCGATTCACTTTTGCAAAATGAAGTGTGGCTCCACGGCAAGACAGTGGAAATCACCACTACCATGCTGACCTTTGGAATGGGAGCCTCTCTGCAGGCCCTGTTTGCCCGTGTGGGCGGCGGGATATACACCAAGGCGGCCGACGTGGGTGCCGACCTCGTGGGCAAAGTAGAAGCAGGCATTCCCGAAGACGATCCCAGGAACCCAGCCACCATCGCCGACAACGTAGGCGATAACGTAGGCGACGTGGCGGGCATGGGTGCCGACCTTTACGAATCTTACTGTGGCTCTATCTTAGCGACAGCGGCTCTTGGCGCTGCCCTACCCGGAGGGCTCAACTATGTGATTGCCCCCATGGTGGTAGCGGCTGTAGGAATCGTGCTTTCGGTCATCGGCATCTTTATGGTCCGCACCAAAGAAGACGCCACCACCAAGAACTTGCTGCATTCTCTGCTTACGGGAACTCTGGGTTCTTCTATCATGATCCTTATCGCCCTGCTTGTCATGGTAAAACTTGGCTTTATTGAGCTGGGCATCTTTGGCGCCGTGCTTTCGGGCTTAGCGGCAGGCGTGCTTATCGGGCAGTTCACGGAATACTACACCTCCGACGCCTACAAGCCTACTAGGGGCATTGCGGGCCAGGCCAAACTTGGGCCGGCCACCACCATCATCGACGGCATCTCGGTAGGCATGTTCTCTACCGGCCTCCCCGTTGTAACTATCGTGATTGGCATTATTGCCGCCTTTGGGTGCGCCGGCGGTTTCGAGAACATGGCCATGGGCCTTTACGGTGTGGGCTTTGCAGCTGTGGGTATGCTTAGCACCTTGGGCATCACCCTTGCAACAGACGCCTTCGGGCCTATCGCCGACAACGCAGGCGGTAACGCCGAAATGGCAGGCCTCGACGCCAGCGTCCGGGCCCGTACCGATGAACTGGATATGTTAGGCAACACCACTGCCGCCACAGGAAAGGGATTCGCCATCGGCTCGGCGGCCCTCACCGCCATGGCCCTGCTGGCGTCTTACGTCGAAGAAATCAAGATATGGATCGGGCACCTGGCCTCGTCTGCCAAGGGCTTATGGAACGTAGGTTCTGTCACCTTTGCAAACCACAGTCAAGACCTAGTGAACGCCGTCGCAGGTGTCGACGGTGCAAAGATTCTCGACGGCGGAAACCGTGCCGTTTCTGCCAGCGGCGAGCTTATCGGGCTTGTGGCCAGCAAGGCGAACTACGTAGACTTCATGAACATCTACAACCTGAACCTGATGAACCCGCTATTGTTGGGCGGCATATTCATCGGCGCCATGATGGCTTTTGTATTCTGCGCCCTCACCATCAAAGCGGTGGGCCGTGCAGCCAGCGCCATGGTGGAAGAAGTCCGTCGCCAGTTCCGAGAAATTACAGGCATCATGGAAGGAACTGCCCAACCAGACTACGCCCGCTGCGTAGAAATCTCTACCGTAGGCGCCCAGCACGAGATGGTTATTCCTTCGCTGCTGGCGGTCATCGTGCCAGTGCTGGTAGGGCTGTTCATGGGAGTGGCGGGCGTGTTTGGCCTGCTGGTAGGCGGCCTTGCGTGCGGATTCGCCCTCGCCACCATGCTGAATAACGCAGGCGGCGCCTGGGACAACGCGAAGAAGTTCGTGGAAAAAGGGAACTACGGGGGCAAGTGCGCCGATACACACAAGGCCGGCGTCGTCGGTGATACCGTAGGCGACCCGTTTAAAGATACAGCAGGACCTTCCCTGAATATCCTCATCAAGCTCATGACTATGGTGAGCGTGGTATTTGCAGGAGTGATTGTCCGCTTCGGTGGATTTCTGTTCTAGGATCTCTTGAAGGTAGCGCTGGTCACGCGGTTGCGGCCACCTTCCTTAGAAGCGTACAAGGCCTTGTCCGCACGGTCAAACAGGCGCTTGGGATCTTCGCCAGCAATCATCTCAGCGATACCGAAGGAGCAAGTCACAACCTGCTGTTTGATAAGCTGAGTCGTCTCGATAGCATGACGGAGTTTTTCAGCCAAGAACTGGGCGTTCTGGATAGGCGTGTCTCCGCACAAGATCACGAATTCTTCGCCACCCCAACGAACCAGGGCATCGGTATTGCGGATCTTGCCCTGAATAAGCTTAGTAAGGTTCACCAACACCTCGTCGCCCACATTGTGGCCCCAGGTGTCGTTCACATCCTTGAAATGGTCAATATCCAGAATCACGAATGAAACAGGACTTCCATTCTTTACCAAGTTTTCTTGTTCGCGCATGAGCACGCTGCTAAAGCCGGCACGGTTTAGGCAACCGGTGAGCGGGTCTTCCTTGCTGGACTTTTCGTATTCGCTCTTCTCGATTTCAAGAGCCCTCAAGTTCTTTTCTAGCTCCTCGCGCTTCTTCTTGTTGGCAGCGCGTTCACGGCTATAGTCGAAGAAGCGGATGATCAGAATGATCAAGAAGGTCACAAACCAGATGGCAACAATGATCGTTACCAGGTCCGCCCAGGCAATCTTCTTGCCCTTGAAGCAGAGACCACGAATTTCCATGGTACCGTAACCCAGGGGAGCATTGGTACCCGTCTGGATTTCGATTAGAGGCACATTGGAAAGGTCAACGCGAGCCTTATGGACGTTAATCTCATTCTGGGCCACCCACCAGCTGGCCACACGGAATTCCTGGGGCACGAACACGGCAGGATAGGTCTCTTCTAGCGGGAAGAATTCCAACTCATTGAACTTCAAGGAAGTCTCGTCATCTTCACGGTAGATGGCAGGATCATAGCTACGCATGTAGAGGCGGACCGTTCCCTCACCACGGGGCTTGATCCACACAAAAATGCTATCGTAATGGGAAATGTCCATACCCTTGGTGCGGCCGTCGCCCAGCAGAATCTTGATACCTGCAAAGGGGTAAGCGTAACCTTCGCGCAGTTCGTAATCCACCACTACAGAAGAATCTGTACGAATCAGCTTGACTGCAGAATTACCACCATCTGCAGAATCAGTCTGAGCAATGATGTAAGGGTAATCAGACAGGTTCAGGAACATGATGTCGTTCAGGCCTTTTTGGTAGGCCGTGAGAGCGATAACGGTGGCAGCAAGAAGCACGAAAATCAGGATATTCATCCTGAATAGGGCGTATACCTTTTCCATTAACCAAGACATCTAAAAATTTCCATTAAACCTTCTCTCGAAATAATACAAAACTATTCCGAAAACAATTATTTACCTGCTCAAAAAGCCGCCTAATCGGCCTACAGCGAATCGGAGTGTCTGGGCAAGCTCTTCTTGGGAATGGGCAGAGGGGTGACCATGGAGGGCGGTATTCTCTGTCATGACTAGCTTATAATCCAGATCCTTGAATCCCTTGGCCTTTTGATCCTCAAAAACCTGCTGTACTGCAGGGGTCATGGAGTCGTCGGGCCAGGTCTTGGTAGAAACCAGCAAGAACTTTACGCCGGGGTGCAACTTGCGGAGCTTATCCAGCAAGGCGGCATAGGCTGTCTTGAATGCAACAGGGTCTGCATGGGGAGGGTTGCCCTGGAAATCGTTGATGCCCACAAAAATCACAATCACCTGCGGGTGGAAAGACTCAAAATTCCAGAGTTCAGACTTTTCACCCAGCTCCATGACGCCAAAAACCGTGTAGTCGTAAAGCGCGCTCAAAGTCCAGTCAGGGACAATCCAGTCGTAATTGCGAACCAAGCCGCGACCACTTACCGCATTAATCTGGAAATCGGCCTTGTAGCCGTCCGCCAGCAAAAAGGCGTAACCACGGGAGGCATCCGTCTTTTCAAAAACCGTACCATCTTCAGGGCCATTAGCCATATTACCATAACCCACGCTAAAGGAATCGCCAATAAACTCGATACGGCGGTTAGACGCCTTGGGCTTAGGACCGAACTTGCCACCCTTGCCGAGGTCAATACCATAAAGGCTTATCTTGCCAGGGTTGGATTCGCTAATCTTTATCAAACGGAATTGGTGGACCCCGTCGCCTGTGACCTTCACCTTGTGGCTCTCACGGGCATCGATAGTAAAGTGCTCCGACTCTTTACCGTCGATATCTAGACGGTAACGGGCCTCCCCCTCTAGATCAAAGGACAGTTCCGATGTGGTGGCGGTAAACTGGACCATGACTCCGGGAGCGCTGGCGATAAGGGCCTGTGGGGAAACCTGCCATCGACCTGTCAAGAGAACGTTTTCAAGGAGAGGATGGTTCATGGGACCTCCGAAAGAGAAGGTGAAAAAGCCGAGCACCAATAGCAGGGCTATGGCAAAGGGGATATGTGAGTGTTCTGTAGTCATGTGTCAATTAGAAATATAAACATATTTACAGATAAATGAAGAGCCATCAATATTTCACATTCCACATTTGTCTTATCTCACACCCCAAACCTCACACCCCACATTTATCTATATTCCTCACATGCTCCAGCGGTTTCTGTTGATTGCCCTTTTTCTTGCAGGCTACGGCCTGGTCTTTGGCGATCCTGCACCTACCGAAAAAGCTCCCGCACCAGGTTCCGAAGGGGACACCCTCACTAAGGTAGACAAGCGCATGGCCTACCTGGTCTACAAGCTTTTAGATAAAAATGGAAAAATTAAGGGCGCCGACCTAAAGCGGGGTGAAAAACTCTTTTACCAAAACTGCAGGAGCTGTCACGGAATAGACGGCAGGTATATCAACGTAACGCCAATGGAAGCAAAACCCACCTATCTGGGAACCAGAGCCCGAGAGGACATGCCTACATTTTGGTATCAGATGAATTTTGGCGACGACAACCGCGAAGGCATGGAAGCCTATTACGACGAAATAGAGCTAGACGAAATGGTGGACATTGCAGGTTATGCCCAGACCCTGCCCTAGCCGGCAGCATGCCAAAAACTACACAGACTTTTTCTGCATCACCTTTACCTCTTGGATAAAGGATAACAGCAAAGGATAGTTCGTTTCGCTGCCCACTTCCTGAATTTCTGCGTTGAAGGGAGCCTTCGATAAATGCAGGGAATGAACGTAAAAAGTAATTTCTTTCATTTTGTCTGCACGCTTGCCTGGATCTTTTACCTGAGCACCCAGCATGGTCCCCGTCATCTTTGCATAGCGCAAGACCTTCACCAAATCAAAGGTGTCCAACTTACGGTAAAGACTTCCGTACTTGGTGGAATCCAACGAGGATTGCAGCGATGTTTCATCTTGACCGCCACGAAGTTCGTAATCGGGCGCACCCATCTCATAATGGGGAATGGCAAAGTCCTTGCGCCATTCCTCTACAGGAGCCTTTTCCGCATTCTCCGAAGTACGAGAAGCATTGGGGCAGAATCCGTAGCTTTCCAAAATGCTAAACACATTCGCCTCTTGCTCCGGCTTAATTAAGAAGCCATATCCCGGAATAAATTCTTCCACATTTTCCATGAACTGCGGGAATGCAGAAAGTTCGTTCAGCGCCTTCGCATCGTCGATTTTAAGCAGGCGAACTGTACGAATACGCGCCCCATAGAAAGAACCATTCCATTCGTCCAAAGTCTGAGACACATTATCGGGAGTCTTAACGCAGTTGCGGAAATGCTCGATTTCCGATTCTGGGAAACCGCTCCGCAGGCCAGAAAGGTAGGTTTCCTTGTCCAGGTTAAAGCAGAGGAAGGTTTCGTCGTTCTTGGATGTGGCAAGAGTCGAAAGAACAAACAGAATTCTTGGCGACGTACCTACAGATGCAACGATATCAAAATTAGGAAGCACAGACAGGTCGGCTTCGGGCATGGGCATCACGGAGGATTCCAACCATTCTAAGCCGCTTGCATTCAATGCCACCTGTTCCACCTTGCGTACCCCCTTCTGTTCCGAAAGGGTAAAATCCACAAGGCCCAACAGCCAAGCCTCTTTCAAGGGCCTAGGCAAGTTGTCCCACCCGAGATGCTTACTCTTGTCGAGAATACGGAAGGTCGGGTCCAGCACCCAGAAAATCTGTGCAGCATCTTGGATAGAGGTAACCGTAGAAAGGTTCTTGAAAATGCTCTTGCAGAGCTTGCGATCTTTCTGGAAACGGGTGCAAAGCCACCAGGATAAGATATCCTGATGCAAGCGGAAACTGTTCTTCTTCAAAAATTCTAATGCCTTAGCCGACGGATACAGATTCGTACCCACCAGTTCCAGCCAGCGGTTCTGGGTCAAGAAACTAAAAATCAGAACCAGTTCAGTCTCAGCAGCATTCGCCCACAGTTTAGATGCCGACGTGAATGAATCCAGACAGAGCTGCCTTCCGCGACGGTGAACCGTGCCGTTGCCGTTCACCTTCAGTTCGCCACGCTGAGCAAGCCCAAGTACCTTACAGATATGCCAGTCTAGCAAAGTGCTGTAACCTACGTGGACTCCCTTAGAAGGATCTACAGCTTCAGGAATAAACCTAATGCATTCTTCAAAATTGCGGAAGCCGTAATAAACAATGGTATTGCCCGTAGAAGAACGCCACACCAAAAACTGCCGACAAAGCGAAATCAAAAATTTCTGAAGTTCAGCGCTCTTGGCTGCAGGAACAGAGAGTCTCAGTTCGTTATGGGAAAGTCCACGAGAGCCGCTCAGATATATCAAATCCAGACAATGACGCTGCCAAGGTTCCAATTTCTGACGAATAGACTGCAGACGTTCGTTGCTAGAATAGAAAGACAATACCTCTGACTGAATAAGCGCATTGTTCAACAGGCCCTTCTTTCCGAAGGCCTGCGCGTGAACATCGCGCAACATGGGTTTAGACATGCCGTCAAAAAATTCAGCCAGATCCATCATAAAAACATCCCCTCAAATAGGGACGCAAATTTAGTAAAAAATAGACCTTACGTCAATTAAGAAACAAATGCGGCGATATCGTCAATAGACGCAGCCACTTGCTGTTTGTTGTTCCAAATGCGCATGAATGTTTTTCCGTAGGCCTCGTTCACCACACGATTATCGAGAATCACAATCTTTCCGGAATCCGATTCCGTACGGATCAGGCGACCAAGTCCTTGACGAAGTTCCATATAGGCTTCGGGAACAAAATAATTCTTAAAGGTATTCTCGCCACGAGCCTTCATATCGGCAGAAATTCCGGCCACCAACGGATCAGATGGATTAGGGAACGGAAGCTTGGTAATCACCAGAAGCTTCAGCGCATCACCTGGGAAATCCACGCCTTCCCACAGAGTCTGGCAACCCAGCAGGCAAGCACCCCTGGACTTGCGGAACATAGAGACAAGACCATCCAGAGATCCGTCCACATGCTGACACAAGAGAAGCTTGTTCTTTTCAGCGAAGGCAGGTGCAAGTACAGTCTGGGCCTTCATCATGGTCGCCACACTAGTAAAGAGCACCAGGGTGTTTTCTTCGACATTCGGCAAAAGTTGCAGCAAGGTTTCGTTCAGAGCATTACCAAATTCTGGTGCAGAAGGCTTAGGCAAGAACTTCGCCACCATCACAGAACTGCGGGACTCCACGGCAGAGGCATCTTGGAATACCTTCAAGAAAGGCCGTTTCTTCGGAGAATCCATGCTCATGCCCATCTTCTGGACAAAATAGGCTAGGTCACCCTGGACTGCCAAGGTAGCGGAAGTGAACAACGCCGACTTGATCCAAGGGTAGAACTTCTCTTTCCAAGTATCACCGGAATGGAGCGGATAAGCGTGCATTTTAAGCGTATGCGGATTGAAAGGTTCTTCTAGGTAGAACACCCAATCGTTCCGGCCCGCCTTTACCAGGAATTCGAAATCCGCCATAAAGCGGGCCAGGTCTTCCATAGCGCCACGGGCATCTTTCACGAGGCCCTTTGTCGCTGGCACCGCGGCAAGGGAGTCGAACAGCTTGTCAGCCAAAGCCTTCGATACCAGGAACTGATCCACAAAGGGCTTCGGGTCCGCATCGTACTCCGCAAGGATCCCGCTCCTGTAGATAAGACCTGTCTTATCCGTCTTGAGCTTACCGATGCGCTTGCCTATCTTCATGAAAAGGCGGTGCAGGCATTTTTCCGTTTCGTTCAGAGCGTTAATCAGTTCTTCGCAAGCGTCGATCAGCGCCGTCTCTTCGGCAGGAATCCGGTTTTCTATCTCGGCGATAAGGCCATCCTTGCGCATACGCGAAGGCACTAGAGTCTTTGCGATGTTCCTGTAACCGAAGAAGGACACCAACCTGCCCTGGGCCTGGTTGCTGACTTCCGGAAGCCAATGGGCTTCGTCAAAGACGACATGCTCGTAAGTGGGCAGCAGAGCAAAGTCCAACTTCAGGTCTGCCATAAACAGGGCATGGTTCACCAACAGCATGTTAGAGGCCGCTGCGCGACGCTTTGCCACCATGGCGGGGCAATGGGCGTAATGAACACACTTTTCGCCTTCGCAGGTAGAAGCACTGCTAGAAAGCTTGGACCACAGGACACGATTGCGGTTGTGGTTGAAAGAAGTACATTCGTTAATGTCGCCAGTCGTAGTCTGCTCTACCCAAGGAAGCAGCGCCATAAAGGAATCCCGCTCCTCGCTTTGTAAAAGACCGGCGGAGCATTCCAAAAGCAGTTCAAACTTGCGTAGGCACAAATAATTGTCGCGACCCTTTAAGATAGCCACCTTCAGTTTGCCATCAAATAAAGGTTCGATCTGCGGAATATCGTGATTCCAAAGTTGTTCCTGAAGCGCGCGGGTAGCGGTACTGATAACCACACGCTCCCCTGCCACCGCCTTGTTGGCGGCGGCAACCAGGTAAGCCATGGATTTTCCAGAACCCGTCGGAGCCTCTATAACGCAGAGGCCGCCCTTGTACATGTTGCGTTCGGCGATGGAGGCATATTCCGCCTGGTTCTTGCGGTAGGTGAATTCTGGTATCTGCTTAGAAAGGATTCCGCCCTCGTCAAAGAATTCGGAGACCCGCTTACCACTCGATGGTAAAGGCACACCCTGTTCACCAGAAACCTCAGGAATCTTGTAAGACGGAGTGAATTCTGCGGCTCCGGCAGCAGGGCCAAAAAGTTTTTTCCAATGGGTTTCGGCGCTGACTTTGGTAAGGGCATTCATGAGCCAAGAATCCATAGAGGCGATCTTCTCGAAAGCTTTTACGAAAAGCTTGCCGCAGGCCTCGGCGTCGGGGAGTGCCCGGTGGGCGCGGCTATGCTCAATCCCGAGAGATGCCACCAGAGTATCTAGGCGATGGTTAGGAACGTCCTGGAAGGCAATTCTTGAAAGAGTCAGAGAATCCCATACGGGGTGGTTTTCAAAATCGATACCGACTTTTGCAAAGGCGCTCTTGAGAAAACGGGCATCAAAGTTCGCATTGTGAGCCACGATAGGGCTATCGCCAATAAAGCTGCGAACCTTTCCGGCAAGGGATGCAAAGTCTTCGGACTCGTCAAGGTCCTTCTGGGAGATTCCCGTAAGGCTTTCAATAAAGGGGCGGAGCTTCACAGAAGCTGGGCGAACAAGGTAATCTAGGGATTCCGCAGGGCTCCCGTCCTGAAAGCGCATCAGGGCCACTTCGATAATTTCGTCTTTATCGAATTCAAGGCCAGTAGTTTCCAGATCGATGGCAATAAAAGTAGGAATGTTCATGGGAATCTCACTTTTTTGACAATGTCGGCAAATTGGGAATCAACTTGTTCAAGTCATTCTCGCCCTTGGAAATTTTAACCGTATCGCTGGGAGCGCGCCAAGCTTGACCAAACTTGAAAGGCGCAAGCTTGCCCGCATCGGGCGTGTCGCGACCCTCTTCAGGGTAGTAATACTCGATAAGGAATCCGCCCTCTTCCAAGTCAGGGAATGCAAAGTTTCCAGCCCCGTCGCACTTGGCCACCTGCGCCACCTTCGTCTCGACAGAGGTAAGCCGCACCGTCACCTGGGCGTTGCCACCTGGGATAGCGCCCTTGAGAGAGGCAAGCTTCAACTTGGACACCGATTCTACTCGGCCGAGCCGCTTGTACTTGAGGGTTACAACCGTGTCGCGCACACCGTTGCTATCGGCCGCCGCCAGAGTCGTATCATTAAAGCCTTCCAAAACCTCAATAGCAACATCAGTAGGCCACTCCTCGTCTCGCTTTATCAATAGGCGCACAGGATCAATAGGTTCCACTTGCATCTGTGCCGTATCCTTATTGATGGCAATGTAGAACGTTTGCGTCAAGGAATCGCCAAAGGGCTTGTCGTAAGAGATGATCAGGGAATCGTGAGGGAATACCGCCTTGGTCTTAGACGTGAACTTTGCAGACACTATGCTTGGCGCAAGAGTGTCCTTCGCCATTTCTTGCCATTCCCATTCCACATAGTTGCGGAGCGTATCCAGAGGGCGGAACAGAGAATCCTTCGCAGTGCTACAAGCGAACTTGTACACTGTTTCCTTTTTAGGCTTTTCGCTAAAGTAGAACTGAGGTTTCTTGGAAGAGGCTCCCAGGTAAACCTTGGAAGGGAACATCTTCTTTCCATCGACATTGGAAGTGAGAGAACAGTTAGACGTATCCTTGAAAAGAGAATCAAAATAAATCGGTCTTGTAAAGGTCGCCTCCAGCACATTGGCAAAAGGCTGAGTCACCGATTCCAATTCCAAGTAACTGGTATCCTGGTCTGCCAAAGGAATCCACAGGGTATCGGTCATGGCTTCGGTCAGCACAATGTCCTTTTCCCAGAAGCCCACCGGTTCTGCGGAGGGTTCAATTTTCTGGTTTCCGTTTACATCCAAGAAAGCGGCTATGCGGTAACGGCCAGGCTTAAGCCCCGTCAGTTCGAAATTGCCAGCGCTATCCACCAGAGTTGTGTACAAGGGCGGTTCTTTTGCAAGCATAGGAAGGGAATCCAACAATTTCGTGGTGGAGTCTCTGTACTTTTGCAAGTAGCGAATGGCTTCCCGTTCCTGACCCATCAGGAACAGGCCCACGCTGGGGTAAATCTTTTTCTTCGCCATGGAATCGTGAACCATCACACGACCCGGGAGCTTCAAAGAATCGATATGGGCGCCCGTAGAGAACACCACCTGGAATGGCTTTGCAAGAGCGTTGCCATGCAAGTCCTTGATGCCGCTGGCAAAGGTCACCGTATAGGTAGTGCCCGTATCCAAAAGCCCACGAGACGTCAGTTCCAGAGTCTTGCCGCTGACCTCGAAACGCATCTTCTTTTCAATAGGCGGCGAGATAGAAACGGCGTTTCTCGGAATGCTGGGATTAATCCACTCATCAAATTCCAGCTTGATGTAAAGCTCGTTGGGGTGGTTCGTAGTACCCGGTGCCGGGTAGACCGCCGCAATACGGGGAGGCAGCTTATCTTCGGGACCGCCACCAGGCGCCACCTGAGTTGCACAGGCCACAAGCCCTGCGCAGACAAGCGCAAGCAGGGTCCAGAGGCAATATGCAGCAATCCTAAACTTCATATCAAATCAGGGGAATCACCTTGCCTATACGGCTCCAGCGGATGTTGAACGGAATACGCCACCAGGTAAAGGGATTGCCCAGGGCAAATTTCTGGTCGTCATTCTCGAAGGAGAAATAAATCACGAAAGCCTTCGCACGAACGTTGCGGAGAGAGACAAAGCCCCAGTAGCGGCTGTCGGCAGAATTGTCGCGGTTGTCACCCATCATAAAGAACTGCGGGCTCTTGACAGTGTAACTTTCGATAGGCTTGCCATCTACCAGCAAACGGCGGCGAATCTCGAATTTCGGAGCGGCCTGCTCTGCAGAAGCTGCCAACGTGTCGGCAACCGTCGTGTCGGCTGCTGCAGAATCTGCAACAAGGCTGTCTGCAACGGTCGTATCAACCGGATTGTTCAGCAGCGCCACGTTCCCTTCCAAATCCCGCAGCACCGAAGCATCAAACCCAATGTAGCTCACCGGACGTGTCATGCCACCCTTCTGATGGGGGTCCAGCATAGGCAAGAACCCGATTCTCGAAAGCTCCTTGAAGTAGGCAAAACTCATGGTACCGTAAATCGTGTCTCCCTGAGTCAGCCGCTGCTGCAAAACCGTACGGTTGTAACGCAGCATGTCGTTTATCAAGAGACTGCGATCACTTTCTACCGGAATAAAGAAATTCTTGAATTCGTAATTGTTGTTCTCTACCCCATCTACCCACAGCGAAAGGTCCAGTTCCACATGACTGTCGGGGTTTTCTTGCAGCACCAAGGAGCGGAGCCACCACAACTTTTCAAGGGGCAGGGAATCTACATAGAACACGTCCCCTACCGACGGGACCACGAAGGTCTCCCGTTCATCCTTGGGAGACATGGTACGGTACGTAGAGGTATACTTGCCATGGCCGGGGAGAGTATCCTGGCGGACGCCATTCAAGTATAGCACGCCCTTGTGAACCGCCAGCGTATCGCCGCTCACGCCCACACAACGCTTGATATAATCTTTGGGGCCATCCGCATAGTGAATCAGGTGGGGCTGGCCTTCTTCGGGTTCGTGATCCCAGTAGAAATTCCCAAACATCAGGGCGTTAAACAGATGAGTGTAACGGCTAGGATTGTTATCTGGATACTCTGGCTCACCCGGGTAACGGAAAATCACTACATCGCCCTTCTTAGGCAATGTATAACCCGGGAAATGCTGGTTACTGAAAGGTATGGGGGAGCCGTAGGTAAACTTTAAGCCCAGCAAAAAGTCTCCTGTACGCAGGGAGTCTTCCATAGAACCGCTGGGAATCTGGAACGCCTGAATCACATACTGAATAACAATAAGCGCAAGCACCACTGGGACGATAATTTCCCGAGTCAAACCCTTCAAAAACTTTTTCGGCGAAAACTGTTTCGGTGAATTTTCCATACAAAACTCAATTAAAGGCTACGCACTTTCTTCACAAAATTTCTACTGACCAACAGCTGGGTATGGTCTTTATCCCGCAGTACTACGTTCAATCGGCTCATGTCAGTTTTCCTAATTTCGGCGATATAGTCAATAGCTACCAGGTGGGCTCGGTGAATCCGCACAAACTGCCGCGGGTCCAGCTTCTTTTCCAAATCTACGAGAGGGGTGTCAATCACGTGTTGGCCGCTCAGGGTATACACCGTAGTGTACTTCTCCTCGCTCTGGAAACGGATAATCTCGTCTACGTTCACCAGCAGAATCCGATCGCCAATCTTCACCTGAAGTCTCTGCAGGTAATTGTTTGCAGAGCCCATTATCTGCCTAAAGGCATCCCAAGAGAAGTTTTCGGGTAGCTGGCTTTCTTCAGATACCTGATCAAGCCGCTTCCGCAATTTTTCCACTGTCTTTTCTAGACGAGCAGGTTCTACAGGCTTCAGCAGGTAATCTACCGTATTCTCTTCATAGGCCCGCAGGGCAAAATTATCGTAGGCCGTAGTGAACACAATCAGGGGCATATCCTCTTCCAAAGACTTCAGTGCCTCGAAAGCATCCATGTCATTCAGCTGGATATCCAAAAACACTACATCGGGCAAGAGTTGGCCAATTTTCTCGATGGCTTCCGCCCCAGAAGATGCCTCCCCCACAATTTCAATCTCGGAAGAATAGGGTGCAAGCAGGGAACGCATGCGCACGCGGGCAAGGGGTTCGTCATCTACAATCAGAGCCGTACACTGCATCACTTGTCCTCTACTGGCTTCGCGGAATCCGCTGCCGCAGTATCGCTAGCAGTTCTCAAAGGATTAATATAAATCTTGATGAGTTCTGCCTTAAAGCCGTCTTGATCCTTATAGACCGTACCTGCTCCTGTAAGCAAGGCAAAGGAACCATAGGACCCTTGCTGGAAATGGTAACGGACTTTCCCTTCGGAAAGCTCCATGGTCATCTTGTCACCGGCCATGGTAAAGCGGCCCGACAATGTATCCGTATCGATAGAATCGGGGCTAGCACCCCTAACCAAATTCTGTATAAACACCACAGAACTATCTTCTTTCAGCTGGGCCTTGACCACTTTCGCCTTGCAATTGTCACAAGGCAGACGTCCTGAATAAAAGCCCACCGCACCCTCGGGAACCTCAATCTTCTTTAGGGGTGGCAGGGGCGCAGGGGCACTTTCCTCCTTGGAACAGCCAAGAAGCAAAAACAGCCCAAACAGGAGAATCCATCTAGAAATCTTCATGGGCTAAAATCTAAAAATTTTACGTGGACTATTTTGCAGAACGGGCTATCCTAAAGCCCAAAGTATGGCCCTTGTACAGCGGGGCCTTCTTATCGCGCTCGCTAGAAGCCATGGCCGAGGCCTTGTCGCTCCAGCCACCCCCGCGCACAACGCGGTTCGTTCCAGATTCTGCTCCGATAGGGTCTACCATGTCTTTATTCTCGTAGGAGCCGTACCAATCGTTTATCCATTCGGCTACGTTTCCGCCCATATCGTAGAGACCGTATTCATTGGGCAAGTACTGTGCCACCGCCACAGGGCCTTTACTTTGTGCGTAATAGGCGTATTTCTTTGCCTCGTCCGTACCCCAATAATAGGTGGTAGTCGTGCCTCCACGGGCGGCCACTTCCCATTCATTTTCGGTAGGCAGGCGGACCGCTCCCTTGACAGCGTAATCAATAGAAAGATCGTTCAGATAAAACTCGTCACCAACAGATGTGTAAACGTAGGCCGTATCGCGGCCAAGCAGCTTAGAATAGGCATTACAGAAGAGAACTGCCTGGTACCAGTTCACGTTTTCTACCGGGAAATCTGCACCTTCGTTTGCCTGCTGGGGAACATCACCCATGACCTTGGAGTAAAGACCCCTGGTCACTTCGGTGGTGGTAATCTCAAAGGTGGAAATGGAATAGGTGGCTGTACCACGGATAACGCTTGCTGCAGGGACTACAACCCAATCCATAAAAGCTGTGGAATCTTCAACTGCACCATTAGAAGATTCAGGATCGGCAGAATCAGAAGAACCATTACTGCCCGAAGACTTGACAGTATCGGTATCCTCGTCAGGGAACTTGGGCTCAAATGTCTGCTCGCCACCGCTCGCCGAACAAGCGGCCAGGAACGCGGCCATCAAAAAAGCGAATGTCGCCTCAAAGACAAAATTTGTTACTAATCTCATAACCCTAACCTCAGACCTTCAAACCTACAACCTAATCTCTAACCACTTTCAACGTGTCACCTCACCACGCCAATGCGGTACAGTTTCTGCTTGGTCTTGCCAGAGCTGAACTTCACCTGCAAACGGACCGTATAGACATCGCTGCCCAAGGCTTTCAAGTCCAGGTTCTCAAACTGGTTTCGGCCCGCCTCTACGCCAGACATTTTCTGCTGGTAAACGCAGTAGCCCGTAATGTCGTAAATCTCTAGAGTGACCGTCTTGGCGCTGTTCCCGATTTCAAAGCGGGCCTTGGCATTTCCGCCACGCACAGGGTTCGGGTACACGAAGAATTCCCGAATTTCATCTTTCAACTTAGAAGCCTCAGGCGTGCCCAGCTTAGAAGCGTCGAAGAACCCCGTCCTCTCGTTTCCGCCGGCAGGGAGCGTCCAGGAAGCCGGTGATTCTACCGCCCCTGCAGAAGCCTTTCGCAAGCGGAATGCCGAGAGCTTGCCCCGATGCAGGGCGTAAATTTCGGGCCCGGCCGACTTCGCCGTAGGAACGGCGTCCGTCACGAAAATGCTCATGGGCTTCAGCTGCTTTGTGGACTCCACATACTCAAAGCTTCCAGCAGCCAGCGGGAACCCATCTTTTTCTGTCAGGGCCTTGCCCTTGCCGGTGTAAGCATAAACCAGGCCGTCATTGCTGGGCACCAGAATTTCAGGGTCGGCATCACCAGTCACATCCACAAGAATCGGGTCGCTGAAGAATCCATAAATCGGAGCCCCGCGGTTAATCTTTACAGGGAACCCTGCGATAGGCAAGCCAGAACGGTCCAGGGCATACACCAGGTTGTCTCCCAAGAAAACAATTTCAGGATACTTGTCTCCGTTAATATCACCGATGGCAATACCCGAAGTCTCATCCTTCAGGCCGCTTGAGCCTGTAGCTCCACGCTTGTAGCTTTTTGTCCAGCGGGTCACTAGACTCTTCTTGGATTCATCATAATTCACAGCCACAACTGTCCCGCGACTACCTACAGCAATGATATCCACCTTGTCGTCCCGATCCATATCGGTACAAGCTATGCGGAACATCTCGCTATTTTTTCCGTTCAGCTTGATCCATCCCTGTGTCGTAAAGAGCTCTCCATCGTTGGACACCTGTACATCTTCGATACCCTTGCCGGCATCTTGCTTGCAATAGGCCATGTCGGTATAAATTTTTGACGCAGACGAATTGGACTCATGAACGTTTATTGTCGACTTCTTTTCAAACTTGACCGCATCGTACATCGAAACACCTTCGCGGCTGGCAATCCAGATTTTTCCATCGTGAATGACAGGCCCCGCCGTAGCAGAATCCACCGCAATTTCATCTTGCATGGGGCTGCCACCTACAAAGCGGGTCTTTACCAGCTTGTTCCTGTGCAAGCTGTAAACGTCCTTGCCGTCGCTGGCCATGCCCACCAACGCTCCGTTGCTCGGGCCCACACGGTACAGCGGCACCTCAACCTCCGCGCTATCGCGGGTCAGGGACTTCTGCGTAATCACCGTGTCTGCCACGAACAGCGTGTCGCCCAGAGCGTTGAATGCCTGCAGGGTTCCGTCTTCGGCGCCCACCACAATAATCTTTTGTCCCTCGTGTTCCGGGTCATCTATAAACACCGCACCACGCACCGCCGAATTCAGGCCAATCTCACGAGGGAACTTACTCCCTTCGATACTGCCATCGTCAATGCTTATCATAACCTTGATAATGGGGGTTGCAAAGTTTACCACGCTGTCGCCCATGAAGGCATTGGAGGTCTTTTCCTTGCGATAGGAATAAGAAG
>JAEEGL012648080.1_pt1 | contig 19104 bp, 17 predicted proteins | sample 9134231 | NCBI WGS metagenome assembly JAEEGL01 (sample SAMN16246548, study PRJNA631951) | gut metagenome | biome: gut microbiome; feature: rumen; material: fiber-attached | host: Bos | place: Iran: Karaj | collected 2018-10 | reverse complement strand
GGTACATTTCTTCATAGCGAACAGAACGCGCATTTTCTGACCGAACGGATCAAATCAACCGGCACGGAAGTTCACGGTTTCCTTATGAACGGGGAATTCATCACGGATGAAACCGGTGTGCCGGCAACCGGACGTCTTGCCGGAGCACAGGATATGGATCATTTCCGGAACGGCAAATACTGGGAGGATCAGGCGAAAGCCGAAAAACTCCGTGAGGCCATCAGGATGTCCCCCTTCTTCAAGCACGTGAACGCGGAGACGATCCAGTTGTATGCAGGATACGATGTTCAGGAGGATTTTGGGGAAAAAGTCTCTAAGGCCGTAACCGAGGCATATAAGAAAGCCAAAGCGTTGCAAAACGGACAGACGGAGGATGCTGCAAGAGCTGGCTACCTCAGCCAGGTGAATGCCACAGTGAACAATTTTGCAGCGGTTCCCGAATCACTTTGGGGAGATGTGCTTTTTGCCTATATCCAGCAGAGTGATCAAAATCATCAGTTTAACCCACAGAACTTTCTTGCCGGTGACCCATATTATCTGCATGTGGCAAGCAACAATCCGAAGGCCCTGAAACAGACCGCGATCCTGTTGCTGATGGAGGAGGGAAAGCCCGATTACTGGAACATTGCCAGGCAGATGATCGAGATCCACAAATCGATCGTTGACGAACGGACGAGGATCATGCTCGGAAACCTTCCGGAACAGGGCAATCTGATGCGCACCGGGCTGTTGGATGAACTGGTCAACCACCAGGGAGCGTTCTCGGAATTTGATCCGGAGGACCTTACCGGTTTTATTCAGCCCCTGGCGGAAATTACGGTGAAAAAAGAAGAATTAATGAGTCAACGGGGCAAGAAAGCCTGGCTCCAACGGAATATCCTGAACGGAGTAATTTTCAATAAGATCCTCAGCGCCTCGATGGCTGCTCACTCCGCTTTCCATTCGGGAGACACTGGAATAAGAAGGATATCCGAACCGGCGTATGAAGTCGGTGATGCCGAAAAAGAAAGACAGGTTAATGAGAGAGCATGGATCGCTTATGGGGAAACCATGACCAGCGGAAGCCGGATCCAATTACTTGCCGGGGTTTTCGCCGGAGGAGCCGCTGCTGTGGGGGCAATAAAAGGGACCATCGAAGCAGGCAATGCCGGAGCAGACAAGGGAGTATGGGCATTGGATACAGCCAACACCTGGGGCACAAACGGACGGGATGCCTTCATGCAGGGAGTGGATGTGCTTACCTTCATCGCCGCCCTCGGGAATATCTTTCTGACCATTAAGAAGATCTACGGAGACATTAAGAAACAGGTGGATGACAACCAGCTTCACAGTATGACGGCTGTTGGGGATTTCATAAAAGAGATCACATCACTGATCCGGTCCGTAGCGGATCTGGTTGACAGCGTGCGCGATATCGCGAGTTATCACAGCGATGATAAGGTGATCGCCTGGCAGGGCAATATGGAGCGTATTATCAATATCGTGAAAGAAGGGACCGAGATCGTAGACGGTATCGTTGATATCATAGACGGATCCAGAAGGCTCGGACGGATCGATGAGAAAAACGCAAGGCTGGACAGCGCCCTGGATTACTATCGGAGTAATATGGGAGGACCCAAACTCTCAGACGGAGCACAAGCCGGACAGCCTTATACTCCGAATGATATGGCTGCTATGAGCGAATACAGTCTCGGAAAAGAGACCTTTGAGAATGAACAGGTACAACAGTTTATGGGGCTTACCAGAATGCAGACCCGGAAAAACCGTTCCGGGGCCAGAACAAAGGTGGCATCCAACAGTTTCAGGATCGTCAGGGATTCGTTGGGTATCGCCATCAATAACGGTGCCATGGATCCCGGGACGCTCCTTGCCTACGGTGTGTTTGCCATCGCTCCTCATCTGAGCGATTTCATTGGATGGTCCGTCGGAAAACTGAGGTACGACCGTAATAATTTCAATGATGCCATCGTTTCCATGCTGGGTGATAAATCCTTTAAGGATTATCCGCATTTTGACGAGGTCCTTCAAAGAGAGACCGGTATCGTCGGCAAGGAATATCTGCTCGACCTTACCAAGATCTTCATGACGATCGATACGCATACGCTGGTGAAGCATCCGGCAAACGAAGGGCAGAAGAGACTCGGAATGACCATGCTCGAAACCCTTTACGATAACGTAAAATCAAGTACGATGGATCAGGTACAGCTTTCGGAGATGATGAAATTTGCCGGTCTTTCGGACGGGACCAACTGGAGAGCGCTGCTTCGTCATGCGCTGAAAGGATAGGATATGGACGGACTTGAAAGGATCCGGGACGGGATCAAAGAGATCATGGATCAATATTTTGACGGATATACCGAGCATAACGGGATCATCCGTGCCATGGTGGGACCGGTGGGGGTCACCGGCGTGCACGCCATTATCGATACGGTAATGGAAAACGGCTTCCATCCGGAGGTTCCCTATGCGGTTCTGCATTTCCTTGTCACACTGGCCAAGGATATTCCGGAGGAGCTTGAGGATGAGATCAAAAGATCTCTTCACGACCTGAATCGTGCCATTGCCACGGGACAATATCCCGCCTTCGGCTGTTTCTGTTACGAGCCTGCCGTAAAACAGATCTTTCTGGATTACCGGCTTCCGGTCAATCCCACAGATCCGGATGCCGAACTCGAAAATATCGCATATTATTACGGAACTCTGTATGATACGCTGGACCTTTTCGCCGATTTCATCATGTTCCTCTGCGATAACAAAGGGAAAATGCCGTCTCTTGACGAATATCTTACCTATCTGGATGAGATCGCGGATTTCGATGACTATAAGGAACGTGCAAGGCTCCTTAAGGAGCAGATCAAAGATCTTAAATGAAAGAGGAGAAATATTATGAAAAAGAAAACCGTTACAAAGATCCTGTCCGCCGTGCTGGCAGCAGGGATGATGGCAACACTCTTTGCGGGGTGCGGAAAAACAAAAACTGACGCTGGTGTCACAACCGAAGAGAGCACTGCGGAAGAGACAAAAGCGGATGAAACGGCAGTTGCGGATACGGCATCCGGCAAGGATACAACGGAGGATGCAAAAGCGGACGTTCATAACGAGGATGCGTGTTTTGCAAGAGGCGTATATCTGAACTATCCGGCTGAGAATAACGATGAGCCTCTTGACTTTTTCTATGTGTTTACAGATCCGAACACCGGGTATTACGAGAACGGAAGATCCCATGAGGGAGCGCCTTTCTATTGCAATTATGAAGGAAAAAAAGTGACGTTCTATATCGGAGGCGCAAGCCAGACCGAGGAGACGTTCACCGTGGATGCGATTGAGAACGATCTGGTCACAGGGCATTTTGAGGATGGCATCAAGGTTGTGTTCGAGCCGGTGCCGGATCAGGATCCGGATACATTTGATGCCGTGAATTATCTGAATGCGGCCGTCGGAGAAGATTACCTCTACGAGGATGCCAACGGCTGGACGGTTCGTTATGATCCCGGACTGTTCGAAGTCACTCCCGGGGGGCCGGTGACCACCTTCGTCTATACGGGGGAATCCGCCGGCACCAATATGATCACCGTCACCTATACCGTGGACGGGGATGCAAAGACCGTGATCGACAGCCTGGCAAAGAGCTGGGGAGACAAAGCCACCACGGGAGAATGTACCATTCCGGGGGCGGATGATGTGCAGGGATACCGTGCATCCCTTCCCACAGGCAACGAAGGATCCGGCCTTTACATGGAGGCCATCGCCCGGGACTATATGGACGGGGCTCTGATCTTTGAAGTGACGGGACATTTAAGCGGGGACGAGGAGATGGATATGGCAGTATCCGACGCCCTTGCTTCTGTCATAGATTCTCTTGAATTTATTACTTACGAATAGAAAAGGAGATTGTTCATGAAAAGAAACAGGCTGACTGCAGTCCTGTCCCTCATACTTTGTCTGTCTCTGTGCGGTTGCTCCCCGGAATCCGGGAACGGCACAAACTTCCTGACGGGAGAAACCCGGAAATGGGTGGATTCGGATATCCAGGGTTTCGTTCTGGCAGACATGGAGTACAGGTTACAGGATGATTTTGCCGCGGCGGTGAACAAGGAATGGAAACTTGAGGATCCCGACCGGTTCAGTGAGACCTTTCAGGAGGTATCCGATGCGGTGCATGCGAAGATGAAGGCGGCCGTAACGGATCCTTCCATAGAAGGGGAAGAGGCCGAAGTGCTCAGGAAGTATTATGCGCTTTCCTCCGACTGGGATTACAGGAATACCGCAGGCGTGGAACCCCTGAGACCCTATATCGAAGATATTGAATCCATCGGCAGCATGGAAGAGTTATATGCTTTTTGCGGGGATCTTAAGAGGAATCCGCTGACCCTTGCTCCCGTCGGGGTTGCGGTTACCAGCGGAATTCATACCGCGAAATACCCAGACATGAACATTACCGTGGTTGATGCCCCGACCCTTTCGCTGACGAACGGTAACGGTCAGGATCTCTATACGGAGATGAACACCCCCTCCGGTCTTATGGTCTATGAAGAAAAACTCAATAAGATCGTTTATCTGCTGGGAAGACTGGGATATTCGGAAAAGGAAGCCGCGGAAATATTCAGGAATTGCCTGATCTGGGAGAAGGATGTTTCCGAGTCGAAGGAAGCCATGGGAGCTGCGGATCTGGATGATCATATCGCGGATTATTACACGGCGGTTTCCTGTGCGGGCAGTTTTCCTCTGGATGAACTGTTGAAAGCCTGGGGCTATCATGATACCGGATATCTGATCGTCAATCCAAAGTTTGCAAAAAAGCTTCCGTCTTTATGCAAAAAGCGGAACATGGAGAAGATCAAGGATTACATGATCGTCAATTACTGTCTTGCCTGCGGGGACTATCTCGACCGGGAAACCTTCGATCGGTTCCGGGAGTTTGAAGAACCGCGTGTGGGTGTGATCATCGATACGGGAGAGACGGAGGAGCAGAAGGAAGACAATCTCCAGTTTGACAAATATATCGCGCAGACACCCATTCTGGGTGCCATGAACAAAGTTTATGCGGATCATTACTTTGACGAAGAGATCACCAATGAGCTGACAGCCATCACGCAGGAAGAGATCGAAGCCTTTAAGGAGATCTTTTCTTCCGAACCCTGGCTTTCCGAAGAAGGCAAGGCAGCCTGTGTGGAAAAGCTTTCCCATATGAAGATCCACATTGCCCATCAGTCCTGTGAAGTGCTGGATTACAGTCGGACACCCTTCCTTTCCAAGGAAGAGGGCGGATCCTTCCTGGAAGCTTACTGTGCCATGGAACGATACAGGAACTATCACTACACCATGCTCGCCGAACGGAAATTCGACAGAGAGTATTGGGATCCGCTGGAGCCGCAGTTCTCCACGACCCAGACCAATGCCTTCTACAATCCGGCCACCAACGGGATCTATATCTGTGCAGGGATCTGTGAGCCTTACGAATACGCACCGGATATGGCTTACGAGGAAAAACTGGCGGGACTGTTCACCGTTGTGGGGCACGAGATCACGCACGGTTTCGATAAGGACGGTGCCCAGTACGATAAGGACGGAATGCAGGAAACCTGGCTTCCCTATCAGGATCTGATGGCCTTTAATGACAGGAGCGACAAAGTCGGATCCTATTATTCGGTGATGACCCCGTTTCCGGGATCGGGTCTCTATCAGGGCGATAAGCTTGCCGGTGAAGCAACGGCGGATATGGGCGGCCTTCGCGTAACACTCTATCTGGCATCCCGGCACCCCGGCTTTGATTACGATCTTTACTTCAGATCTTACGCCCGGTGCTATCGGAAAAATATCCCTCTGGAAGTGGAAAAGATGTATTTTTCCAATGATGTGCATCCCCTGAACTTTTACCGTGTCAACGTGGGTGTGCAGCAGTTTGATGAATTTACGGAAACTTATGGGGTCAAGGAGGGTGACGGAATGTATCTGGCACCCGAGAACAGGATTAAGGTTTGGTAGGAGGAACGACCATGAGCGAAGCAGTGATAAAGCTTGAAAATGTATATAAATCATACGGCAAGCATGAAGTGTTAAAGAACGTGAACATGCAGGTCAACAGAGGAGATATCTACGGACTGATCGGACGGAACGGTGCCGGCAAGACGACCATCTTCAAGATGATCCTGGGTCTTTCGGAAGTCAATTCCGGTTCGGTGTCCATCATGGATTCCTCCAATAAAAAAGAACTTCTGGCAAACAGGAGCCGAGTGGGATTCATGGTTGGCTGCAGGTTTTATAACTACATGAATGCCGAAAAGAACCTGCGGTATTTTGCCACCGTCAAGAAGATCCCCAAGAGCAGGCGCAAGGAGGAGATCGACAGAGTGCTGGAGGTTGTGGGATTAAAGGGCGTGAAGAAGCCGGTGAAGTCCTTCTCCCTCGGTATGCAGCAACGTCTCGGTATCGCCAATGCCATCCTCGGCAATCCGGAGATCCTGATCCTGGATGAGCCTACCAACGGTCTGGATCCTCAGGGTATCGCGGATGTGCGGAACCTGATCAAACGGCTCCGTGACGAGCACGGCATGACGGTCATCGTTTCCTCTCACATCCTGGGAGAACTGGAGCATACGGCTGACCGTTTCGGTATCGTGAACGAAGGATATGTGATGAAGGAGATCACCCAGACCGATCTGCAGGAGAATCAGCCTGCGGTGGAGATCGCCGTGGATGATCTTGAGAAGGCCAAAAAGGTCCTGGAAGAAAACGGCATCAGGATCATGCGTGAGGTGGTGGAAAAATCTTCCCTGGAGGATTTCTATTTCCGCCTTGTCGGAGGGTCTAAAGAATGAACAGACTTGTACGGGCGGATTTAAAAAGGATCCTCAGTAAGAAGGGGATCTATGCGGTGCTCCTTATCATGCTGCTGGTGGTGATCTTCAGAAAACCCGCGGAGACGGCCGCGGATGAAATGGAGTTTTACCGGACTTTTTATCATCTTGTAGGGCTTACCCTGATCTGCATTCCCATCTTTCTTTCGGTTTATTCCGATGAGATCAAAAGCGGGATCATGGTCAGTGTTGTGGGCATGGGGATGCCGAGAAAAAGGATCGTCACCTCCAAACTCAGGGTCTGTCTGATCCTGCTTTCGGGCACCTATTTACTGCTGTTTCTCACGGCGCTTATCAAGAGCAGTTTTCTCCATCTTGGGATCACCCCGAGACAGACGGCACTGTTGCTGCTCTTTTGTTTCTTCTGTGTGATCCGCGGCATCGGGATCCTGGCTCTTGCCTCCCTGGTGCTGTTCCTTACCATGAGTGCTTCGGGCGGAATGCTGGTCCTTATCATTACCGGTGTCACTGCCTCCGGTGTTCTGAAGTCTCTGCAGAATTTTACCAGACTGCCCTTTTATGACATGAGTTATATCGGACTGCTGGATGATTCCTTTGCAAAGTTCCAGAACGGAAGTTTCGGCTTTGCGTTCATTCCCGCGATCATCTACCTGCTGGCGGTGATCTATATCAATATCAAAGTGTTTGAAAGAAAGGAAATAGATCTATGAGAAAGGTTATTTCGGCCGACCTTCGGCGCATCATCGTCAAGGTAGTACCCTGGGTCCTGATCGCCGGTGCCTACATTTTTCTTTATGTTACGTTACGGATGGATCTTGCCAAGGCTCTGGATATCAACTTCTATTTCCTGAACAAGATGAGCGATTCGTTCCCTACGGTTTCCCTGATCGTGGGATTTGCATCACTGCTGGGTATCTACGGGGACGAATTCAAATCGATGGTCATGATCGGCGTCATCGGGCGGGGGATCTCCAGAGAGAAATTCGTTCTGTCCAAGTTCTTTGATCTGGTGCTGCTTTCCGCGGTGATGTATGCCCTGTCCATTCTCTATGTGATCTTTCTGGGATTCGTGTTCGGGGTTCGTCTTGTGGGTCCGGAGCTCACCTATCTGGTGTGTCACTTCTTATTCCAATATCTGGATGCCGTGGTCTATGTATGCGTGGCCGCCGTCTTTTATTTCCTGTCGGAGAGCGCAGCCATCGGGCTTTTTGCCTATCTGGCCTTCAACCTGATCGTGCCGGTCACCCTGGCCTTTATCAACCTTATGACCAGACTGTCCAAATATCACCTTGACCGCTACTATGTCAGCGGTCTGCTTTCCAGAGCAAGTTCCTCGTTTATCATGGGAGATATGGGAGAAGGGTTCCTGTACCTGTTCCTGATCCTTACCGTCTATATGGCAGGCTCCATCGCCGTTACGATGCTGATCTTCCGGAAAAAAGAACTGAATTTCTAAAGACAAAACCGTGAACACATAAAAAAGAACGGCCCATCGGGGGCCGCTCTTTTTTTCCGGATCACTCCGATGCGGTCTGCTGCGTGCGTACCGCATACTCTGCCAGGGTTTCGCTTTTTGTCAGATAGCGCACCGCCAGAGAACAAAGGGCGATGATCAGGATCAGCAGGCCTATGGAAAGGATGAGTTTCCGTCTTTCCATGGGCATCACCTTAGGCAGTTCCGGTCGGGATCGTAGGAGAGTCCCGCATCGGAAAGCTTTTTTAACAGTTCGCTCTTATCAAGTTCCATGTCCTCACACAGATCATCCAGGGATCCGTAGGCATCACGGAGTTTCATGTTGAGTACGCTTAAGAGCATACCCGGGTCATTGGGCAGATTCATGCTGTTTCCTCGCGATCAGGGTATCGTTTTCCTTATCGATGACAATGGTGTCGCCTTCGTCCACATCTCCGCCCAGGATCAGTTTGGCGGACAGGGTCTCCACATATTTCTGGATATACCGTTTTAAAGGACGGGCGCCGTAGATCGGATCATACGCTTCGTCGATGATAAAGGCTCTTGCTTCCTCCGTCAGGGTGACGGTAAGTTCCTTATCCGTAAGACGCTTATTCAGATCCTCTATGATCAGATCCACAATACCCGAGATATTGTCTTTGGTCAAGGGCTTGAACAGGATGATCTCGTCCAGCCGGTTCAAAAATTCCGGACGGAAGGAACCCCGCAGCTCCTCCATGACCTCTTTTTCCGCCTCGGGCTTGATCTGTCCCTTTTCGTCAATACCCTCCAGAAGTATCGGAGCACCGATATTACTGGTCATGATGAGGATCGTATTCTTAAAGTCCACGGTACGTCCCTGGGAATCCGTGACACGTCCGTCATCCAGTACCTGGAGGAGTACGTTGAACACATCGGGATGTGCTTTTTCCACTTCATCAAAGAGTACCACGGAATAGGGCCTTCTGCGGACCGCTTCCGTCAGCTGACCTCCTTCTTCGTAACCTACGTATCCGGGAGGCGCTCCGATGAGACGGGATACGGAGAATTTCTCCATATATTCCGACATGTCGATCCGGACCATGTTGTTCTCATCATCGAAAAGGGCTGCGGCCAGTGCCTTGGCAAGTTCCGTTTTGCCCACACCCGTAGGCCCCAGGAACAGGAAGGAGCCGATGGGCTTGGAGGGATCCTTGATCCCTGCCTTGGAGCGGATGATGGCCTCCGTGACCTTGGTCACCCCTTCATCCTGTCCGATCACCCGTTTATGCAGTTCCTCATCCAGATGCAGGGTCTTGTTCCGCTCGGATTCATTCAGTTTGGCTACCGGGATCCCGGTCCAGCGGGAGATGATCTTGGCGATCTCTTCCTCGGTAATGGCTTCGTGTACCAGAGAAAGCTCTTTGTGATCCACGTTGGATTCTTCTTCCTTCAGAGTCGCCTGCAGTTTCGGCAGGGTTGAGTAGGTCAGTTCTCCCACTTTGTCATAATCCCCCTGCTGCTTGGCGATCTCAATCTGTCCCTTGACCTCTTCGATCTGTTCCCGCAGCCGGGACAGCTTATCAACGGAAGCTTTTTCGTTTTCCCAACGGGCATGGAGATTGTTGAACTCGTCCCGTACTTCCGCCAGATCCTTCTGCAGGGTTGCAAGGCGTTCCTGGGAAAGCTTGTCGTCCTCTTTTTTCAGTGCGGCTTCCTCGATCTCCATCTGGATCTTTTTCCGGTTCAGCTCATCCAGTTCCGCAGGCATGGAATTCTTCTCGGTCTTTACGAGAGCACAGGCTTCATCCACCAGATCGATGGCCTTATCCGGCAGGAACCGGTCGCTGATATAACGGTTGGACAGCATGGCGGCGGAGACCAGGGCATTATCCATGATCTTGACGCCGTGATAGACTTCGTATTTTTCCTTTAAGCCACGGAGGATGGAGATGGTCTCCTCAACGGAAGGCTCGTCCACCAGAACAGGCTGGAACCTCCGCTCCAGAGCTGCGTCCTTTTCGATATACTGCCGGTATTCGTCCAGGGTGGTGGCACCGATACAATGGAGTTCACCCCGGGCCAGCATGGGCTTTAACATATTGCCCGCATCCAGAGCGCCGTCCGTCTTGCCTGCCCCTACGATGGTATGCAGTTCATCGATAAAGAGGATGATCTCACCGTCGGAACTCTTGACATCCTCCAGTACCGCCTTTAACCGTTCCTCAAATTCGCCCCGGTATTTGGCTCCCGCCACCAGAGCGCCCATGTCCAGAGCAAAGATCTTTTTGTCTTTCAGGGATTCAGGCACGTCTCCTTTGACGATCCGCTGTGCCAGACCTTCCACCACAGCCGTCTTGCCCACGCCGGGTTCGCCGATGAGCACGGGATTGTTCTTGGTCTTACGGGAAAGGATCCGTACCACGTTCCGGATCTCGTCATCACGTCCGATGACCGGATCCAGTTTCTGGCCTCTGGCTTTTTCCACCAGTTCCTGACCGTATTTGTTCAGGGTATCGTAGGTGGCCTCCGGATTGTCGCTCACCACCCGCTGATTGCCACGGATAGGCTGGAGGGCAGTAAGTACTCTCTCTCTGGTGATGCCAAATTCCGTAAAGAGGGCTTTGATCTCTTTGTTGGGATGCTTCACCATGGAAAGGAACAGATGCTCCACGGAAACATATTCGTCTCCCAGCGCCTTGGACTCATCCTCCGCGGATACCAGGACCTTGTTCAGCTCCTGGGTGATGAAGAGTTCGCCGCCCTGTACTTTCGGCAGCTTTTCCAAAAGACGTTCACAGGCATCCTGAAAGTAAGGAACCTGAATCTCCATCCCTTCGATGAGTTTCGGCAGGAGACCGTCCTCCTGCGTCATCAGGGCATAAAGCAGATGCTCCTGGTCGATCTTCTGATTCCCGTATTCATATGCCAGCTTTTCACAGCTTTGTACGGCTTCCTGTGATTTCTGGGTAAATTTTGTCAGATTCATATGCTCACCTCCTTCGGTGTGGAATACCTTTCGTATTCCGTCAAAGGTAGTATCTCATTTGTTGTTAGCACTGTCAATAGGTGAGTGCTAAACTTTTTCTAAAATCGATTCCGTTTTCTCGGTACAAGAGAGAAAAAACCATGTATAATGATTGATAATGACCTGCGGACGAAAGAGGAACCCGGAAAGATACGATGAAAGAACGAACTCAGAAAAAGAAAGAGATAGGTTATAAGAGATTTGCATTCGGAACAGCCATGGAACTGTGGGCCTTCCGTTTCATGACGGCGATCCTACTGAGCGTTTCCGGGGGGATACTTAAGGCTGTGGCGGAATTGGTCGCCTATGTGCAGAACAATATCGTGACCACCGCCAATATGCGGGGGATCTTAAACTGGAGACTTCCGATCCTGCTCCTGGCGGGGCTGCTCTTTATCCTGATGTGCATCTGGGTGGAACTGTTTTCTCAGATATCCGTATGCAGTGATATCCTGAACGGCCGGAAGACCGGGATCATACCGGGATTAAAACACGGCTTTCGTTCCCTGTGCCTGTTTTTGTCACCGGCCGGGATCGGTGCCATCCTGCTGATCGTCATTGCCGTTCCCTTAACGGGATTCGGTTTTTCTGTCAGTGCCACAAAACAGTTTTATATTCCCAAATTCATCATGAGCGTCATCGAGAATAATCTGCTGTTCCGCATCCCCATGCTCCTTTTCCTGGCGGTGATCCTTTTCCTGAATTTCCGTTTTTCTCTGGCCTTCCATGCCGCCGTGATCGACGGGATGAAAGCAAAGGAGGCGCTGAAGCACTCCTGGGCCCTTACGAAGAAATACGGGAAGCAGTATTTTCTCCGTCTCGTCAAAGTGGCTTTGATCAGCATACTGATCATGGGGGGAGCTTTTTTGCTCTTTTATTACATCCCTCAGATCCTGATCGAACTCTTTGCACGGAACATCCCCCAGGGATATTTCTTTGATATCGAACACATAAGGACCGGGTTCACGGATCAGGACATTCCGGTTCTGACCTACCGGATCTGGGGATCCATCGATCTCTATCTGGGGGCTTATCTGGTTTATGTGGCCACGGCGCTGAGTACGGGCTGGATCATGCTGACCCTGACAGGCGCTTATTATGAATACACCGGTCGAAAGATCGAGAACTATTATAAAGTCGGAGGCGCGGCCAAAACGGTAAGGAAGACCTTCAGTTTCGTGGGGATGATCCTTTTGTGGACCGTCGCTGCCGTCCTGATCGCTTTCAATTTCAATCAGTCATTTCCGGCCACGGATCCCGTAGGGATCGTTGCACACCGCACCGGCGGAGTTCTGGCATCGGAGAACTCTCTTGAAGGGATCGATGTATCCGCCTCTCTCGGCTGCTATGCCGCCGAGACCGATATCCAGAGGACCGCGGACGGGCACTATATCATCAATCATGACAAGAGCTTCAGGCGGCTCACCGGCGTGGACAAAAAACCCGGAGAAATGACGCTGGATGAGATCCGGGAACTTCGGATCACGGATACCACGGGAAACGGCCAACAGCTTCCCGTGCCTACCATGGAGGAACTGTTGGACCGGGGAAAGGAGGACGGGATCGTTCTCTTCCTGGAACTGAAGGGGGAAAGTGCGGACCGGAAAATGGCGGATGATATCGTAGCGGCTGTCCGGGAACGGGATATGACGGATCAGGTGGTCCTGATCTCCCTGAATTACGATGCGCTGCAGTATGCGGAACAGACCTATCCGGAATTCCGGACGGGACTCCTTATTTTCGGTGCCATCGGGGATGTTTCCAAACTTGACTGCGATATCGTGATCATGGAGGAGGAGATGTCCACTCAGACCCGGATCGACAACATTCACGATGTCGGAAAGGAGGCCATGGTCTGGACCGTGAACAAGTCTCTTGACCTTTCCAGATTCCTGGATATGGATGTGGACGGTGTGATCACGGATGAGATCACGGTGGCTCTTGAAGTGCAGGAAACCCTGAAGAATCGGACCGATATGCAGGTCATGAGAGAGCGGACCATGGATCTGTTCAACAGGTAGCAACAATATGAACGAGATCATCAAAGCAAGAAATCTTTCCTATGAATATATACGCCGGGACGAAGAAGGCAATGTGGAGGGTATCACCACTGCCGTCGACGGGGTGAACCTGTCCGTAAATCCCGGAGAATTCATTGCCATTGTGGGACATAACGGTTCCGGCAAATCCACCCTCGCAAAACATATCAATGCCATTCTGTATCCCAGTGACGGTGCCATGTATGTGGACGGCAAGGATACCGCCGATGAGGCAAACCTCTGGGAGATCCGGAGGGAAGCGGGAATGGTGTTCCAGAATCCGGACAACCAGATCATCGGACAGATCGTGGAGGAGGATGTGGGATTCGGACCGGAGAATCTGGGCGTTCCCACCAAAGAGATCTGGGAGAGAGTGACGGAATCCTTAAAGGCACTCCATATGTATGAATACCGGAAGCATTCACCCAATAAGCTTTCCGGCGGACAGAAACAGCGGGTGTCCATTGCCGGCGTCCTGGCCATGCATCCCAAGTGCATCATTCTGGACGAACCCACCGCCATGCTGGATCCCGAAGGGAGAGCGGAGGTGATCCGCGCCGTCCGGGGACTGAACGATGTGGAAGGGATCACCATCATCCTCATCACCCATTATATGGAAGAAACGGTGCATGCGGATCGGATCTTTGTCATGAATGAAGGACAGATCGCCATGGAGGGGACCCCCCGGGAGATCTTTTCCAGACCCGAGGAATTAAAGGCACTGTATCTGGATGTGCCGGCAGCCACGGAACTTGCGTATGAATTAAAAAAGGCCGGATTGCCGCTGGAAGACGGGATCCTGACCGGGGAGGAACTGATATGTCAATTATCCTCGATCATGTAAGCCATACCTATGAGGCGGGCAGCGCCCTGTCCCAGAATGCCCTGCGGGATGTGAGTCTCGTGATCAAAGACCGGGAATTCATCGGTCTGATCGGGCATACCGGATCCGGCAAGTCCACCCTGATCCAGCATCTGAACGGCCTCCTGAAGCCTACGGAAGGCAACGTTTACTACGACGGAGCGGATATTCAGGACTCCGATTATGACAGAAAGAGACTACGGAGCAAGGTGGGCCTGGTATTTCAGTATCCGGAACATCAGCTCTTTGAGGATACGGTATTTAAGGATGTCTGTTTCGGCCCGAAAAACCTGGGACTATCCCGGAAGGAAACGGAGCTTCGTGCCTATAAGGCCCTGGAGCTGGTGGGGCTGAAAAAAGAATATTATTTCCAGTCCCCCTTTGACTTATCCGGCGGGGAAAAGCGCCGGGCAGCCATTGCGGGGGTGCTGGCCATGCAGCCGGAGGTCTTTATCCTGGACGAACCTACGGCAGGGCTTGATCCCAAAGGCCGCAGGGAGATCCTGAACCTCATCCGGGATCTGCATGGGGAAACGGGCATGACCGTGATTCTGGTATCCCACAGCATGGAAGACGTAGCGGACTATGTGGACCGCATCATCGCCATGGATCACGGACGGGTGGTCATGGACGGAACCCCGAAGGAGGTGTTCTCCCATAAGGAGGAGCTGCTGTCCATCGGCCTGAATGTTCCGAAGGTGACCGAGATCGTGGGAAAACTGTATGAAGCGGGTTACCCCGTGGATCCTTCCGTCACCACTATCCCGGAAGCGGCCCGAACCATTCTGGAAGCCTGCGGTAAGAAACAGACCTTCGGACACACAGTATAGAATATGTTAAGAGAGATCACACTGGGACAATATTATCCCGCGGATTCGGTGCTTCACCGGCTGGATCCCCGGGTCAAACTCTGCGGCACCATGCTTTATATCGTGTCGCTTTTCCTGGTGCACCATGGCCTGGGCTATCTGCTGGCCACGGCATTTCTGCTTTTCTGTATCGCCCTGTCCAAGGTGCCGGTAAAGTTCATGTTCCGCGGAATGAGAGCCATCCTGTTCCTGCTGCTTGTAGCGGTGATCTTTAATCTGTTCCTGACTCCGGGCACCCCGGTATTTACCTGGTGGAAACTGACCGTTACGAAGGAAGGGATCGATATGGCCGTAAAGATGGCGGCAAGACTTACCCTCCTGATCTCCGGTTCCTCCATCATGACCCTGACCACTACCCCGGAACATCTGACGGACGGGCTGGAAAAGAGCCTCCGGCTGTTCCGTTATATTCGTGTCCCGGTTCACGAGATCGCCATGATGATGTCCATCGCTTTAAGGTTCATTCCCATCCTCATGGAGGAGACGGACAAGATCATGAAAGCCCAGCTTGCCAGGGGGGCGGATTTTGAATCCGGCAACCTGATCAAACGGGCCAAAGCCCTGGTACCGCTGCTGGTACCTCTGTTTGTTTCGGCATTCCGCCGGGCCAATGACCTGGCCCTTGCCATGGAAGCCCGCTGTTACCGTGGCGGTGACGGCAGGACCAAGATGAAACCCCTGATCTACAAAGGAAGGGACGCGGTAGCTTACCTTGTGATCCTTGCCTATTTTGCCGGATGTATCTGCATCCGGATCTTTCTGAAGGTGCCGGTATGAGAAGGATCCTGCTTCGGATCTCCTATGACGGAACTTTATATCACGGATTCCAGATCCAGGAGGGGGTCCCCACTATTGAGGGGCGGATCCGGTCTGCCATCCTGATGCTGACGGGAAAGGAAGCCGAGCTTATCGGCGGGTCCCGGACGGATGCGGGAGTTCATGCCATGGATAACGTGGCGGTCTTTGATACGGATTCCCGGATCGAAACGGAGAGATTTGCCTATGCCTTAAACGCCTATCTTCCCGAGGATATCCGGATCACCTCCTCTGCGGAAGTACCCGGGGATTTTCATCCGCGGCATTGTAAGAGCCGCAAGACCTACGAATACCGGATCCTCCGGTCCGATATCCCGATCCCCATCCTGCGGCGCTATGTTCATCATACCTCCTATGATCTGAATACGGAGGATATGCGCAGGGCAGCAGGTTATTTCTGCGGAGAACACGATTTTAAAGGCTTTGCGGCAGCCAATATGCAGGCACAGACTTCCGTAAGGACAATTTATGAACTCACTGTCACGGAAAATGACGGCCCCTTTTTCCAAAATGAAACATCTGTCAGTGAAAATGACGGCGTGGGCAATGATGCTGACATAAGTGTCAGAAGTGTCGATAAACCCCGTGAGATCGTGATCCGGGTCACGGGCAACGGCTTTCTGTACAACATGGTAAGGATCCTGGCAGGCACCCTGCTGGATGTGGGAAGGGGTAAGATCTCTCCGGATCGGATCCCGGAGATCATAGACAGTCTGGATCGTTCCAAGGCAGGCCCCACCCTGCCCCCAAACGGCCTTTGCCTGATGCGATATGAGTTTGAAGATCATGAGGAAGGCATCCCGTGTCGCAAGCCGGCACGAGAAACCTAAGGAGTCTCTTCGCGACACATCATGGTTTTGTCGTGTGTACGAAAGGCTCATAAACATTCCGTGCCGCAAGCCGGCACGAGAAACCTAAGGAGTCTCTTCGCAACACATCGTGGTTTGTCGTATGTACGAAAGGCTCATAAACATTCCGTGCCGCAAGCCGACACGAGAAACCTAAGGAGCGGCTTCGCGACACGTCGTTACTTATGTGGCGGCAAAATCTTGTTTTGTCGGCACATTACGTAACGCGACGTGTCGGGTAGAGCGAGAGCGTCCCGACGTGGTTTCTCGTGGAGGCGGGAGGCGCTTAATAATTTGCTTTGACTTAATGAGTCAACAATAATGAGGATGAAACAGGACTTATATTATATAGAAGAAAAAGGATTCCCCCATTACAGATCAAAACTCATTGCGGACTGCGGCAGCATCCGTCATCTTTATACCACCCGCCTGGGGGGAGTCAGCAGGGGAGACCAGAGTTCCCTGAACCTGAGCTACCGGATGGAGCCTGAGCACCCGGAAAACGTACTGGAGAATTTCCGCCGGGTATCCGGGTATCTCGGATGTGCTCCGGAGGATATGGTGGGGGCGGATCAGACCCACACCGCCCGGGTCATCAGGGTGTCCCGGAAGGAGGGCGGCAATGCCGTTACCTGTCCTTCCAGGATCCGGGATTTTGACGGAATGGTCACAAACGATCCCGGGATCCTCCTTTTTATCACCACGGCGGACTGCGTACCGGTACTCCTTTGCGATCCCGTGAAAGGCGCCGTGGGTGCGGTACATTCCGGCTGGAAGGGAACCCTGGGAGGGATCGCGGGAAACGCGGTCCGGATGATGACAGAGGAATTCGGTTCGGATCCAAAGGATATCCTTGCTTCCATAGGGCCTTCCATCTGTGTTTCCTGTTACGAGGTGACGGAAGATCTGTATGAAGCCTTTTCCCAAAGTGCCTTGTATCAGGATGCGTATCTGCTGTGCGACAGACCCTGGGAGGATGCGGATCCCGAAAAAGAGGAAGCCATCTTCTATCGGAAGGAAAACGGCAGATTCCAGCTTGATCTGTGGCAGGCAAACCGTCATGTGCTTCTGTCCGCAGGGCTTCTGCCGGAACATACGGCCATAGGAGGCCTCTGTACCTATGAGGATCCGGAGCATTTTTTCTCCCATCGCAAAAGCGGCGGAAAAAGGGGCGGTCTGGGGGCCATGATAGGACTTGACAGCCAAATTACGCTATAATATAATAGTCGGGTGCGCGAGAGCCGCCTTTGATGCTTATCCATCTTTCCCTAGGGGCGACAGGCGCTTTATACCGTAGGTTTTTCGAACTTCGACGGACCGGACATCCCCGGAGGACGAGAACGGATTATGGAGGATTACTATGAAGACATTTATGGCAACACCTGCTGATATCGAAAGAAAATGGTATGTGGTAGATGCTACTGATAAGACCCTCGGACGTCTGGCTGCCGAGATCGCGCGGGTACTGCGCGGTAAGCACAAGGTCATCTTTACTCCCAGCATGGATACGGGTGACTATGTGATCGTGGTGAACGCCGAGAAGATCAAGGTTACCGGTAAGAAGCTGGACAAGAAGCTTTATTACCATCATTCCGGTTGGGTTGGGGGCTTGAAGTCCGCAACGCTTCGCGAAATGAAGGCAAAGAAGCCGGAACAGGTTGTTGAAATGGCTGTTAAGGGAATGCTCCCGAAGGGACCCCTGGGTTCGCAGATGTACAAGAAGTTATTCGTATATGCGGGACCCGAGCATCCGCATGCGGCACAGAAGCCGGAAGAGCTGAAGTTTTAAGGGATCTAGGAGGAAAAGATTATGGCAAAAGCAGCAGCAAAGTTCTACGGAACAGGCAGAAGAAAGAAGTCCATTGCCAGAGTATATTTAACACCCGGCAAAGGTAAGATTACAGTCAACAAGAGACCTCTGGACGAGTATTTCGGTCTTGAAACATTAAAGGTGATCGTTCGTCAGCCCCTTGCGGCTACCCAGACGGAAGGCAAGTACGACATCCTTGTTAATGTCAAGGGCGGCGGATATACGGGACAGGCAGGAGCCATCCGTCACGGTGTGGCAAGAGCACTCCTTAAGGTGGACGATGAGTTCCGTCCCATCTTAAAGAAGGAAGGATACCTTACCCGTGATCCTCGTATGAAGGAACGTAAGAAGTACGGTCTCAAAGCCGCAAGACGCGCTCCTCAGTTCTCAAAGAGATAATCTGCGCGTTTCTACAAGCGATGCGAATACAAAAAGGGATTGCTTCCGCAAGTTTACTTGCTGGGGAGCAATCCCTTTTTCGTATTCATAGCGCGACAGCGCGACATGAGCAAGACACGAAGTGTCTGCGAATGGCACCGCAGAATATGGACATCTGTCCTGGGGTGTTTTTTATTGAATTAT
>JAEEGL014720987.1_pt1 | contig 19106 bp, 14 predicted proteins | sample 9134231 | NCBI WGS metagenome assembly JAEEGL01 (sample SAMN16246548, study PRJNA631951) | gut metagenome | biome: gut microbiome; feature: rumen; material: fiber-attached | host: Bos | place: Iran: Karaj | collected 2018-10 | reverse complement strand
TGTATGTTGAGTTGATTAAGCTCATCACTCTTAACGAAATACTTGAAATCCACCTGTGCGGTTTCATTGACATCCTCTTCGACAGCTGCCTGAGCGGTCTCTTCCGTGCTCTGCTCAAGCTGTTTGGCTTCATAGGCAGCCTTATCTTTGGCCAGTGTCACGAAAGGCGCTTCATAGGACGGCATCGAGCGCAAAGACGGTGAAATATCGCAAAGCGCCTCCCAAATCCCGGCGTCGTCTCTGCTTTCGATCAGCTGAATAAAGGAAGGAACGCCGTCCAGCACCTCATTATAGAGGCGGGAATAGGTCGCCTGTTCCTCTTCAAGCGCATGCTCATAGGTTTTTGCGGCGTCCTGCAGCTGCTGTATATTGTCTTCCAATACGGAGGTATCGACATCGCCGCTCAGAGCGTAGCGCATTTTTGCCTCTTCGCGGGCAGCGCTCTCGGCTTCTTCACAGAGCACCGTCACCGCGGCGGTGCCCATCTGTCTGAAGTCGTCGCGTTTTCTTATTTCTTTTAGTTTGTCGGCTTTGGCATTTGCAGCTATTTTCTCAACCAGTCCGTCCGTAGCTGCGTTCAGCACTGCCGCGGTACTCATTTTGTGGAGATTACGATCAGCCATTGAGGTCGATCTGAGCACGTAGCCTGTAATCGACAGAACGAGCAGCAGGGCGCACAGCGCAAAAAGGATGAAAACAGTTATGCGCTTCGATTTCTTTATACCGGGTTTTAAATCCTGCATCATACCGTTTCGCCTCCCTTCGTTTCGAAACCGCTCATCGCAAGTCCGAAGTTTTCGTCTGAATCATGGGGATCGAGTATCGCCGAAACTTTGCCTTCCGACACGATGACTACCCTGTCACAGATCGAACGCAGTTCCTGAAGCTCACTCGATACGACGACGATCGTCAATCCCCGTTCTTTGTTCAGGTTTACGAGTGTTTCGAGCACCAGCTGCTTTGCGCCGATGTCTATGCCTCGCGTTGGCTCCGAGACGAACAGAAACTCCGGCTCGAGCGTCAGCGCCCGGGCAACGCATACTTTTTGCTGGTTGCCGCCCGAGAGAGTGCCGGTCGTCTGTGCGGATGAGGTACACCTTATATCGAGCTGCTTGATCATCTTTCGGGCATGGGCGCGCACTGCGCCCGATTTTTTGATGTGCAGTCCCTTGGTCAGGAACCTGCCCCTTATCTGCATCGCACTGAAGGCGATGTTGTCTTCTATGGACTGATCCAGCAGGAGCCCGACACCGCGCCTGTCTTCACTGACCATTGCAAGCTTTGCGGCAAGTGCCTTCTTGGGTGAGTTGAGCTGCAGCGGTTTACCGAACAGCGTCACCTCGCCGCTGGCGGGATAGGTGCCCATCACGCCGTTCGGAAATCCGATTTTGCCCTGTCCGGCCAGTCCGCCGACGCCCAGTATTTCGCCTTTCATGATATCGAGGTTCAAGCCTTTTACGTTTTCTCCGGGCATGTCCACCCAAAGATCGCGCACATGCATGGCCACTTCGGTTTTCGCTCCGCCGGGCTCTTTTTCAACCTTGATGATACTGCTGTCGCCGCGACCGATCATGAGTCCCGCCAGCTCCCGTACAGATACATTCCCCGTGCGGCATGTGACGACGAGCTGCCCGTCCCTGAGTACGGTTATGCTGTCTGAGGCAGCCATAACTTCGTCGAGTCGGTGGGTTATAAATATGATGGCGATACCCTTTGCGGCGATTTGTTTCATAACGTCGATCAGTTGCGACGCTTCGCTCTCTGTCAGCACTGCCGTCGGCTCATCGAACACCAGCAGTTTCATATCCTGCTTATCGATTTCACGCGCTATTTCTATAAACTGCATATGCCCTATGGGCAGTCCGCCCACCTGCACATACTCGTCTATGCCCATGCCCACGCTGTCGAGCGCTTTGCGGGCGTCGGATGCCATGACGGGCTTGTCGAGCAACTCCATCTGCCTGCCGAACAGCCGGCTGCCGGCCCACTTTTTGGTGATTTCGCGGTTCAGCTTTATGTTCTCGGCAATACTGAAGCCCGGAATAAGCATGAACTCCTGATGAACCATACCGATACCCTTTTTCATGGCGTCCATCGGCGAAAGGATTTTGACCTTTTCGCCGCCCATCGATATGCTGCCCTCAAAGCCACCCGAAGAATGAATCACGGGCATACCGAACAGAATGTTCATCAAAGTGCTCTTCCCGGCCCCGTTTTCACCGAGCAGCGCATGTATCTCTCCCGGACGAATCCTGAGAGAGATATCCTTGAGAACATAGTTTTGCCCGTACTTTTTGGAAATGTGCTCCATTTCAAGCACGTAATCAGCCAATGTCGTATCCCCCTGTCGTTATTATGAAGCCGTCGGCTGTCGGTCTGCCTGTGCGATTGCCGCAAAGGCAAACCGGCAGCCGACCGCTGCCGCGCTGACAATGAAAGCCCGGAGCCGCCCAAAGGCGGTTCCGGGCAGTTTCAAAGTTCATTAGTCGAGGTAGTCGTTGAAATCAAGGGGCTCGAAAGCGATCAGCAGGTAGTTGTCGTAGGTTACGCCGTTGTCGGCGGTATAAGCACCGAAAGCGGCCTCCGCATCGGCTGCCTGAGAGAAGCACTCAGCCAGATAGTTAAGATCCACTTTGCCGTCGATCTTTCCTTCAGCATAGGAGCAGGCATATTCGAAGGAGCCGAGGATCATGGACATGTTGACCGGTACCGACCAAGTGGAGAAGCGATTCGTGGCGCCTTTCTCGTTGAGGTAATTGGCAAGGATCTTGATGGTGCCTTCGATGTCGCCGTAGGAGGATTCAAGGCCGAACGCCTCCTGGAAGCCGTGATACGGGCTCGGGCAGCAGGGCAGGGCGTAATAAGCATCTTCAATGTTGATTATAGCCTGCTGAAGGGCCACCTGCAGTCCGCAGTTGGTGCAATAGAAGCAAACCTTCTTGCCGGGGTACTCTTCCATGACTTTCGGGATGTCTTCCAGCACGAATGCCTGAGCACCGCTCATGCCGGCGTCACCGGTCGGGTCGGGGCAGTCACGATCCACGAACTCGATGCCGTAGGTCTCGGCAGTGAGCTTCATGGCGTCATGCTTCGCAACGATGGTCTCATAGGACATGTGGCGCGCGAAGGAATAGTGGACCAGAACGTCGCATTCCCAGGCAGCCGAAAGGTCCGCCACCTGATAGCCGCAGCCGATTTCGTCGTTGGCCAAAACGATGTCTGCAGCGCCGGAGATGGGAGCCGGGTCTTCAGCAGGGACGCCCGCGATCAGCAGGATGTCCGGACGGATCTCTTTGATCTGCGTAAAGGCGGATGTTGCGCCCTGTACAGCCTGAACGAAGATGATCGCCTTGACTTCCGGATCGGCCGCGAAAGCCATCAGCTTGGAGATGGTCGTTTCAACTTCCGAGGAGAAGTTGTCGGGATACGTGTCGGTGATCACGATGTCCGGATAGGCTTCGGCCAACTTCTGCGCAGCCGAAATCTCCTCGTCGCCCTGGGACGCGGTGCCGGTCATTATGGCGATCTTGTAAGCGGGCCTTTCTTCGGCCGACGCAAAAACGGCCATAGAAAGGAGCATTGCGCAGGCCAGCAGGATGCTAAGCAGCTTCTTCATTTGGAAACCCTCTTTCATTATTATTCGTATGAAAGCTCTTGTGCTTTCAAGCTATGCATATTCTACCATTCGATATGAATATTGTCAACATGAAACCTTCATATTTTCGCAAATTTTCACGTTCATACTCAACCAATTTGCATAATAGAGCATGAGCTCGCATCATCAAAGCGTATACATATATACATTACATGAATGCAGTATACCCTCCGGCAAAAAGGAATACAGATTATATACGCACAATACGAATAGGTCTATACTCCAATCGCAGAATGCTCCCCGTGACACAGATGGAAATCACTGTCTGGCAGATAAATAGGTAAAACCGTGCAGGAGAACCACAATCTTCTGCTGTGGACAGACCATGCGGAGCCGGGCTTCTTTCATGATTTGATCGGCGGGCTCGCTGCATTCAGTTATGCGCCTGCCTTCCCTACGGCGATCCGGCCTGAGGGCATTTGCTCAGGCCGGATCGTCATGCAATCATACCATACAAGCGAAGTCAAGCGCAGACGGAAAGATGTGTCTGAAATAACGCAAATATTTGGGAATTTCCGAACCGTCTCAGGGCAATGGAACCATATACTTCAGCAGGATCATGTGGGTTTGCTGTCGGAGTATTCCGTTGGAGAAAGACCGGTCTCCTGTTTGAACTTCCTTCGGAAGGAAGATGAATGCAGATATCCCACTTTCAAGCTGATCTCATCGATCGACAGCTTACCTTCTTTCAGGAGTTCGCAGGCTCTTTCGAAGCGGAGCTTCCATAAATAATCCGAAAAGCCCATGCCCGTCTCCTTCTTAAAGAGATAGCTCATATAGGCGATGGAGATATCGTATTTGTCATAGACATTGCTTATCCCGAAGTCCGGATTGGAAAGGTTTTCTTTCATGATCAGCTCGATCATATCAGCCGAAAGAGAGACTGCGCCGGTCTTTTTTTCGTAATAGCGCAGCAAAGCGTTAAAATGGCCGCGTATTGAGCTTTCTTCATTTTCGTAAGCGCAGCTGCGGCAGAGATAAAGCGTTTCGAGATACTGGTTTTCGTAATCTGTAAAGGGTATTTTTGTATCGTTCATGCACAGGGTCAGCACGGACAGTGTATCGATCAGCACGTTCCGGATAAAGAAATCGGGAATACTTTCGTCCTTCTTCGGTATGGCAGTCAACAGATCGAAGACTTCATCCAGAACTGCCCGCGCAGTGTCGAATTCACAGGACCTGAGTGCTTCCTCAAACCGGTTGATCATTTCACCGGGATAGTCGAAGCTTTCGGACGGCATATCGTTCTCTGTAAGGTTTTCCCGACCGGGAACGAGGTTTTCTTCCGAGGCATGCGCATAAAGCTTTTCTGCTTGCGCATAGAGCTTGGGCATATCCAACACAGAAGTGCTGATCGGGCTCAACACAAAGCGGGACTTGCTGTCCCGAAGGGAGGATAAAAGTTTGCTTTCAAAGTCTGCTTTTGTGGCAGCTTCGCCTGCATGGTCGCTGAGCAGATAGTATACAGCTTCATCCTTTCGTGTAAGCATGCCGTAATCGATATCGCCCCAATTCATGCCCGGCAAAGAATCGGCGCCGTCTGCTTCGAAGGCAAGCACGGCAATAAAGTAATTTGCATTGGGGGCAAAGAGATAGTCGAAATTGCGGACATCACCGGATGGCGCGCCCGCTGCATTTATAAGAGAGTCGAGAACCGATCTTTTGATCAGCGTTCGGTAATAATCGATTTTCTCTTCAAGGTCGATACTGCGATTTCTCTGCCTGGTCATCGTCAGGTCGAGTATGCGCAGCGGGTCAGACTGTCTGATCGAGTCGTCCTTCATCCTGTGTGCGAGCCTGTGAAGAGGAGAATAGGTGAAATAGGTAAGTACGAAAACGAGCAGAAGGCCCAATACCGTGATAGGAACGAGCCTCGGCAGACTTCTGTATAATGCCGAAGAAACAGCGGAACGCAGGGCCGAACCGGAAGAAAGAGCACATATCCTGAGGCCGCCGACAAAAGGCTCCGACACGCACAGGGACGAATAGTTATTTATGGGAATAACGCCGCTTTCCGCAGTGCTTAGTTGAGACGGTATATCCGCCATTTTCGCATTTCCAAAGCTGTGCTGTCCGTCGGTTATGATACAGCTGGACACATTCTCGGAGAGCAGAGACGCACAAATATCCGAAAAGACAGAGTTGTCAAGAATGTAAAAGGATATATAGTTGTAATACGGATGATTCACGGGGAAATAGATCAGGCATTGTTCATCCTCGGATTCGACATATAAAAGCGCGTCCGTTTTTGCACCGATATATTGTTCGGGGCTGAAGATATAAGTGTGGTTGGGCGAGTAGATTATGACGTCACCGGCAGCGTACTTAAGATAATACTGCTTGTTGTACGAATACATACGGTCGTTCATCCTGTCGATATAGACCGCGGCGAGTATGTAGTGGTTGCCCACCGAATATTTTTGCAGTTCCGTTCGCACGTTGTTTGAACGTGCGGGCGAATCCATATATTTGGACAAAACGATATTGACGTTGCCGACGACAGCCTCGTTGAGTGTATGGATCTCTTTGATATCCTCATCGATGCCGGTAACTGCCGTATTGATTTGCTGCATTATGTTTTGCTCGAATTGATCGGTCAACGTGCCGATCAGCTCTGAGCGGTAAACGACGCCGATGCTCACAACGGAGGCGATCAGAATCAGCAGATACGAGAGGAAGAACTTTATAAAAGTCCAGTTTATTTGTTTTTTCATGTGACACTGCCTGTTCTTATATTCGAACTTCGCGTTTCATTTTAGCACAGTTTGCAAACGGCCGCAAGCGCGATTGCAGTCGTATTTGTATCTCTTGATACTGTTTTTTTATGATTTGTCGCTTCTTGAAAAAGTGTGCGTTGACGCAGGCATATCTTTGAGCCTATACTGAGGATGCCCGAATAAAAAAGGAGGAAGGAAACATGAAGAACATTGCACGCATCTGTTGTCTGCTGCTTTCCCTTATGCTGGTGCTGACTCTGATACCGGCGCTGGGTGAAAACGGCGATGTGGTGACTTACACCGGCTTTGCAGTATACAAAGACGACGATCACCACACCATGGAGGACTCGCTGGCGTTCCGCGATACGCTGGAGAAATACGGCATCAAGTTCGATGTCGATTACTATTCCTCTACCGTCGCCGCAGAAAAACGCAGCCTTCTGCTGTCGAGCGGCGATTACCCGGACATCATCTTCTGCGGCGCGGATATCGAATGGTACGGCGCTCAGGAGGGCATACTTCTTCCCCTCGAGGACCTCATTGAGGAATACGCGCCCAACATGAAAGCCTATATCGATTCCCAGAATTCATGGGATTATCTGACCTGCACCGACGGGCATGTTTACGGAATTCCGACCTATGGGGCGGAATATGCGAGGGACGGCGTGCTTTGGGTCAACAAGGTCTGGCTCGAAAACCTCAGCCTCGATATGCCGCAGAGCCTGGAAGAGCTGCACGAAGTGCTGTCGGCATTTAAGGAGTACGACGCCAACGGAAACGGCGATCCCGACGATGAGATCCCGCTTCTGAGCTATCAGGTAGGCAACGGTGCCAACTACATAGAGCTGTTCAACTATTGTGAATGGATGTTCAACTATGAATTCAGGACCGTCGTCGACGAGGACGGCACATGCCATATGCTGCCTTTGACCGAAGAGTTCAAGGATCTGATCGAGTATACCGCGGCTCTTTATCAGGAAGGTTTGCTCAACGATGACTGCTTCACGATGACCGAAGAATCCGCGGCGGCCCTTGTGACGACGACAGATACCGTGGGCATGTTCATCGCCGGAAGTCCGATCGGTATTTGCGGACGCGAAAAAGCGCTCGACTGGGCGGTAGTTGAACCCTGGTGCAATTCTGTTGAGGTCTCCAACGCGTGCTACCGCGAAGGCATGTGCATAACCGATCATTGTAAAAATCCCGAACGTTTCATGGAGTGGCTGGACTATTTCTTCACAGACGAAGGCTCCATTCTCAGCAGAATGGGCGTGCAGGGAGAAACTTATGAGATCGATGAAAACGGCAACTACTACTGGCTGACGAACGACGATCAGGATCTGAGCTACATAAGCAACATCCTGTGCTACAAAGGCCCCACCTACATGACGGATTTCGAACTGTTCCACGACGCAGGTTCAGACGCGGTTCAGTCCTATGTCAATCAGCAGAGACGGCTTGCCGCCAGTCATGCGGGTCTTAAGATGTTTGAGCTCCCGTTCACGAATGATCAGCTCACAGTCGGCCTGCCCATCATGATCGACATGAATACCGCGTTCCCGCAGTACATGGCCAAGGTCATGACCGGGGAGTACGATCTTGAAGAATCCTGGGATGATTTCCAGCAGCAGCTGCAGGATATGCAGGTGCCTGTACTTGAAGAAATCATTCAGGACTGCTATGACAGAATGGAGAAGTAAGCCCCATTGATTGTATGCGCCCGGATGCTTTCTTCACGGTATCCGGGCGCTTTTCAGACAGGAGTCAGTCATGATCAGTATGCATAAGAAAGCCCCATATATCAAGCGCCTTGGGAAGGATATCGTCAATAACTGGATCCTGTATGTCATGATACTGCCGGTTATTCTGTATGTCATACTGTTTTGCTATGTGCCGATGTATGGTGTTACGCTCGCGTTCAAAGCGTACAGGATCAAAGACGGTATTCTTGGAAGTCCATGGGTCGGGCTTTCGTATTTTTCGCAGTTCACGCGCAGCTACAGCTTTTGGAACCTCATCAGGAATACGCTTGGTATAAGCCTGTACTCGCTCCTGGTCGATTTTCCGCTTCCGATCATCTTCGCGCTGATGCTGAACTATCTCAGGCTTTCCAAGCTGAAAAAGACCGTTCAGCTCATCTCCTATGCGCCGCATTTCATCTCCATAGTGGTCATGTGCGGCATTATAAAGCTGTTCTTTGCGGACAACGGCCCTTTAAACAGGCTGACTGTCATGCTTGGCGGCACAACCGTCAATTATCTGACAAGTCCGGCGATCTATAAATCCCTGTATGTTTGGACAGGTGCCTGGCAGGGCATGGGCTGGTCGGCGATCATATACATTTCCGCTTTGGCCGGCGTCGATTATGAGATGCACGAAGCGGCGATCGTCGATGGTGCCACAAAGATAAAGCGTATGATCCATATCGATCTGCCTTCCATAAAATCCACGGTCATCATGCTGCTGATCATGCGGATCGGCGGCCTCATGGGCGTCGGTTTTGACAAAGCCTATCTGCTGCAAAACGAGCTGAATCTAAGCTCGTCTGAAGTTCTCGCCACCTATGTCTATAAAATGGGCCTCATCAGAAGCGACTATTCGCTGTCGACGGCTGCCGGTCTTTTCAATACGGTGATCAATCTGACACTGATCGTCACTGCAAACACCGTGAGTAAAAAGCTGGCCGACGAGAGCCTTTTCTGAGGGAAGAGAATACCATGAATATGAATGCCACCGTAAAACATTCCAATCGAATACGCACATCGATGCAGGATAAAACGTTCGATTATGTCAACGCAGCGATCATGATCCTGCTGCTGTGTGTATATATTTGGCCCATATGGTTTGTGATCATCGCTTCCTTCAGCGATCCCATGGAGGTTCAGCTCGGAAAAGTCCTGTTTTTGCCTTCGAAGCTGAGCATACAGTCCTATATAGAGCTGATCAACAGAGATTCGATCTGGACGGGATACAAAAACTCCCTGATCTATCTGGTTTGCGGCACGTCTCTGGATATGGTGTTTACGGTCTGCGCCGCTTATCCGCTTTCCAGAAAAGATTTTATGATACGCAAGCCGGTCATGGTATTTCTTTTGATAACCATGTATTTCAGCGGCGGGCTGATCCCCATGTATATGCTGGTCAAAGCGCTTGGCCTTATCAACACGGTATGGTGCATCCTTTTGAGCGGCGTACTGAGCGTATATAACATCCTGATCATGCGCAGCTATTTCATGAACAGCATCCCGTCCGCCTTGCAGGAGGCTGCAGTGCTGGACGGTGCAAACAGCTATCAGTATCTGATAAGAGTTGTGCTGCCGCTGTCAAAACCAGTTCTGGCCGTCATTGCCCTGTACAACGCGGTCGGCCGATGGAACGACTATTATACGGCACTCATCTACATCCACAACGAAGATATGTATCCCCTGCAGCTGGTACTCAGGGAAATCCTCGACAGCGTGACCGCCCGGAGCACGGACATCACCAACAACCTCGATATGACCGATCAGGTCAAATTGGCGCAGTCGCTGAAATACAGCTCCATCATCGTCGCGACGAGTCCGATCATGCTGATTTATCCGTTCGTGCAGAAATACTTTGTCAAGGGCGTCATGATCGGCGCGGTGAAGGGGTAAATGCATATGATGCAGATCGGGCTCAACGTATTCTGGGACAAGACGGATTTCCAGCCTCATTCGAAAGTCATGCTGACCTCCGGAGTACGGCTGGATTTTGCCGTGTGTCATCTGAACGCCGTCAACAAATCACCGGACAACGTTTGTTCGATCGCAGAAAGCATATCCGACAGATTTCATGCGCTTGGGTTGCCGTATATAGCAAATTTCGAACAGGCCAATTTTGCACGCGACTGCAAAGGCCCGGACGGTTTCGAATGGGCAAATCATTCTGACGGCACGCATCGAATGGTTTTCCCAGAAAGAATGCTCAAGGTACTCAACAAAAACGGGAACCTGCTGGGCATCATATACGACGAGTTTGAACACATGATCATCAACCGGAATGCGGGTATCGGGATCAATGCAAAGCTGAATGTCTTTCCTTTACCCGAAAACCCTTCTGTGCTGAACGACGGTAAGGAGCTGATACGGAACCTAAAACCTTACGTTGCAAAGATAAAGAGCGGAGGCGTAATACAATTTGCGGGCGAGCACGTCTTTCCGGTGCTGTACCACCTGTTTGCGGCCTGCGGCATCACCCCCAACTTCAAATCGCAAAAGGAATCGTTTTCGAACGTTCAATACGCCATCGCTTCCGGCGCAGCCCTCGAATACGATACGGAGCTGTGGAACTGCGTTGATATGTGGTTCATGCGCAGACATCCCGGTCACAGTGCCGAAGAGATGTACAACAACCTGGTCTTTGCCTATGAAAGCGGCGTTTCAAAGGTTTACGTGGAGAGCAGCGCCGCAATGGTCGACGGCGGCTCGATCAATGAGTATGGAAGGGAGTTCATACGTTTTACCCACGAATATCAGGGAAAGCCGCGTTCCTTTGAGATTTCAGATCTCAGACCGACAATGGCCGTCATCCGCTACGACGATACGTACTGGGGACAGAGCGGCATACTGCTGTGGAAGCGTATCCTGTTTGGTGACGAAAGGCTGAAGCCCGGCAGAAAACAAAGAGAGTATTTACATGTCTTCCATATGCTGACCCATGGCGAAACCTGCAAAGGCGGAATAAACTGGGGCAGATTTACACTCTGGTCGCTTCGAAGACACCGTTCTTTCGCAAGTCTGGGCTCGGTTTGCGTCTTTGACGAAAACGTCCGAAGCCCCAAGCTCGAAAGCCTTAAGCTGTGCTTCCTGTGCGGAGAGTATATAAGTGAAGAGACGCTAAAGGATGTAGGCAGTCTTGTAAAAAACAACGGTCTTGTCGCAGTGTCGACGCGTCGCTTTTTGCCCTCGCATATTCAGAGTCGAAGCCTTCGTTCCGTGGATGTCGTCTCCCACGGAAAAGGAAAATGGATCATCGTCAGAAGTTTCAAGTCTGCCAGGCTCAGAAAGCTGCTTTCCCATCAGCTGGGCAATGCGGGAGAAATAAAGCTCTGTTTCCGCGACCATGAGCGTTTGCTGAGCATTTCGCAAGACGGAAACGCCTTCACCGTCGCAGACAACTATGAAAAGGAGATGGTCCGGTGAGGCTGTACACACTGTACGACATAAGGACCCCACTTGCACCTGCCACCCTTTCACAGTGGCAGAGCCTGCGGCAGGATCTGATCGGTAATCTGCGTTTTTCTTCTTCGATCGATTTGCTTAAGCATGATGTGCCGATGAAGCCTCGTATCTTCGGCGCCGTCGAATACCCGGGATTTGTGGTGGAAAAGGTCATTTTTGCCAGCTTGCCGGGCTTCTATGTCGCAGGCAATCTGTATCGGCCAAAGGATACGGGGAAAAAGTACCCGGCCGTGCTCAATCCGCACGGGCATTGGGAATACGGACGCGTGGATACCGATCCGCTCGGACGACTCCCACAGCGCTGCGCCAATATGGCCATGCGCGGTATTGTGGCGTTTATCTATGACATGGTGGGCTGGTGCGATTCAAAGCAGATCGATCACAACGGGTATTTACCTGCGTTTGACGCATGGAATTACAGCCACTTTGCGTTGCAGCTCAACAACAGCGTTAAAGCACTTGACTTTGTAAGCGCTTTGCCTTATGTTGATAATACACGGATCGGATGCACAGGTTGTTCGGGCGGCGCCACGCAGACGTGGTTCTTAGCTGCGCTGGACGAGCGCGTCAAGGCTGCTGCGCCCGTCAACATGGTTTCTGCATCGATGCAGGGCGGATGCGGCTGCGAAAACGCACCGTTCCTGCGTACGAAATACTGCTCCGTGGATTACACGATGTGCATTGCTCCCAGACCGCTGTTCCTTGCCGCCAGCGACGGCGACTGGACGGCGCATTCCCTCGAAGTGGAATTCCCTGCCGTCCGAAAGGTGTATGATCTCTACGGTGCCGGTGAGCGCCTTGAAACCTTTTACCGTTCCTCTCCGCACTGTTACGACAAGCCCACACGGGAACGTGTTTATGACTTTTTCTGTCGGGTATTCGGCCTTGATAATCCGCATCCGGACGAAATCGATTTCGAGATAGATCCTCAGTCTTTGCTGATCGGCGATATTCGCCCGTATGCGGACGCGGATTGTTTTGCGGCGGGAGAAGAGCAGCTGTTTGAAGTCGTAAAAGGGATCATGAGAACAAATCTGAAACGTTTAAGCGTCTCTGACCAAGAGGAGATCGTCAGGCGCGTTTTCCCGGAAATACCTTCGGAGAAGCTGGACATACCATACATTTTCGAGGATTCCGAAACCATGTCGACGATTCATCTGGGAACATGCCCGGGCAATTACGACACGACGGGACTGAAATATCTGCACGCATACAATTACGGCTGGGATACACTTCGGGTTTGCGCGCTGAGAGCACTCATAAAAGAGCATCCCAGGCGCACCGTGATCGCAAGCGGCAAAAGCGCATTTCTCGCCTGTATTGCAGCGAAGCTGGCAGGGCACAAAAACGTGCTTCTCAAGAATCCGAACAGTGAGGATCTCAATATACCCGGCATAGAATTGATCAGAAATCTGAACGCACCGATTTTGCCGGAAAATAGCCGATTCTAATGATAAACAGAGAAAAGGAACAGACCAATGGAACTGAAAGCAATAGACACATCTCAAGAGAAACAGGCAAGGCGGCTCTACGAGGAAGCGTTTCCCAAAGAGGAACGTGCTCCTTTTCGTATTCTGATAAAACGTGCAAGACAGGGAAAAGCGGATTTTTGGTGCCTCACTGAGTCCGGTGAATGGATCGGCATGGCATATATCCTGCGCGGAGATGACCTGGCATATCTGTTCTATCTGGCGATCGACAAAGAGAAGAGAGGCTGCGGATATGGCACAACGGCAATTGAAGCACTCAAAAAGAAATATTGCAGCCACCGACTGTTCCTGGCTTTGGAGACGCTGGACAAATCCTCTGCAAACTACGATCAGCGCATCAAGAGGCGCGATTTTTACGCCCGCTGCGGTCTAAGCCCGATTCCGTATCACTTAAAGGAAGCTTCCGTGATTTATGATGTTATGGGCATCGGGGGACCGGTCAGACCGGAAGAGTATAAAGCGTTGGCCGATAATTGGTTAGGCCGGCCTCTCAGGTGGATTGTAGATATGAGGTTTTTGGAAAAGGAATAAAGCCGGCTTCAGCTGATGAGTATCGTCGTCACCTTTGGCAGTGGGGAGGCCATCCTGTTTTGCCTGTGTCCTGCAGCGCTAGCTGGAAAAACCGAAAATGAAAACACCTGTTTCGACAAATATGCATACCGGATGCCAGAAGATGGCACAACCGAGAACACCGGTTGTGCCGAGGACGCAGAAGGACGCATCGCTGCTTTACACGCTTATCCATTCCACCCTTTGCGCCTCGTCTGGGGTAGGCGGTTCCATTTTGCCGAGCATTCTTTCAACCTCTTTCTCCGGTACGGCTCCTGACCTGTTACGGTTGCGTTCAACACGGCTGTTTCGATCTGTTTCAAGGTACACGATCCTCGTTCTCGCGCCGTAACGTTCAAACAGGCTGACCAGTTTCTGCCGTGTCTCCTTTGTCAGGTTCGTGGCGTTCCATACGAACTGCTGTTTCTCGCGCAGGTACGCTCGCGCCCTCTCTTTTGCCGTTTGAACGACTGCTCCCTGATTCTCTGTGGGCCGGATGTGCATTTCACTGCGGATATCATCCAGAGATACCATGGGCAAACCGGGAAGATGCACTTTGATCCATGTATCTTTTCCGGTGCCCGGCAAAGCGGACATCAAAACGATCTCGCCCCAGCTGTCATCGTAAAGCGGTTGGTCAGGCAATACATTCCGTCCGGAAAAATAAGCGCGCTTCGCATGATCGTCGAAAAAACTGCATGGGGCGTCCGGGCAGCCGCATTCCTCTGCCATCAGGTCTGCAAGCTGCACTCGGGTCAGTCCTTCTTCGATGTCATCGGCGATGCGGCCCCGCACATCGGCCTTTGCAAGCATACAGAGCATCTTCCAGGAAAAGTCGGAAGCGATTTCCCCTATGGCGGCCACTTGTCGAACTTCCCGTTCAGCATTCCGGTGCTCCGTCAGATGGAGCGGCAGCATATGATGGCGGACGAGGGCGCAGACGGTTTCGCGGAAAACGATCAGCTCTGTCTTCCTGCACAGACCGCAATCCTCCCAGAGAAACTCTCTGACGATATGACTTCCTGTTGCTGCGTGATGGGGTGAGACCCAATCTCCGTTCTCGATCTTTGTCGTTTTGACCTTGCCGATGTCGTGCAGGAGCGCGGCCAAAAACAGCTCTTCCTTTTGCCGAGGATTCAGCGCATGGAAAGCCGCGCAATTCGTCAGAGCCCGGCACACCATCTGCGTATGCGTATACACGTCGCCTTCACCATGGTAGAGTGGGTTTTGCGCCGTAGTTTTCATGTCCGAAAAGCAGGTCGCTTCCAGCAAGCTGTCTATAGCCTTCCAGTTTATTTCTTCAGACGGCAGTCTGGGCACAAGCGGCGCAAAGCTTTCCATGAATCCCACCTTCCAGCCCTCCTTTCGATCCATTTTCTGACCGCGCTGATCCTCAGAACAGGCTCTCTACCGATGAAACCAGCTTATTGGGGATGATCGGCCGGTCGATCCAGTGCGTTTCGGAAAAATCCACGCATTGCAGGAAGGCCGCGCGCACGTACTTCATTCTGTCAACTACCCGGCCGCCTTCCTCGACTTTTATGTAAAGTCCCTCCATTAAACCGGAGAGCTCCGTCTCGGTGCAGGTCTTCTCCGGATCGAGCCCGAGCTTGACTACGCTCTCGATCAGGTTTTGCGCCTGGTTTCCGCTCACGTAGTTGGATCTTCCGAGAAGACTCAGCATCTGCCCCTTTGTCTCAAAGCGCCCTGTTCCCAGCACCGGTACGGACACAATCGGCATGCCTTGCAGCATCTTCTTCCTCGTCGGCGTATCCAGGAAAATGCCCGTCTCCCTGTCCAGTATGTCGAACTCCAGGAAATAGTGCGGCAGCGCATCGTAGTACACCGTATGTTTTGCGAACATCCACTCACCGTACATGATGAATCTCGTGCCCAGCAAGCGAAATAACGCATTTCGGTGCGCGTTGGCCCACTCCTTCATCAGATTGTAGTGCCGTTCCCTGTAGCCGCCTGTCAGGTAGTGCCCCCGGCTCTGCAGGAGAAGCTCGCCGTTTTCGTCAAATGAAATTGCCGAGTTCGCGCCGTCACACTTTTCTTCGATCACCAAATGTCTGCCCCTGATCGCTTCAAAGGGCACCTGACTCAGATCCTCATCGCCTTTCTGCAGTCGGGAGCCCTCAATGTGCGGCGTTCGGGGATATTTGCGTATCGTAAAACGATCCATAGGATTTCTCTCTTTTTGATTCAATCTATCGTTGCTACCATGAAAAGGTGTCCTTCCACGCCGTCAAAGTGCAGCCTCCTGCAGCCCGCTGTGCCGAACAGGTCCGTCAGCCTGTCCTTCGTCAGCAGGTGAATGTGTTCGGGGTTATCGTCCGGCTTGGAGGGGACTGTCACCACAACGTACCGTTTCGCCATGCGCACGGCTGCCGTGACCGCCTTTTCAACCTCCGGGATGTGCTCCAGTACTTCAAGTAAGCTCACCACCTCGAAGCTCTTATCCGGATACGGCCGGGTGCAAAGGTCTTTCCGCTCCGTTTGAAGCTGCGCAAAACCTCCGTCATCCAATTCGTTCACAAATGTTACCCGCTTTTCCAGCAGGTTTATACTCGTGACCCGCACCCACGGAAACTCCTTCATAAACGGGATCAGGAACACGCCGCGCCCGCTTCCAACGTCCAGCATCGTCTCAAAAACGATCGAATGCAGAAAGCCCATCACCCGACGCGTGCGCGCAAGCTCCTGCGTCCCGGTTTTGAAAGGATAAAGCTTGAGCCCGGCATTCTGCCCGGCAGCAAAGATCAGCGTCAATTCGTCGGCAGTGCATTCATCGGCCGTCTTTTGCCTCAGACCTTCCGGCAGAACAGGGACCCCGGTATTTCTTGTATGACCGAGAATCCAGGCTGCGGCAGTCTTTAGATCGTATCGTTCGTCCATCATGCCAAACCTCAGCTTTGCTTCTCAACCGAATGGATTATTGAGATCCTGTATGCCATAAAGCCTCTCCGAAAGTGCCGTCAGGCTTATAAGCCCAACCCTTTGCTGAGCGTTACAATGAAGTCCTGCACATTGGTTATGATTCCCCTGCACGCCAGGCTCCCTCTGTCGCTGAGTTTGTTGACGGCGAATTCTGAAATGTCAACACAGTAAAAGTAAACCTGGCGAACAGTGCCGTCGGGCATCACCCTGTATGACGACGTCATGTTGCCGACGGAGATGGAATGAAGCATGGTAGCCATGCAGATCACAGTCGTAGCGTCTCGTACCTGATCACGCATAGCATCCTGCGCTTTATAGGCATCGCTGATCACCGACGGGAGAGGCCCGTCATCCCGTATGGAGCCCGCCAGGACATAGGGCACATTGTACTTTTCGCAGCTGTAGATGATTCCGTTATCGATATTTTCATCCCGGATGAACTGCCGGATACCGCCACGAAGCTTTACCCGGTTGATAGTCGTCAAATGATTATAGTGTCCGTTGTGCCGATTGCGCTGTGTATAGATGTCCTGTCCCAAGGCGGTTTTCAGATAAGCGGCTTCCAGATCATGGGTAGCCAAGGCGTTGCCCGCCAGTAAGGCGTGGACATATCCTGCGGCGATCAGCTTGGAAATTGCACGCCGGGCATCATAGTCAAACGCAAAAGCAGGTCCTATTACCCAAACGATCTTGCCATGTTCCCGGTCATGCCGCAGCACTTGGTACAGTTCGTCATAATCCCGGGAGAAAGCAGTCTCTCTGGAACGCCCCTGCCTGAAAGCGAAAGCATCCGATGCTTCCTTTAGCTCCCCGAAACCGTCAGTATGTACAAATATGCCTTCCTCGCAGTTCTCTGTTCGACCGGTAACCACCGGTTCGCCCGCTTTCAGTAAGCGGAGCTCTATGACGTCGATTTCTCCGTCACGGTATACCGGCACGCAGTCCATGCGGCTTTCTTTTGCCAAAAGCCAGTGACCGTCGATCTTGAAGTACTCCGGATAAATCCCGGTGGCATGGAAGTTCTCAGGGGCGACTTGGTCCAAGGGTGCCTTTGCCAGCTTAACGTCAGGCGCTGACAGAAACGGCTCTTGTGTGAAATCCGGGTATTTGTATCGCTTAAGGAGCGTCGACTCTTTATTATTCTGCATAACACCATCTCGTCAGTAATATTTTGCAGCAGGGCAGAATATCTGGCAGGCTTCGGGCTGTCAAGCTTTCCGTCTGTATCCATATCCCATACCCTTTCCGATTTCCATTATAGCAGAGATCCGTGCCCTTCGCAAGTGGTTTGCGCCCTTATTTATCCCATACGCAGGATCGGAATTCATGCATCGGCGCCCCTGCCAAAAACGCCGGTTCAGGCAAGGGCGCCTGTCAATTCATAAGCCGACTCTTACATCGCCATGCCGTAAGCCATCATGGGCGTATAGCCCGCAGTGTACATCTGAATCGTTCTGTCGATCTTTTGGGGAAGCTTGCCTTGCTTGAACATGCCGACGCCCGAAGTCACGGCCAGCGGCCACAGCACGAACATACTCGTCGCCATCGTGAGGCTTTTCTTGTGACATTCACCGGCGCTTATGCGCTGAGCCGCAGGGACATCTATCTGCGGGGCTTTCTCACGGGCATCATTGTGTTTACCATGTGGTTTAACGGCGGTATGATCCCCACGTTCCTGCTGGTCAAAAGTCTGGGACTGGTGGACTCCTTCTGGGCGATGATCGTCATTGGCGCAGTGAACGCATACAACTTCATCATCACTCGCTCGTTTATCCAAAACAGCATTCCGGAGGAGCTGCAGGAGGCCGGCCGCATCGATGGCTGCAACGATTTTATGTTGTGCCTGCGGATCGTGCTGCCACTGTCCGGGCCGATCATCGCGGTGCTGTCGCTGTATTACGGGCTCGAGCACTGGAACGGTTACTTTAACGCGATGCTGTATTTGAACAAGCGCGAGCTTCAGCCGCTGCAGATCTTCCTGCGCGAGATCCTGCTGCAGGATCAGACTATCGACATGAGCATGGATCTGGAGAGCCTGCAGGAGATTGAGCTGATCAAGCGCGTGATGAAGTATGCGCTGATCATCGTATCCTCGCTGCCGATGCTGATACTGTACCCCTTCCTGCAGCGCTTCTTTGCGCAGGGCGTGATGATCGGAGCCATCAAAGGATAGTAACGCCATCCGGCGTAGCTATAACATAAAAAAGGAGGCTTACTCAATGAAAAAGCTGCTTACCGTACTGCTTGCCGCGCTGCTCATGCTGGGCGCGCTGCCGCTGAGCGGACTGGCTGAGGAGGAACCGATCCATTTCAGCCTGTTTGCAAGAACCGACGTGAACGACTATCCGTGGGAAGAAAGCTACTTATTTCAGAAGATGGAGCGCCTGTTTAACGTGAAGTTCGACATCACCGAGATCAACTCCACCGTCTGGAACGAGAAGGTTGGCGTGGCGCTGGCCACTGACTCCTATCCCGATTTCTTCCTGAACAGTGCGGCGGTTGACGTAAACGTATACGGACCGCAGGGCATTATCATCGATCTTAAGGATCTAAT
>JAEEGL017404551.1_pt1 | contig 19107 bp, 17 predicted proteins | sample 9134231 | NCBI WGS metagenome assembly JAEEGL01 (sample SAMN16246548, study PRJNA631951) | gut metagenome | biome: gut microbiome; feature: rumen; material: fiber-attached | host: Bos | place: Iran: Karaj | collected 2018-10 | reverse complement strand
GATCTTCTCGGGAAAAGCCTCTACGAGCTCGTCACCGACGGATTGCACGCCAAACTCCAGAACATGCCGGAGGAAAGTCGGAGCAAACTGTCGGAAACCCTGGAGCGGATCATCAACGAGGGCAGCGGGGGATTGATTTGTATCCTTTTATAATGATACAAAAACACACAAATTGCGTGGTTTTGTATCAAAACAGAGCGGTTCGCAGAAAGAAATGCAGAAAACGGAAGGGGGACGGAGCGATCCGCCCCCTTTCTTTCTCAAACTTTTCGGAAAGCGGTTGAAAACGGAGAGAAAATGTGATAGAATAATAACAGCATGATCGTTTGCAGCAATGAAGGAAGTGATTTTCGTGACCGAGAAATCCTGCGGGACTGTTCTATATACGGTAAAAGACGGCGTTGTTCTGTATCTCCTGATCCAGAGCGCCGACGGAGGGATCTGCGGATTCCCGAAGGGGCACATGGAGGCCGGCGAGACCGAGGAGGAGACCGCGCTGCGCGAGACGTGGGAAGAGACCTCCGTGCGCGCCGAGCTTGTCGGCGGTTTCCGCAAGGAGATCGCCTACCGGCTCAAAAACGGCAATTCCAAAACGGTCGTCTTTTTTCTCGGGACTTTCCGGAATCAGGAACCGCACCACAACGAGGGGTTTGAAACGCTCAACTATCTCCTCCTGCCTTACGGGGACGCATGCAGGAAGCTCACCTTCCGCAACACGCGCAGGGTCCTCAAAAGCGCGGACCGTTTTCTCCGAGCGAGGGAAAAGTAAAACCGGACGCGCCGGAATTTCCGGCGCGTCCGTCTTTTATTCTTCTGTTTCGCTGTCAAATACACTGCTTTGCGTCGCCGTCGGCCGGTAAGGAAGGCCGAGATGTTCGTAGGCTTTTTTTGTCGCGACGCGCCCGCGCGGCGTGCGGGAGAGAAATCCGATCTGCATCAGATACGGCTCGTACACGTCCTCGATCGTAACGGCTTCTTCTCCCACGGTGGCGGCGAGCGTCTCCAGACCGACGGGACCTCCGTCGTAGTAATCGATGATCGCGCGCAGCATACGGCGGTCGGTGTTGTCGAGGCCGAGTCCGTCGATCTCCAGCTTTGTCAGGGCGGTTCTTGCCGCGTCGAGCGTGATCGCGCCGTCCGCGAGGACGAGAGCGAAATCGCTGACACGGCGCAGGATGCGGTTTGCGACGCGGGGCGTTCCGCGGGAACGGGAGGCGATCTCGAGCGCCGCGTCTTCCGAGACGGAGACGCCGAGGATGGAGGCGGAACGCTTGACGATGGTAGTCAGCTCCCGGGATGTGTAGAGCTCCAGCTTCAGGAGAACGCCGAAGCGGTCGCGCAGCGGGGTGGTGAGCTGACCCGCGCGGGTCGTCGCGCCGATCAGGGTAAAGTGCTTGAGGGGGAGCCGGATGCTTCGGGCGGACGGTCCCTGCCCGATAATGATATCGATCAGAAAGTCTTCCATCGCGGGGTAGAGGATCTCCTCCACCTGACGGGAGAGCCGGTGGATCTCGTCGATAAAGAGAACGTCCCCCTCGCCGAGATTGGTGAGGAGCGCGACAAGATCGCGCGGTTTTTCGATCGCGGGACCGGAGGTGGCCCGGATATTGACGCCGAGCTCGGACGCGATGATATAAGAAAGCGTCGTCTTCCCGAGGCCGGGCGGACCGTAGAGAAGGACGTGATCGAGACTCTCGCCGCGCAGCTTCGCCGCGTCGATGAAGACGGACAGATTATCCTTCGCCTTCTCCTGCCCGATATATTCCGCGAGAGTCTTCGGGCGCAGCTTGTTGTCGCTGTCCCGGTCTTCCGGGATCTCGTTTTGGGCGACCAGGCGGTTCTCTAAATCGAATTCTCCTTCGATTGCCATGGCGGGCTCTCCTTATTTCACGAATTTCGAGAGGCAGATCCGGATGATCTCCTCGGTGGACATACCGGCGGTGTTCACATCCCGCAGCGCTTCGCGGATCTCGGCTTCACGGTATCCGAGGATGGTCAGCGCGCTCTCCGCGTCGGCGAGGGCGGAGCCGGACGCCGCGGCGGCGGGAGCGACGGGAGCAGAGCTTTGAGGGAGGGAGACGTTCCGGAGCTTGTCCTTGAGTTCCAGGATGATGCGCGAGGCGGTCTTTACGCCGATGCCCTGCGCCGTCGCGATCGTTTTCGGACGGTCGGAGACGATCGCGGAAACCAGATCCGCCGCCGTGAAAGAGGAGAGGATGGAGATGGCGGCTTTCGGTCCCACGCCGGATACGCCGGTGAGAAGGGAGAAGAAATTGAGTTCCTCTTTTGTATAGAACCCGAAGAGCTCGACTCCGTCCTCGCGCACGGCAAGGTTTGTATAGAGCTTTACCGTCGCCATTTCGTTTCCGGTCAGGGAGACGAGGGAGGCGTGGGTCGTGCCGGAGATCGTCAGGGAGTACCCGACCCCGCACGTTTCGACGGTCGCGCGGGAAGGTTCAAGCTCGGTCAATTCGCCTTTGATATAAGAAAACATATTATATCTCCTCAAACGGGCTGCAGACAAAAAGGCGGCGACCCGGTTTTTTCAGTTTGTCGGCGATGCGGTGGGCGTCTCTGTCGGACGAGAGGGCGAAGACCGCGGCGCCGGAGCCGCTGAGCAGAGCGGCGAGAGCGCCGGCCTCCAGCATTTCTTCCCGGATGCGCTTTGCGCCGGGCGCCGAGGGGAAGACGGAATCTTCAAAAGAGTTGTAGAGGTTTGCGGCGACGGCGGAGAGGTCGCCCGTCTCCAGCCCCCGGGTGAGCGCGAGATACCGCGACTCCGCAAGGGCGGCTTCTTCCTCTCTGTGTTCGAGCGCGTCGTGCGCGGCGTAAGCCGCCGCCGTGGATACGCGTTCGTTTTCGATCGCGATCACGATCCGGCAGGGGGGGAGAGGCGGAAGGGAAGTCAGCTTTTCTCCCCGGCCGTTCGCCAGCGCAGTTCCTTTTTTGAGGCAGAAGGGGACGTCGGAGCCGAGAGAGGCTGCGACGGCGTACAGATCCTCCGTTTTCGCTTTGCCGGGGAACATCCGGTTGAGAGCGTAGAGAACGCCCGCCGCGTCCGCGCTGCCTCCGCCGAGTCCCGCGCAGACCGGGATGCGCTTTTCGAGGGAAACGGCGATGTCATAGTCGCCGGTAAGGAATCGCTCGCGGAAAAGCTCGGCCGCCCGGAAGGCGATGTTCCGTTTGTCCGTCGGGAGGAAAAAGCTGTCCGAGCGGACGGTGATCCTTGTGCGGAAGCTCTTGTCGCAGCGGACGGTGATCTGATCGAAAAGCGAGACGGTTTGCATCACGCTCCGCAGATCGTGGAACCCGTCGTCGCGGCGTGCGCCGACTTCAAGAAAGAGGTTGATTTTCGCGGGGGCTTTGATTTTCATTTTCATAGGAGCAGCACCGCCCGGCAAAAGAGATTGTAACTATTCTACCATACCTCCGTCTCAAATTCAAGAATTTGGAAAAAAATCCTAAAAGCATTCGCCTTTCTCTTGATTTTCTCTTCAGGTTCCGATATAATATTTTCAGGTGATATTATGGGAAAGTTTTTGAAAGATCCGGAATATAACAAGATCGCCGTCCGCGTTTGCGTTACGGTGTTTATTTCTATTCTTATTATCCTTACGGTCTTCAACGTTTCCGCGCTGCTCCGGGTGATCGGCTCCTTCCTGCGAGGGATCTCTCCGATCCTCGCCGGGTTTGTGATCGCGTATGTGATCACGCCCGCCTGCCGCCTGGGGGAGCGCTGCTTTGCTTTCGCGGATAAAAAAACGGCGGACAAGCGGCGCGGGGTCCCTCCCTCCGTCTGGCTCGGTACGCTCGCCGCTTATCTTCTTCTGGTCGCGTTTGCCGTTTTGTTCGTCATCCTTCTCGTGCCGCAGATCAAAGCGAGCTATGAAGATCTTACGGGGAAGGGAGACGCCTATCTCGCGGCCGTGCAGGCCAAGCTCAAAGAACTGGAGAACGCGGGCCGCCTCCCCTCCGGGTTTGACAGGATCGCCGCTTTCTTTGACAAAGCCAGTCTCTCCGACCTGATCTCCGGGATCATCGGAGATTCCTTCGCTTTTCTCGACAAGGTCGGCAATCTCGCGGTCGAATATGCAAGCAAGATCGCGGTCGCCGTTTTTCGCGCTACGCTCGCCTGTGTGATCTCTTTCCTTTTTGTGGTCTTTCGGCGGCAGATCGCCGGCGCGCTCAAGCGCGTGCTGTCTCTCCTGCTCCCGCAAAAGCCGCTGAACGGTCTCTACGGCTTTGCCAAACTGACCGACAAGTACTTCGGCGGCTTTGTCACGGGCAAGCTCCTTGACTCGCTGATCATCGGGATCCTCTCCTTTATCTTTCTCGCGATCTTCAAGATCCCCTACTATCCTCTGATCGCGCTTGTGATGGGGATCACCAATATGATCCCGTATTTCGGGCCGCTCTTCGGGATCCTCTTCGGCGTTTTCATCCTGATCATCCCCTCGCCCGGCAAGGCTCTGCTTTTTGCTGTCCTGGGCTTTTTGATCCAGCAGCTCGACGGCAATATCCTCGGGCCGAAGATCCTCGGAGATTCCATGGGACTCAACTCCTTCTGGATCCTCATCTCCATCACCGTGATGGGCAACATCTTCGGGATCTGGGGAATGCTCCTCGGTGCGCCGATCTTCGCCGTTGCCGGCGAGCTCATCCATAACGATCTCAACAAGCGTCTGATCGCAAAAAGGATCTATCCCGATACTCTGACGCCGATGGGCCCGCCCGACGCGGACGCGGAAAGCGAGGAAACGCCATGAAGAACTTTTTCTCCGGCAAAGCCGGCAAGATCTCCTTCTACGCGATCGTCTGCGTTCTGATTATTTCCGTTTTCATTTCACTCTGGCTCAATCTTTCCGGCGTGCTTGAATTTTTGAAAGGGTGCCTCTCCGTCCTCGCGCCGCTGATCTACGCGGTCGTTGTCGTCCTGATCGTCAATCCGACCGTTCACCTGTTCCGGGAAAAGGTCTTCGGATTTCTGGAAAAGGAGAAGCCCGGGCAAAGTGAAAAAAGCAAAAAACGCCGCGCCGTCCTCTCGAAAGCGCTGGCGATCTTCTGCGCGTATCTGATTTTCCTCGTGCTTGTCGCCGCCGTGATCGTGATCGTCTTCGTCCCGCTTTTCCAGAGCGTTTCGGACCTCCAGACGATCATCCCTTCCTACCTCAATTCCGCAATCGAGTGGATCGATAAGACGATCGCCGGCAGCAAGCTCTTTGCCGCCCAGCACGACGAGATCATGGCCTATGTCAACGATTCGCTGCAGGTCTCCTTTGACCGTGTTCAGGCAGCGATCCCCGTCCTGCTCGCCTCTCTCAGGAACGTTGTTTCGGAAGCGACGACGATCGCCGTGGGGCTGATCATCTCCGTCTATATCATCGCCTCTCTCGACTATCTGCGCCGCGCCCGCGACAAGATCATGGCAGCCTTTTTCACCCCGGAAACGACGGAGCGCATCCTGCGCCGTACCCGGGTCGTCCACACGATCTTCAGCGGCTATCTGACGGGACGGCTCCTCTGCTCCGTCGCGCTCGAGCTTGTTTTCTTCTTTATCCTCTGGATGATGAAGATCCCCTTCTATTCGGTGATCTCGATCGTGATGGGGGCGCTCGCGTTCGTTCCCACCGTCGGCACGATCCTCTCCTTCTCGTTCGGCTTTTTCCTCTGTCTGATCTTTTCGCCCGCCAAAGCCACGTGGTGTGCGCTGCTCTTTTTCCTGATCTTCCTTGCGGACCGTTTTCTCCTCCAGCCTCTCGTCATCAAGCCGGAGGCCCGCTCTTCCGTTCTGCTTTCTCTCGTTTCGGTCATCGTCATGTATACGCTCTTCGATGTGCTCGGCGCGCTGATCGCCGTCCCCGTCGCGCTGATCCTTAAACGCTGGATCAAACATTTGATCTTTCTCCGGGCAAAAAAGAAAAACGAAGCGCAAGCCTGAAGAAAAAACGGGGCGCGCCCGACATCCGGGCGCGCCCTATCTTTTACCATCCCGCGAGGATCATGGCGCCGAGCTCCTCTCCGAGGATCGCGGCGGAAACTTTCGCCTCCGCCAGCGTGTTCCCGCACGAACCGACTTCAAAGAGCATCGAGCAGGGAGCCAGCTCCTGGTTGTAGGCGGATTTTCGCAGGCAGATCGCCCGCGCCAGTCCGAGATAATGGTCGTTGAGGTTTTTTTGCAGTTTGGCGGCGAACTCAAAGTTGTTTTCCCAATCCGGGTGATCGGCTCCGTAACCGTTCGTTCCGCATACGCTCATCACCTGCGCCGCGATCTGCCCCCGCGCCACCGTGACGGGACGGATCTTGGTCCCGTCCTCTTTGAGGACCGAGTCCCGGTGCACGTCAAAAACGTAGCGGATGGACGGGTAGGCGGCGAGATACTCCCGGATCGTCGCGGCGGATCGCTCGTAGGAGCCGATGTAACTCTCCCGGTCGTGCATGACGGTCGAGTGCAGGACGGGGATCCCCGCGGCGCGCAGCTTTTCTGCGATCACTTCGCCGATCGCCACGACGTTTTTTGTAATATCCGCGCTGCGGGGGATGTTATACGTCTCGGAGTAGCCGGACGCGCCCTCCTCGGAGTATGCTTCCGTGCCGTGGGTGTGTGCGTTCAGGGCGGCGGGGGCGTCCCCTTCTCCGGCGGCGGGCGCCCGGTCCAGTCCCGCGGGAGCGGAGGGTCGGACGGCGTAATCGGAGGTCCGGACCGCGAGGTCGGTGTCGTTATACAGGGAGAGTACGCCGTCCCGCTCGCTGGAAAGATCGTAGGGAATGATAGGGAAGAGACCTTCCGGCAGTTTTTGTGTATCAAAGTCATAGAGACCCGCAAAGAGATCGACGCTCGTTTCCCGCACCGGGTCCGCTTCCGTTTGGCTATTTACCGTTTTTTCCGGAATCCCGGGCGGATCGGTTTGGTCAGCGGTCTCCGTTTCTTTCGCCGTTTCCTGCGTTTTCGCGGGCGCGAACATCCAGGCGATCGCGTTTTCCGGCAGGAAACTCTCGTTCGACCGGGCTGTCACGGCGGAGAAAAAAACGGCGAGGGAAGGGGCGTTTTCCGCATGCACGAAAAAGGTCGTGCAGAGGATGAAAAAACAAACGAGGAGGAGAGAGAAGAACGAGCGGAGCCCGCGCCTTTTTTTGAGGCGTGCAAGGCCCGGAGCCTGCGACGGCGGCTCTCTGCCGTTGAGATAGTATACGTCCGGTTTTTCATAGGGGATGTCCGTTTTTCTCACCTTCTTCCCGCTTTTTCTGTTACAGGGTATTCAAAGGCGGAGAGGATTATGCCTCCCCGAGGGAAAAGGCGAGGTCGGCCGCCCGGGCGAGGATAGAGGAGGCGGCGATCAGCATTTGATCCGCGTCCTTCGGGGAGACGAAATACCGTTCCCCTCTTTTCCGGATCTTTTCCTCGGTCTCCGTGCCGATTTCCTCGCCGACGGCGGAGAAGAAGTCGAAGATCAGCGCCGGCGCGGACGTGACGGTGGGGACGCCGAGCCCGATGACGGGAACGCCGAACCGCGCAAAGTCCAGGGGAGAGCGGTCGTTTTTCAGGCCGGAGCCCGGAGAGATCCCGTTGTTTGTGAGCTGGACGGTCGCAAAGAGCCGGGTGAGCGAACGGGAGGCGAGAGCGTCGACGGCGAGGATCAGGTCGGGTGAGCAGGCTTTTACCGCGCCTTCGATCAGATCCGCCGTCTCGATGCCGGTTTGTCCCACCACGCCGGGCGCGATCGCCGCGACGGACAGGGAACCGGTCTCCCGGAACGAGTCCGGGGCGAGGAGGGACAGGTGCCGTGTCACGGTGATCTTTTCCGCCGTTTCGGGGCCGATCGCATCCGCCGTCATCCTCCCGTTCCCGATCCCCGCGACCAGGATCTTCGGCGGCGTTTTCCTTTTCAGGACGGAAGCTCCGAGGAGTCGGATCTTCTTTGCGAGGAGAAAACTCAGGCGGTTTTGCCCCTCTTCCGGAAGCGAACACATCCCGTCCGCAAAAACCGTGATGAAACAATCGTCCTCCGAGAGACCGTTTTCTCTTTTTTTCCTTGCGCGCTGCGTCAGGATCCGGAATCCGTGCTCCTTCTTTTCCTCGATACGTCTCCCGTCCCGTACCCCACCCCTTTTCTCACAGGCGAGGTCGGTATAAGCGTCCGGAAAGCTTGCCATCGTCTTCTCCTTCTCCGTAAAAATGCTCAAAATCTCCACTCTAATATTGTGCAATCGAACAAAACTTATTCCAAAAGAAAAGAGATGATTGATAATTAAAAAGAGGAATGATATAATATCAAAAGATGTAAGTACCGTGTTGTTTTATGCCCTGCAGCGGTTTTACTCGTATCACATTCTCCCGGAGGATAATAAAGTTATGAAGAGAACGGTTTCTCTCCTGCTCTGCCTGCTGCTCCTTTGCCCCCTTCTGTTTTCCTGCTCTGTGAAACTGGTGGGCGACGGAGCGATCTTTGACGCATACGTCGCTTCGGAGACGTTTTGCTTCGATCCTGCGTTCGCGCCGACGGACGACAATACGGCGCAGTATCTTTCCTTGATCTACGAAGGTCTTACCAGGATCGACGCAAACGGCAAGCTCGTTTACGCCCTTCTTGACAATTATAAGATCTCCCGCGATATCATCCGCGGCGAGTACAAGCTCACGCTTTATCTCAAACAGACCAAGTGGAGCGACGCCGCGAGCGTGACGGCGGACGACTTCCTCTATGCGTGGAAGCGTCTCCTTTCCTCCGACTTCTCCTCACCCGCCGCGTCTCTCCTTTATGATATCAAAAACGCGAAGGACGCAAAGGAAGGGAACTGCTCGATCGACGCGGTCGGGATCGCCTCCGTGGATACCTATACGCTGGAAGTGACCTTCCCCCGCGAGATCAACGTCGAGGCTTTCCTCCGGACCTGCGCCTCCATCCAGCTTTCTCCTCTCCGCGAAAACGTGATCAGCCGTAACCCCGATACCTGGGCGAGCCGCTATTCCACCCTTTCCGTCAACGGTCCGTTCTCCATCAAGGCGATGGACTTCAAGGCGCACACCGTGACTCTGCAGCGCAACAACTATTATTACCGCAACACCGACGAAAAACTTAACAAAAACGTCGAGCCCTACAAGATCGTGATGCACTTTGCCAAGACGAACGACACCTCCGCCGGGAAAGACATGACGAACGACGATCTTCAGGCGGAGCTTGAGAAATTCAACAACGGGGAAAGCCTCTATATCGGCAATCTCCCGGTTTCCGCGCGCGCCGAGTACCGGAACAAGGGCACGCTTTCCGACACGCTTTCCACCATGTCCGTCATGCTCAACTGCAAGAGCGATCTTCTCTCCGACAAGAACGTCAGACAGGCTCTCTCCCTTGCCGTCGACCGCAAGGCGCTTGCCGACGAGATCGTATTTGCCGATCCCGCGACGGGACTTGTCAATCCTTTGGTGGAAGATAAGAGCGCCAAGTCCAGCTTCCGGAAGGTCGGAGGCGATCTCCTCTCCTATTCCGCCGACCAGGCAAAATCCATGATCTCTTCCGCCGGCGCTTCCGGCAAGACTCTGGTCCTTACTTATAAACTCAACGACGAGTTTTCCGCCGTCGCTTCCTTCCTCAAGAACGCGTGGGAGGCGATCGGCCTCAAGGTGGAGCTCAACCCCGTCCTGGCGGAAGCGCACGTCATCAAGACCGACGACGTGGAGTATACCTATTTTACCGATACTCTCCAGCTGCAGTACCAGTCCGGCGGGTATGACGTTCTGCTTTGCGACTTTTCCATGATCTCCACCCAGCCTTTCGGCGTTCTTGCGCAGTTTGCTCTCGGCTTTACCGGGAACTCCTGCGACGCGGAAAAGGGTTGGGAAGTGACGCCGAACGTCTGCGGCTACCACTCCGAGAGCTATGACGAGAAGATCGATTCCATCTATAAAGAGACCGATTACGCGAAACGGATCGAGATGCTCCACGACGCGGAAAAGGCGCTGCTCGACGATATGCCCGTCATCCCCCTCCTCTTCAACAAGAACTTTTATATGATCAGTTCCGAGCTTAAGGGTGAAAAGGTCACCTATTTCGGCTTTACCCGTCTGGAGAAAGTCCTGTACAAGAATTACACCGAACCGACAGAAGAAGAATAAGATGGCCGATAAGTTCACGTTGACCGGCAAAAACGAAATCAAGATCTTTATCCTCTTTCTTCTCAACGAGATCGGGTATCCGCTTGATTATGAAGAGCTCGGAGATATCACCGTATACGACGACTTCGTGGGGTATTTCGATTTTGCGGAATGCTTTACCGAACTCCTCGCCGCCGGGCATTTGATCGAAATCAAGGATGGCGAGACCGTGCGATACACGGTCTCGCCTACCGGTCGTACCGTCGCCTCCCAGCTCCAGAACAGCATCATGCTCCCGATCCGGGAAAAGGCGTTCAAGACCGCGCTCCACATCCTCTCGTTCAAACGGCGCAATGCCAAACTCAACTGTTCGGTCACCGAGGAGGAAGGGAAGTACCTTGTCCGTTGTACGATCACCGAGAACGATCGTGTCACGATGGACGTTACCGTTGCGACCGACAGCAAACTCCGCGCGGAAAAAATGAAAAAAAACTTCCTTGAACGGCCGGAAGTGATCTTCAAAGGCGTGACTGCGCTGCTTGCCGGAGAGGTCGATTACCTGTTTTCCTGATCCTTGGGCAACATTTACAAAATTTCGTTGAATTTTTCTTAAAATCCTATTGACATTATTTTTTTTGGTGCTATAATAAGGTCAATCCGAAAGAATGTCCGATGTTTTACGATACTGTTACCGTTTTGTGAATCCTGTCCGGAGTCCGCATGCACGAGAAACTGGAAAAAACCGATATCAATGATTTGGTGAAACGTGCTGCCGCGGGCAATGAGATCGCTTTTTCCGATCTTCTTGACCGTTACACTCCCCTGATCAACCGGTCGGTCGCTTCCTTCCGCTATTGCGGGATGGAGAGCGAGGATCTTTCACAGGAGGCGATCATCGCGCTCCTTTACGCGGTGCGGACGTTCCGGAGCGAGTCCGGCGTCAGCTTCGGACTCTACGCGAAGATCTGCATCACCAACCGCCTGATCACAACGGCAAAAAAACGCGTTGCGCCCGGGTTTTCCGTTTCCTATGAAGAGGCGCGGGAGCGCTCAGACGAAGGGGCGAACGATCCCTCGGTCGTTCTCGGAGACGCCGAGCGGATCGAGACGATCGTCCGGTCGGCGAAAAAAGAGCTTTCCGGTTTTGAAAATCGCGTGTTCGACCTCTATCTTGCCGGCTATACCGCAAAAGAGACGGCGGCGCTGCTTTCCATCGGGGAAAAGTCCGTTTCCAACGCTCTCTTCCGTATCCGCGGAAAACTCAAGAAGATGCTTTCCTGATTTCATTTTTCATACATTTTGTTTTATATGCCCAAATAGCTTAAGCAGAGCGTTGGTTACCAAAGGTGTCGGTTTGAATCCGTCTTGGGGCGAAAAATTTCCATATTTTTAAGCGAGGTACTAAGGCATGTATCAGGACAAAACATTAGTGTGCAAGGACTGTGGACAGGAGTTCGTCTTCACCGCAGGCGAGCAGGAGTTCTACGCGGAAAAGGGCTTCCAGAACGAGCCCCAGCGTTGCAAAGCCTGCCGTGACGCCCGCAAGAGCGCAGGCAAGGGTCCCCGTGAGTATTTCACGACCGTTTGCGCTGAGTGCGGCAAAGAGGCGAGAGTTCCTTTCCAGCCGACAAACGACCGTCCGGTCCTTTGCAGCGAATGCTTTGCCGCTAAAAAAGCCCAGCAGAACGACTGAGCCTTTGCGGAAGAGATGCAAAAAAAAGAGACGCGCAGCTAACAGCGCGTCTCTTTTTTTGCGAGAAAAAAATTGAGTTTTTTTGTTTTTTCTATATACAAAATAAAATATTTATGTTATTATATAAATAAGTTTAAGATTATGTCGCAAAAGGACGTGCCATGTCGGATCCTACACATTCCCGGCCCCCCCTTTCCGAAAGGGAAAACGCCGATTTCTCCTTGCCGCGTGTCGTTTACGGGCGTAATCCCGTAAAGGAGCTTCTCGAGACCGAGACGCGCATCGACCGCATCTTTCTCAAGCGCGGAGAGCGCGAAGGCTTTTTGACTGTCCTTGCCGCCAAAGCGCTGGAAAAGCGGATCCCGATCTCCGAGGCCGATAAAAGCAAGCTTGACAAAATGGCCGAAGGCGGGAATCATCAGGGCGTCGTCGCTCTTGTTTCTCCGGTGGAGTTTTTGACGCTTGATCAGCTGGAAGAGCAGACTCGGGCCGAGGGAAAAGAACCGTTCTTCGTTCTCCTGGACGGGATCGAGGATCCGCACAATTTCGGCGCGATCGCGCGTTCCTGCGAGTGCGCGGGCGTCAACGGTCTGATCCTTCCCAAACGCCGCATCGCACCGCTCTCCGCCGTAGCGGCAAAGGCGTCGGCCGGAGCGCTGGCGCATCTGCCGATCGCGCGCGTTTCCAATCTGACGGCCGCGATCAAACAGCTTCAATCGCACGGCGTATGGGTATACGCCGCCGAAGCAAGCGGGGAGTACTACGGCTCGGCGGATCTCTCCGGGCCGATCGCGTTTGTCTTTGGTTCCGAGGGATCCGGCGTTTCCCGTCTTGTCCTTGAGACGTGCGACAAGACCCTCAGCATCCCCCTCCACGGAAAGGTCAATTCTCTGAATGTATCCGCCGCGGCAGCCGTCATCCTGTTTGCCGCGGAAAAATGCCGCAGCGAACGTGCATCGCAGCAGGAATAAGGAGTGTTTATCATGAAAGACAGCAAAAACGAACGGAACGCTTCCGAACAGTTTTCACCCGAAGAGTTGATCCGGAAGCTCAAATCTCAACTCAGCGGAGAACCCGCCGCCCCCGCTCCCGCCCGGACTCCCTCTCCCGCGCCGCAGGAGGATGCGGTCGTTTCTTTGCTTGACCGGACGCTGAAGCAAGCCGAGGAACCGGAAACGGTTTCTTCGGTTGCCGTTTCCGAACCTGTCCCTTCTGAAGAGGGCTCCGGTAGCGATTCGGAAATGCTTGTTTCCGCCGATCCCGAGGAATCGTCTCCGCTTGCCGCGAGCGCGGCCGGGGACTCCGCCCCGGAGGCAGAGCTGGAGGACGAGCCGAAAGAGGACCCGAAAGAGGAGGATGCCGCGGCGGAGGAAGGCCCCGATCCTTTTCTCGAACAGCTGCGCCGTTCCTATCAGGCGGAAGAACTTTCTCCTTCCGGCGACGCCGCGCCCTCGGCGGAGGACGAAGTCCGGGACGAGCCCCTTCCCGCCGAAAATCCCGTTTTCGAAGAGACTTTTGCCTCAGAGCCTGACGATAAAGACGATAAAAAAGAGGAAGACGATTTTCTTTCCTTCATCCGTGCGCAGGCAATGCAGGAGACGGACGCTTCCGCTGTAAAAGCAGAAGAACCCGTTTCCTTTGACGAACCGCTCCGAGCGGAGCCTGCCGAGCTTCCCGACGAGGACCGCCCCGCTGAGACGAAAGTCAATCTTTTTGCCGGTCTTGAGGACGAGGTGGTCGCGGAGGTCTCCGCCGATGAGTCGGAAAACACCGAAAAACCCACGATCGCGTTCGATCTCGGCTCGGACGCCGAGGTGAACGAGCCGGAGCCGGCGGCCGCGGAGAGCTTCAGCGATAACAAGCCGAACATCAATATGCTGATCGCTCTCGGTATTTCCGTTTCCGAAGTGGAAAACATCTACGGGAAGGAAGTCGCCGAGGAATTTGCCGAGGCAAAAGCGAAAGAAGGTCAGCTTGAGGGCGACGAGATCGCCTCCGAGGGCGCGTATGAATATACCGCCGCCTCCCAGAATGAAGAGATCGCCCGTTATTTCAAAAAGGGGAAAACACTCTCTCTTGTCAAACTGATCGCCTCCGCCGCGCTCCTTTTCCTCCTTTTCCTCTATGAAAATCTCCCGCTTTTCGGCGTTTCGTTCACCGGATGGCTCAGCCAGCCCGATTTTCCGCTTGTGCACGTTATGGTCGATCTCCAGCTCGTTCTGATCGCCGCCGCTCTTGCGTTTGAAGAACTGATCGACGGCGCGGCCGGTCTCTTCAAAAAAGCGCCGGATATCAGGAGCTTTACCTTGTTCGCCGTGACGCTCAACGTGATCTATTCCATTGTTGTCGCCTGCACTCCGGCGGCCGCGACGGCCCGCCTTTCCGGTTTTTCCGCCGTTTTCATGATCACGGTATGTCTCCTTGTTTCCTATCTTAAGACGCGTGCGGACGCGGACAATTTCGCCGTCGTTTCCACAACGGGGCTGAAGGCCTGCTGTTTTGCCGACGACGACGACTCCGTCGCAAAGGAGAAAGCCGCCTTCGCAAATGAACTTGAGGACGAGAACCCGAAAGTCATTTCCTTCGGGAACGCCCATTTTGTCGAAAACTTTTTCAGCCGCGTCAATGAAAAAACGCCGACCCTTGCTGACCGTATCCTGATCCCCGCCGCCCTGATCGCTCTTGCCGCGCTGACGGTCCTCGCGGCCGTCCGCTCAAAGGATGCCGCCTATACCTTCTCGGTATTCGGTACCGCGGTCTCCGCTTTCTTCCCGGTGTCTGTCTTCGCCGCCGGCGTCATGGCGTTTGTCAAAGCGCAGCGTCTTGCTCATGAAGCGAAATCCGCCATCATCGGCGAATCCGCGCCGTATATCTATTCCGGCGCATCGGTCGTTACCTTCCAGGATAAAGACGTTTATCCCTCATACTGCGTCAAGCTTCGCAATCTCAAGGTGTACGGAAACGCGGAGATCGAGGAAGTCCTGCGCACCACCGCCGTCGTGTTCCGCGAAGCGGGCGGTCCGCTTTCCGACGTTTTCGAATACGCGACCTCCGACCTTGACAAGTCCGAGCGCGCGACCATCGTCCGCAGCGGCGACAGCGGGATCGAGTGCGAGGTCGCCGGAAAGAGAGTGCTGGGCGGCAAACCGGAGTTTCTCCAATCGTACGGGAGCAGCCCGTATTCCGATCTGGACGACCGTGAATATCTCAAAACGGGCGACGTCGGCATCATGTACGTCTGCCTCGATAACGAACTGTGCGCAAAATTCTACATTCAGTACACGATGGACGTCGATTTTGAGAACCTTCTCCACGCGCTCAACAAATCCGGGATTTGCGTTGCGATCCGCACTTCCGACCCCAACATCGACAAACACCTCCTCCAGGCCAAACTCAATCTCCGCCGCGCGGCGCTCCGGATCATCCATCAGACGCCGGACGGGACGGCGGGCGAGGCTTACAGCGTTGCGGACAGCGGCGTTGTCGGCAACGGCTCGTCGAACGAGCTGGTCAGCACGATGCTCCTTTGCGACAGGATCGTGCACGTCCTGCGCACCAACAACATCCTCAAGTGCGTTTCGGTCTTTGCGAGTATCCTGCTTCTCCTGCTGATCGTCCTTTTCGCGCCGAATCTTGCGTTTTTCTCCCTCTGGCTCGTCCTTTATCAGCTTTTCTGGATGATCCCCACCGTGATCGTTTCCAAACTCTTTCTTTAAGGTAAAATATGGAACTGACCGAACTTTTCCCCCTTGTGCAGAAGCCGGGACGCTATACCGGCGGAGAGTACAATATTTGTATGAAAGACAAAAGCGCAGTGAACCTGCGCTTTGCCTTTTGTTTCCCGGATTCTTACGAGATCGGGATGTCCAATCTCGGCCTCCAGGTCCTCTATCATTGCCTCAATCTCGCGCCGGACGTCTGGTGCGAGCGGGTTTTTGCTCCCTGGCCGGATATGGAGGACAGGATGCGGGAAAACGGCGTTCCTCTATTTGCCTGGGAGAGCCGCGATCCGATCCGCACCTTTGACATCGTGGCGTTCACGCTTCAGTATGAGCTCTGCTATTCCAACGTTCTCAATATGCTGGATCTTGCCGGGATCCCTCTCCTGCGCGAGGAACGCGGGGAGGAGGATCCGATCATCCTCGGGGGAGGTCCGTGCTCCTATAACCCCGAGCCGCTCGCGGATTTTTTTGACGTTTTTTCGATCGGAGAAGGGGAGGAAGCCCTCCCCGAGCTTGCCGATCTTTTGAAACGGATGAAACAGGAGGGGCGTTATACCCGCGCGGCGTTCCTGCGTGAGGCGGCAAAGCTGGAGGGCTTTTACGTCCCCTCTCTTTATCGCGCCGAATACCGCGAGGACGGGACGCTCGCTTCTTTTTCTCCGACCGAGGAGGGCGTTCCCTCCGTTGTCCGGAAGCGCGTGATCTCGGACTTCAACGATCCGAAGTATATCCCCACCAAGCCCTTTATGCCTTTTATCGATACGGTGCAGGACCGGGTCACGGTGGAGATCTCCCGCGGCTGCATCCGCGGCTGCCGGTTCTGCCAGGCGGGACACGTGACGCGTCCCCTGCGAGAGCGGACGCCGGAGGTAGTAGACGCCGCCGCGCGTGAGACCTACCGGCAGACCGGATACGAGGAGGTCTCGCTTTGCTGCCTTTCCGTTTCCGATTACTGCGGGATCGACGAGCTGACCGACCGGCTCCTTGCCTGGACGGGCGAAAAAAAGGTCAATCTTTCGCTTCCTTCCATGCGCGCCGACTCTTTTACAAAGGAATTGATGGACCGCACCTCCGCCGTCCGTTCATCGGGACTTACCTTTGCGCCCGAGGCGGGAACGCAGCGCTTGCGCGACGCGATCAACAAGCGCCTGACGGAGGAGGATCTTTTCCATGCGGTCGATCTTGCGTTCGACTACGGAAAGACCTCTGTCAAGCTCTATTTTATGAACGGTCTTCCGACCGAAACGGACGACGATATCCGCGGGATCGCTGACCTCGGGAAAAAGGTGATCGACCGTTTTTATCAGAATCCCAACCGCAACCGGAAAAAACCGCCGTCCGTCACCGTTTCGGTCGCCTGTTTTGTCCCCAAACCCTTTACCCCTTTCCAGTGGGAGGGGCAGAACAGCAGGGAAGAGCTGGAGCGCAAGCAGCAGCTCCTCCGCGAGAGCATCACCTCCCGCAAGATCCGCTACCATTATCACAGCGCCGACGTTTCCTATCTGGAGGCGGTGTTTGCCCGCGGGAACCGGACGCTCGGAAAGGTCCTGCTCCGCGCGAGGAAAAAAGGACTCCGCTTTGACGCGTGGGACGAGTATTTCCGTTTTGACGAATGGATGGCGTGCTTTGCGGAGGAAGGGGTGGATCCCGACTTTTTCGCTTTGCGCGAGATGGGCGAGGAGGAACTCCTCCCCTGGGATTTCATCGATTGCGGCGTGACAAAGGCGCATTTCCTGCGTGAGCGCCGGCGCGCCTATGAGGGATCCCCTACGAGAAACTGTAAGGAAGGCTGCAGCGGCTGCGGTGCAGACCGGTTCGGTGAGTGTCTATGCAAGAAGAAAAACAAGTAACCGATTATCGTTACCGACTCCATTTTGAGAAGACCGGTACGTTCGCCTACGTCTCCCATCTCGATCTGGTCCGCACGTTCACGCGGCTTTTCATGCGGGCAGAGCTTCCGCTTTACTTCTCGGAAGGGTTCAATCCGCACCCGAAAATGGTATTTTCCGTGCCGCTCCCTCTCGGGATGGAGAGCACGGCCGAGCTGCTTGATTTCCGTACCGTGGAAAAACTCGACCCGGTCTCCGTCACGGAGCGCCTTTGCGCTGTTTCCCCCATCGGTCTGGAGATCCGTTCGCTCGCCCCGGCGGAAGGCAAACTAAGTGAGATCGCCTTTGCGGAATATACCGTCACCTACGCGGTTCCGCCCGGAAAAGCCGGCGAGGCGGCTTTTTCCGCTTTCCTCGCACAGGAGCGTATCCTTGCGGAAAAGAAGGGGAAGGACGGCGCCAAGACCGTTGATATCCGTCCGATGATCGAGCGGTGGGAACGTCTTTCGGATACGACCTTCCGCGCTCTGCTTTCCGTCTCGTCCGATCGTTTTCTCAGTCCCGATCTTTTCCGCTCCCGGCTCCATGCGTATTTTGAGGAGTGCGTCGGCGGGCCGGCGCCGACCTGCCGGATGGTGCGCACTGCCTTTTACCGCTCTGACGCCGTTACCCTCTTTTCCTGACTCTATCCTTTCGTTTTCAGCGCGCTTCCGTCTCCGGGAGCGCGTTTTTTCTTTCAATTAATTTTTCCCGCACGCTTCCTTTGACAAGTTTTTTTCTTTTGCGGTGATAGAATAGGGCAAAGGAGGCGAGGCGATGGAGACGACGGTCTATCTGGACGAGTATTTCCTTGTCAATTTTTCTCTTGACGTTTTTTCCCTCTGGTTTACCGCGCGCCTCTCCGGCGGGGCGCGCAAGGCGGGGCGGTTTTGCGCCGCAGCCTTCGTCGGAGCGCTTTACGCGTCGCTCCTGATCGTTTTTCCGCTCCCTCTTCTTTTGGAGTATCTCACGGCGGCGATCTGTACTTTTTTTATGGCGGGGATCGCGTTTGCCCCCCGATCGCTTTTCTCTCTTTTCCGCGTTTCCGCATGGTTTTCCGGCGTGTCTCTGCTGCTTGGCGGACTGTTTACGCTCCTCTGGCGGATGATCGCCGGGGTCTTTCCCCGGTTGGCGCTCCCGCGCGCAGCTCCCCTTCTTTTTGCCGCCGGGGGCGCCGCCATTGCTCTCTGTTTCCGCTTTTTTCCCCGGGATCCTCAGGATGGCGAGCGGGAGGTCATGATCTCCTGGGAGGACCGCACTTTGACGCTGCGCGGTCTCCCGGATACCGGCAATCTCCTCCGGGAGCCTGTCAGCGGCGATCCTGTCCTGTTCCTTTGTGAGCGCGCGGCCGTAAAGCTGATGGGGGCGGAAACGGCGGCGCTCTTTGTCGGCGGGGAGGCGGCTCTCGCCGCCGAGAGCGTGAGGGGGCTTAGGATCGCCTGCTTTTCCACGGCCTCGGGGCCTTACTCCGTTCTTTTGGCAAGACCAGGCATGGTCGCCGTCAGGCGCGGCCGATCCTTTGAAGAAAAGAATTATTATCTTGCGATCCTTGAGAGAAGCGCGGTCCTTCCGGACGGGATCGACTGTCTGCTTCCCGCGCAATAGGAGATGGTACAATGAAACTGAGAGATCTGTTTTGGAAGATCCTGTCCCGCTTCCTCCAAAAAAAAGCCGGTGTTTTTTACATCAACGGTCCGGACACTCTCCCCGAGCCGCTCTCCCCGGAGGAGGAGG